>OGDN01000101.1_pt1 | contig 155403 bp, 126 predicted proteins | sample 1570271 | NCBI WGS metagenome assembly OGDN01 (sample SAMEA4384481, study PRJEB24528) | human gut metagenome
GCAAAAGTAGGGCATTTGACAATAACACGCAAATATATATGACTCTTTTTTTAAAAAAAAATCAAACTTTTTGCTAATACGCTGACTGATAAGGATGTTATAAAACACATCTTTCAAGAAAAGAAGAACAAAGACAAAGACAGAGCACATTATGTATATACGCACGCGCGAAGAAAGCGTACATATTATATAATATACATACGCGCGGAAAGTGATTTCAAAAACAATGGTAGAGTTTTTATAAAAAGACTCGTCACACTTATGATGGTAGTAATGACATAAAAAAGCTACTAAACATAAATTATTTTTTAACCAATAATCTCCGCATCTTCAATAACATTGTCGGCCTCAGTAATCTTTCCGGATGTAACAGGTGTCTGAGGACGGCGGCGCGTAAATTTAAACCAGTTTATCAGCTCGGAAACCGCATAAACCAAACTTGTGACTCCGATAATAATAAATACAGTTTTTTGCGCTCCGATGGGGTTAAACAACGCAATGAGTCCAGCTATCAAAATCAAAACAGGGACAATGTAGAATACACTGGGAACCAACATCCAACGACGAGCGGCAGCAAGAGAAGATATTTGCTGAACTCCTCCCATCACAAGGATAAAGCCCAAAACGATTGTCAGGAATTTCGAAAAGAAGCCCGCCATAATAATGAGCAACAGTCCAAACAACAGGCTTCCCACTCCTTCAATAGGAAAACGTTTCTTTACTTCAGCATTCTGCACAAGATATCCAATGATACTAATGAGCGATGGTATCAGAAAAACGACGCCAATCGTTATTATAAAATACTCACCGGCACGATCAGGAAACATAACTAAAACCAAACCGATTATCAACGCGCATATAATACGCAAAAATGAAAAACTTAGTCCTTTCATGAGTTTATGATTTTCTGCGAAGATACATTTTTATCCGAATAACTCCATACTAAAATTCCGAAAAATCAATTTACATTCAGCCAGGCATTCAGGTCTTCGGCCACAAAAAGCCAGTAAAGTAGTAGTATTATTGCAATGACAACGCCTATGGTAACTAAATATTTTCTATTCATAAATTTATTCCTTTCTATCTGTTTATTAATAATAGCTTGTTTTCTCATTATAAAACAAAATTTCAAGAAAATTGTTCTTGTATTAAAAAAAAGTAAGATTTAGTTTGCTATTTAAAACAAAGTGCATATATTTGCTGCCGTTAAAAACAAAAAAGATAATGAAAACTATATTCGTAAATACATATTGGTGGTGGCACTCGTTACAACTCCGACAGTCGTAAGGGAGCAGCGCTCGTATGTATATATAATATATTATAGAAATGAAAAGAGCCCTGTCGCAACTTGCGACAGGGCTCTTTTCATTTAGCCATGCTTATCTTCCCAAATATTAAATCAAAAGGCGGCCGCAAACAGTCACTGAAATTGTGCACCCCATAAGCATAGCGATATTTTCTACCGAAAATATACACTTAATGAAAGGAAAAATAACATTACAAACAAAGTTAAATAGTAAAATCGAAAATAAAATGAAAAGTTTTTTAGTTGACAAAGAAGGTTATTACGGAGAATTCGGTGGTGCATACGTCCCCGAAATACTCCACAAATGTGTGGAAGAGCTACAGAAAACTTACCTCGAAGTGTTGCAGAGTGAAGACTTCAAGCGCGAATACGACCAGTTGTTACGCGACTACGTAGGCCGTCCTTCCCCACTCTATCAGGCCCACCGTCTTTCTGAAAAGTATGGTTGCAAGATTTACCTAAAGCGTGAAGACCTGAACCATACCGGTGCGCATAAAATAAATAACACCATCGGCCAGATATTGCTGGCACGCCGCATGGGCAAACATCGCATCATCGCCGAAACCGGTGCCGGACAACACGGAGTTGCCACCGCTACCGTATGTGCCCTGATGAATATGGAGTGTATCGTCTATATGGGCAAGACCGACGTGGAACGCCAACATGTCAATGTGGAAAAAATGAAAATGCTCGGCGCGACAGTGGTGCCCGTCACCAGCGGCAACATGACCCTGAAGGACGCCACCAACGAAGCTATCCGCGACTGGTGTTGCCATCCGTCGAACACCTATTATATAATAGGCTCCACCGTAGGTCCGCATCCCTATCCCGACATGGTGGCATGTCTGCAATCCGTTATCAGCGAAGAAATCAAAAAACAACTCCAGGAAAAGGAAGGACGCGACTACCCCGATTACCTCATAGCCTGTGTAGGTGGTGGAAGTAATGCTGCCGGAACCATTTACCATTATATCGACGACAGCCGCGTACAGATAGTACTTGCCGAAGCCGGAGGCAAAGGTGTAGATACGGGTATGACCGCCGCCACCATTGCTCTCGGAAAAATGGGTATCATTCACGGCGCCCGTACATACGTTATTCAAAATGAGGACGGTCAGATAGAAGAGCCCTATTCCATTTCCGCCGGACTGGATTATCCGGGTATTGGACCCATGCACGCCAATCTCGCCGCCCAAAAGCGTGCCATCGTATTGTCGGTAAATGACGATGAAGCTATCCGTGCAGCCTACGAATTGACGAAACTGGAAGGTATCATTCCTGCCCTGGAAAGCGCTCATGCCCTCGGTACTCTAGAGAAACTGAATTTCAAATCGGAGGATGTAGTGGTGCTGACAGTTTCGGGCCGGGGAGATAAGGATATAGAAACATACTTAAATTATGCTCAACTATGAAAACCTACAACTACACCACCGTCAGCCGTACCATACTCGGCGACCTGCACACTCCGGTGAGCACTTATCTGAAAGTACGTGACATCTTTCCGCAAAGCGCACTCATGGAAAGTTCCGACTATCACGGCAGTGAAAACAACCGTTCCTTCATCGGTCTCTGTCCCGTAGCAAGTGTCAGCATAGACCACGGTATCGCCATCTTCCGCCTGCCCGACGGAACACGCGAAGAACACCTCGTGACCGATGAATATCGCGTAGAAAACGCACTCAGTGACTTTCTGAACCGCTTCAAGGCAGAGGGTGAGTACAGCAATTATTGCGGACTTTATGGCTATACCTCCTTTAATGCTATCCGTTATTTTGAAAACATCCCTGTGAAAGATAGTCGCGAAGCCACCAATGATGCACCCGACATGCTATACATATTATATAAGTATCTCATCGTCTTCAACGATTTCAAAAACGAGATGTTACTACTTGAAATGCTTGTACCAGGAGAAACCAGCGAATTGGACAAGGTACAGAAGGCCATCTACAACCGCAACTACACCGCATACGACTTTCGTGCAGTGGGTGAAACCACTTCTCCGCTGACCGACGAGGAGCATAAAACGAACATCCGCCAAGGCATAGCACATTGTCTGCGCGGAGACGTCTTCCAGATTGTACTTTCCAGACGTTTCGAGCAGCATTTCGTGGGCGATGACTTCAAGCTATATCGTGCCCTACGCAGTATCAATCCCTCTCCTTACCTGTTCTACTTCGATTTCGGCGGTTTCCGCATCTTCGGTTCGTCACCCGAAACGCATTGCCGCATCGAAGGCAGGCATGCCTATATCGACCCTATCGCCGGAACTACCCGGCGTACCGGAAACCCGGAGCAAGACGCTGTCAACGCGCAATATCTGCACGATGACCCGAAAGAAAATGCAGAGCACGTGATGCTTGTAGACCTTGCCCGCAACGACCTCAGCCGTAATTGTCACGACGTAAAAGTGGACTTCTACAAGGATATGCAATATTACAGCCATGTCATCCACCTGGTGAGCCGTGTCTGTGGTACGTTGAACGAAGATGCGAATACAATCAAGGCATTCATCGATACTTTCCCTGCCGGGACATTGAGTGGTGCACCCAAAGTACGTGCCATGCAGCTCATCAGCGAGCTGGAACCGCACAACCGTGGTGCTTATGGCGGATGCATCGGTTTTATCGGACTGAACGGCAGTTTGAATCAGGCGATCACCATACGTACCTTTGTCAGCCGTAATGGTGTACTCTGGTTTCAGGCAGGTGGTGGCATTGTTGCCAAAAGTAACGAAGAATATGAATTGCAAGAAGTAAACAATAAACTGGGGGCTCTAAAGAAAGCCATTGAAATGGCAGAAAAGATGTAAGTGTACAGTGTCCCCGGCAAAATCACCATTCGGCATACACACAAATTATCATTTAATTAACAAATTACTCAGTAAATACAGATAATAATGAAAATAGTAATCATTGATAATTACGATTCGTTCACCTATAACCTGGCACATCTGGTGAAAGAGCTTGGTGTAAATGTGGAAGTACTTCGCAATGACCGGTTTAAACTTGAAGAATTGGAAAAGTACGATAAAATTATTCTTTCCCCCGGTCCCGGTATTCCCGAAGAAGCAGGGTTATTGCTGGATGTTATCCATACTTATAAAGGAAAAAAGCCCATACTTGGTGTCTGTTTGGGCGAACAAGCCATCGGGCAAGCGTTCGGTGGAAAGTTGAGCAATCTGAGCGACGTGTTCCATGGGGTACAAACAACTGTAAAAATTAAAGAAGGAAACGGCAAGTTCAAAGATATTTCCAGAGAGAGTAAGGAGAATTCGATTGCAGAAGACTACATCTTCCGTGACCTTCCCGAAAAAATTCCTGTAGGGCGATATCACTCTTGGGTAGTCGATACGGAAGGGCTTCCCGACGAACTTGCCGTGACCGCCATCAGTCCCGAGGGACAGATTATGGCATTGAAACACCGGAAATATGATATACATGGTATCCAGTTCCATCCCGAATCAGTGCTGACCCCTGATGGAAAAAAGATTATGGAAAACTGGCTGAATCATAGCTGATACAGAATTTGCAATGATGCACTTCAATGAGACAGATTTAAGAAATATTTTTAACCGTATATCATAAATGTACCTATGTGCCACAATCAAAGGATGCGGCACAACCGTAGAAAATAAATCGTAAACAAACAGATGAAAGCAATATTAACCCGTCTCTTCAACCATGAAGAGCTCACTTCGGAGGAAACCAAACAGATACTCCTCAATATCACCCGGGAAATGTATCCCGAAGCACAGATAGCAGCATTACTCACTGTCTTTCAGATGCGCGGCATCACCGTAGATGAGCTTATCGGTTTCCGCGAAGCGCTTATGGAGACTCGTATACCGATAAACTTCGCGCCTTATCGTCCCATCGATATCGTGGGCACCGGCGGCGACGGAAAAAACACATTCAATATCTCTACGTGTGCCTGTTTTGTGGTAGCAGGAGCCGGATATAAAGTAGCCAAGCATGGCAATTACGGAGCAACTTCCGTCAGCGGAGCCAGTAATGTCATCGAACAGCACGGGGTTCGTTTCACCAACAACCCCGATACCCTGAAACGCAGTATGGAAGAATGCAATATCGCATACCTACACGCACAACTATTCAATCCGGCAATGAAATTTGTAGGACCTGTACGCAAGGCGTTAGGGGTACGTACACTGTTCAACCTGCTGGGTCCTTTGGTGAATCCCTGCAAACCGGCTTATCAATTACTCGGCGTGGCAGACCTCTCACAGATGCGTCTTTACACGAATGTGTTCTATAAACTCGGCATCGACTTTGCCGTTGTCAATAGCCTGGACAGTTACGATGAAATCTCCCTGACGGACGAGTTTAAAGTGATGACACGTCACTATGAGCGCATCTATCGTCCGCAAGCCCTCGGTTTCAGCGATGCACGTCCCGAAGAACTCTTCGGAGGTGCTTGTAAAGAAGATGCCGCTCGTATTTTCGATAATATTCTGACGAACCATGCCACTCCCGCCCAAGCGCAGTGCGTCATAGTGAATGCCGCATTTGCCATCCAGGTGATGGAACCGGATAAGGAAATAGATGAGTGTATCGCCATTGCCCGTAAATCGCTGGAAAGTGGACAGGCATTGAAAACATTGAAAAAATTTATTGAAATAAACAGTTAATCACACTCCCATTTATAAAAACATCAGGGCAATGAAAGATATATTATCCGAAATAATAAAGCATAAACGTATAGAAGTGGAAATGCAAAAACAGGCTATTTCATCGGAACATTTACGCGCACAAGTAGACGTTCTAATGAATGAAAACTCACCCCGGCGCAGTATGAAAAAAGCACTTGCCGCTTCTACTACCGGCATTATCGCCGAGTTCAAACGTCGTTCTCCGTCCAAAGGATGGATATACGAAGCTGCCGATGCCGAACAGATTCCAGCAGCATACGAAGCTGCCGGTGCTTCCGCAATTTCCATTCTGACGGATGAGAAATATTTCGGAGGTTCCTTACGCGATATCCGTATCGCCCGACCACTCGTCAACAGTCCTATTCTTCGCAAAGATTTCATCATTGACGAGTATCAATTGTTCCAAGCACGGATTGTAGAAGCAGATGCCATATTGTTGATAGCCGCTTGTCTCAGCCGGGAAGAATGCTCTCGACTCACTGCCCGGGCACACGCTCTTGGCCTGGAAGTATTGCTCGAAATCCACTCCCCCTCCGAACTCAGCTATATCAGTCAGGAAATAGATATGATAGGTATAAACAATCGCAATCTCGGTACCTTCGTTACGGATGTGGAGAATTCCTTCCGTCTAGCCGGACAACTCAGTCAAGCCGTCGTCCACTCACATGAGCCCTCTGCCAAAATCCCGGAAAACCTCCCGCTACTCGTTTCAGAAAGTGGTATTACCCATCCGGAAACGATCCGCAAGCTTCGTATGACCGGTTTCCGCGGTTTTCTTATGGGAGAAACATTTATGAGAACGGAACATCCCGAAAACACGTTGAAAGAATTCATATCACAAACCTATCCAACACAAGGATACTAAGAACCTCTGTCGTTGAAACAAAAAAAGAATAACGCCATGAATAAGATTATCAAAGTATGCGGAATGACCGAAGCGGAAAATATTCGCAATGTAGAACAACTGGGTGTCAACATGATTGGGTTTATCTTTTACCCCAAATCTCCCCGTTACCTATACGAGATACCTGAGTATCTGCCCGTTCACGCCAAGCGTGTCGGTGTCTTTGTAAATGAGACGAAAGAGAATATCCTGATGTATGCCGATCGTTTCAGTCTGAATTACATCCAATTGCACGGCAAAGAATCTCCTGAGTATTGCCGTTCATTATATAATAACGGTCTGCATATCATTAAAACTTTCTCTATATCCTCGCCCAAAGATTTAGCAGTGACAACTGCCTATCAGGGGTTATGTGATTACTATTTGTTTGATACCAAAAGTCCGCAGTTCGGTGGTTCCGGCAGTCAGTTCGACTGGAACATACTGAAATTCTATAATGGCATCACGTCTTTCCTACTTAGCGGTGGCATCAACTCATACAGTGTCAAGGCTCTTAAAGAGTTCCATCATCATCGGTTTGCTGGTATCGACATCAACAGTCGCTTTGAAATCGCCCCGGGCATAAAAGATGTAGAACGTATCCGATGTTTCTTAAAAGAGCTGAAAGAAGATTTCACCACAGATAGCACGTTCAGCATAAGTGAAACCGATTAATACAGCCTTTTTCTGTAGCAAAAAATATGAACCTTATAACAATAAAATTAAAATGAATCGTATTAACCAACTTTTCCAAGACACTCCCCAAAATCTGTTGTCCATCTATTTCTGTGCCGGATGTCCCACCCTTGAAGGTACTGCCGAGGTTATTCGTACCCTCGAAAAGAATGGTGTCAACATGATAGAAATCGGTATCCCTTTCAGTGATCCGATGGCCGACGGCATCGTTATTCAGAATGCAGCTACCTGCGCTCTGCGAAACGGCATGTCCCTACGCCTTCTCTTTGAACAACTGAGAGATATCCGTCGCGACGTACATATACCCCTTATCCTCATGGGTTACCTCAATCCCATCATGCAATTCGGCTTCGAAGCTTTCTGTAAACAATGTACAGTGTGCGGCATCGATGGTGTCATCATCCCTGACCTTCCTTTCAAAGATTATGAAAAAAATTACAAAACCATATCACAAAAATATGATATCCGCGTCATCATGCTCATCACTCCCGAAACCTGTGAAGCACGAATCCGCGAAATAGATGTTCATACCGACGGCTTCATCTACATGGTTTCCTCGGCCGCCACCACAGGCGTACAGAAAGATTTCGACACACAGAAACAAGCTTATTTCAAGAAAATTCAAGCTATGAATTTACGAAATCCACGCATGATAGGTTTCGGTATCAGTAATAAACAAACTTTTGACTCCGCCTGTGCCAACTCCTCCGGTGCCATCATCGGGAGCCGTTTCGTGAGCCTGCTTAATGAAAGCAAAGGAGATGCAGAAAAAGCGATCAGGCAGTTAAAAATGGAAATTAACGAAACGGAACAGGGGTGATAAAGTAAAAGGGCGATCAGGTGGCTGTATTACGTTATCACTCTATCTTATCGCCCTACCACTTTTTAATTATCATCTCCCACAACTTTTCCATAACTTTTATGTATCTTTGTGCCCGAAAAACAACAAAAGCAAGGCATTTATGAAAGCAGATTACCCTTCTGTACTCTTGATTTACACCGGAGGTACTATCGGAATGATAGAAAACCCAGAAACCGGAGCGCTTGAAAACTTCAACTTCGACCAACTGCTCAAACATGTTCCCGAACTGAAACGTTTCAACTACCGTATCTCCTCCTATCAGTTCGATCCACCTATCGATTCTTCTGACATGGAACCATCTTTCTGGGCAAAGATTGTAAAAATAATTAACTATAATTACGATTACTTTGACGGCTTTGTCATCCTGCATGGAACCGATACGATGGCCTACACAGCCTCTGCCCTCAGCTTCATGCTCGAAAATCTGGCAAAACCCGTTATCCTAACCGGCTCACAACTTCCTATCGGCATGTTGCGTACCGACGGCAAAGAAAACCTCATCACTTCCATCGAAATAGCTGCTGCCAAGCATCCCGACGGCACTCCCATCGTTCCAGAAGTGTGTATCTTTTTCGAAAACGAGTTGATGCGCGGCAACCGTACCACCAAAATCAATGCTGAGAATTTCAATGCCTTCCGTTCTTTTAACTATCCTGCGATAGCCAAAGTCGGTATTCATATCCGTTATAACGAAACCCTCATCCGCCGCCCCGACACCATGCGTCCCATGAAGCCTCATTATCTCTTCGATACCAATGTCGTGGTGCTCACCCTTTTCCCTGGTATCCAAGAGAGTATCATCAACTCCGTACTTCATGTCCCCGGTCTAAAAGCAGTCGTGCTCAAAACCTTCGGTTCGGGCAACGCTCCGCAAAAAGACTGGTTCATCCGCCAGCTCAAAGATGCCACGGATCGTGGCATCATCATAGTCAACATCACCCAATGCCAATCCGGCGCGGTCGAGATGGGACGATACGAAACCGGCCTCCAACTTCTCCAGGCAGGTGTCATCAGCGGTTATGACAGTACTCCCGAATGTGCCGTCACCAAACTCATGTTCCTTCTCGGTCACGGACTCAGTCAAGAAGAAATCCGCTACCGCATGAACTCTGACCTGGCAGGCGAGATTACAAAAGAGTAATCTCGCAGGCTCTTTTTATTCTCCCCATAGTTTCTCTCTTCCATATCATTGGATAACATTTGCAAGTTTACAAAAACGGCAAAACAGTACGAATATTAACAATTTAGGTACATATATAAAATAATCAAGAAAATAAAGTTGATTATTTTACACCTATAATAATATATTCCGTACCTTTGTTGCATTAAACGGTCAATAAATATATATGATATTATCATATAATATAACATTGACGCCTAATCTACACTAATTATGGAAGGTGAAAATTTAAACCTATCTCACATTCTTCCCACTATACTATTGGGAGGAATTCTTGTTCTATCAGGCTGCAACGATAATAACGGCGTCTACAACCCTGACCGTATTCAAGAGGAAGCCCAAGCAGACTTCCCGGTAAAAAACATTGATCCAAACCAGACATGGGAAACAAGTGCAGTGTGTAATGCATCCGTCTCTGTCAATGAAGACAACAAGGATACTTATACAATCAAGGTATATACGGCAAATCCGTATTATGTCGATGGCGACGCCACACTGCTTGCCCAAACCACCGTAACGGATGGTCAAATCGTGAATTTTAAATTCGACGTACCGGCTGCTCTACAGTATCTATATGTGATGAAAATAAACAGTAAAGGATACAGTTCTGCAATACCCGTAGCGGTTAAAAACAAGACAGTTAAAGTGACGTTCGGAGAAGGCGGTGGAACAACACGGGCAATAAGCGGCAAAGGCTCCATTCAAGGAAGCGGCATCAACCTCTCTAATCCCCCGAGAGATCTGCCGGAAGGAAGTATCAAGTTATCCACATTGAACAACCAATGGACTGATGTAACCGAAAACGGCAACTACATAGTCACTTCAGACATAACAGAAGTAAATATCGGTAAACCGGTTCATCTATATATAGAAGGAAATGTTACATTATCCAAACTATATATCCAGAAGCCATGGGATGCCCCTGTCGGATTAGCCAAGATATACCTTTTACCCCACTCCAAGCTTACGCTCATTGCTGATAAAAATAAAGCGATAAACAACGTATCAGGAGAGTCCGAGACCATAAGAGCTTTCAGTATGGAATCGGGATATGAAATCGGAATTACCAGAGAAGCTGAATTGATTTGCGAAAATGCAATTATCTTTAACGCAAACACAAATATCAACAATCGCGGAAAGATCAGCGCCACTCACCTGGAATTCAACAACAACTCCCAGCTACTCAATAATGGAGAAGTTGCTCTTACCAATCTTTTCAGTTGTGAAAATGGAAGGACTGTAATCGAAAACAATTATCATATCACAGCAGGGTCATTCCATCTGGCAGGCAGCTCCGCTTTCTATAACGAGACTCTTGGTGAAGTTATAATCAACGGGCTTTCAAATATCGATAGTAACTCCTCCACGTGGTACAACGACGGTCTCTTCCATACAACCAATATCACCTTCAACGCATCCTCTCCCAACTGGATTAACAAATGCCGTCTGTATGTAGATGAAAAATTCACTTACGATGTCAGCAACAACAACGACGGGCTCATCATGGATGCGGGTTCCTACGTCCAGTGCGGCACATTCTATGCAGACCAAGCCAACATCAGAATGGGTAACAAATCTTTCTTCAACGTAATAGGAGAAGCCAGATTTAATCATAACCCGATAGGATTTGTCACCACAGGCGATGATTATGCCCTCCTAAAAATGGGAAGTGCGGTCCAAGAAGACCCGATGCAAGGATTTTCCATAACCTATGACGGAAAGCTTTATGTGGCCTGCAGCAAGCATTTTGCACAGGGAAACGACGGTTCTCCCGAGCGCCCGTTAATCAGTATAAAGAACGGAGCCGAAATGACCAAGTCCGACAAATCTGATATCATCATAGAACATTCACATTGCAACCCCGGTTACAAACCGAATCTTGACGATAAAGATAATGAAGACAAACTTCAGACATACGCCTATGCATTTGAAGATATGGCAAAAGGCGTAGGAGACTACGACTTCAACGACGTAGTGCTCTACGTCACCGTACCCTACAACAAAGACGGTAAAAAAGTGATAGACGTAACGCTGAAAGCAGCCGGAGCCTCCAAGCAACTGGCAGTACTCTTCAACAACAAGACAATATTCGGGAATGTGCATGAAGCCCTGGGAGTTCCGACAGGTACCCTCGTAAACACAGGGCAAGCAACAGGAACCGCAAAGACCGAAACCATCGAAGTGGGAAGTGACTTCAACCTGACAACTAATGGAGATTTCTATATCTCCGACGGAAAAAGCAGTATACATATTCCCAACTTCACCACCGGCTTCATGAAAGGAAATGTTCCTTATGCCCTTCGCATAGCCAACGTCGACTGGAAATGGCCGAAAGAAAAAATCAGCATAGCCGAAGCTTATACAAACTTTGAAAAATGGGCGCAAGACACTTCGGCCGAACTTACCTGGTATAAGATATACGACAGCAATAAAGTGATGAATTAACTGCCATAATTATGGTAATCCCATAAAAGATTTCTTCCAAATATATGACATAAGCCCGATGGATAGATAAATCAACTCTATACCACCGGGCTTGTTGGTAAAAAAACACTTTAAAGGCCGAGTAACAAGCGGTAGAACCGACAATCGCCCTTAAATAGTTTAAAAAAGTTAACAAATATACTTTTATCCCACTTCATCAGATATTATTCACCTAAATAAACGTATTTTTGCTTGTTATCAAATCAAAGAAATATAGCGATGAAGAGAAACTTAAGATTAATTCACTGCATACCGTTCGCAATGTTTGTTACAGGTATGTTTTTTCATAGCTGTAAAGACGATGTCTTTAATGCGGAAAAGGTAAAAGCAACCTATCAAAACAAGTTCCCGGTAAAAGACATCGATCCCAATATGGATTGGAAAATGACACGCCAAGTAGCAGTTGACATTTCTGTCCACGAAGACTACGGAGTGAATTATACTGTTGAAATATTTGACCATAACCCATTTGCAACGGATACGATAATCCATTTACTTGCCAAAGGTACAGCCAATCAAGATTTGCCATTCACCACAACAATCGATTGTCCCTCGATCATTTCCACCCTATACGTTACACGTGTAGATCCGGCCGGACGACGTACCATGAAACCAGTATATATATCCAATGACAAACTAATCACCTCTTTCGGCAGCAAACCAATAACGACCCGTGCCGCATCGCCCCAAAGCAAAGAAGTAACTTTGCAAACGATGACACGCCCTTATACCGACCGGGAAATAGCAGACATGCTATCAAAAGCGACAGAATATACCGGACAAGATATGGATGTAAACCTCACCCAACATACTCTATACAAAATAACAGGACAATATAAAGGCGGCATCAACCATGCCGGTACCCTTACCCCCAATGCCGGTACGATAAAACTGATCGTAGCCCCCGGCGCAGAATGGGAAATACCTTCCCTACAAACCATCAATCAAGGTCTGGAAATAATAGTTGCGTCCCAAGGAAAAATAGAATTGAAAGCCGGTAGTCAACAGAAACCGTCATTAAAATTCACCAATACCTCATCGCTCGTTGTCTTAGGAACCGCTTACCAGGAAGATGAAGATGATGATGAAGAAGACCTCCGAGGTAAGATATCAGGTAACGGTTGGATTGAGTTTTCCAACGGAGGCATCCACTATAATGCCGGAGATATTGATATAGACGGAATTAACAATAATGGCGGTACTTTCTTTAATTATGGCGAAACAGATGTAGAAGAATTGATAGGATCTTCTACCGGAAGCCTGTACGTCAATCATGGCGACCTGGAAGCCGACAAGATCGGTGCAGATGAGAGTACAGGGCCGAAACTGGAAAACAGCTGTAAAATAAAGGTAGAAACACATTTATCCAGTACAGGTATCAAGATGGGAACAGGTGCGCAGATTAAATGTAAACATCTATATGCGTATGGTTATATCGACCTCAGTGAAAACTCCATGATCAAGGTAGAGAACAACACCAAATTTTACAACTGTAACATTACAGGCCCTACTGCAGACAAAAGCTATGCCTTGCTGAAACTGAAAACCATATCGGAAGCCAGTTGGAAAGGTACCTATGGAATAGAAGGTACCTATGGAATAGAATGTACGGCAGGTTATCTCATTAACAATATATATTGTGAATACAAAGCCGAAAACTCCAGCTGGGATTTCACCAATTGCTACTTAAACGGAAAAGCCGGCGGCAATGGTCGGAAAGGTAATGGCAATGCAGTTCTATGCCGAGAAGGCGAAGCTCCCGCCTATATTCCCGCCGGAAGATGTACCGGTGAAGGAAATACTCCGGATGAAGGAGGAGAAGATATCCCCGCTCCCCCCATCACCCACACCTATGTTTTCGAAGACAACTTCCCATTGGTCGGAGACTATGACTTTAACGATGTTGTACTAGATGCGCAACTGTTCTACGACCGCGAAGGCGACGATGAAACGGATGTCAACAATAAGATAAAGAAAGTAAAAATATACGTCACGCTTGCAGCAGTAGGCGCCAGCAAGGAACTGGGAGCCGGCCTGCGCATTATCGGTCTTCACGAAGCCGACATCAAAGAACTGAAATGCAAAGGCAATGCCGACAGGCAATACTTCAGTACACTCAGCGGTTCATTCTTTGCCAACGGCTACAACAACATCAGCGACGGCCACCGTTATACAGACAGCAACGAGGGGATTGTCATCCCCCTCTTCGGTGATGCCCACAAAGCCATTCTCGGTCAAAGCGCGCTGACTTCACGTCTCTTTGTCAACACATTGACCGAAGGCATTAGCCACACCGATCTAAAGACCTACGAAATAGAGATAGAGCTACACAAGGACCGGCAAACCACTACCCCGTATGTCACCTTAGACGACCTCGATTTTTTTATCGGTTATCGCTATAAGAATATGGAACAACGCATGGAAGTTCACCTCTATGAGTTCTGGCAACTCACCGCCACAGGCCATCCCAAATATGGCCCTACCCCCGGTGGAACCATGCAGACTGCCAACCTCGACCTTGCAGGTAACAACACATGGGCCATCTGTGTACCCAACTTCAGTTACCCTAAAGAATATATCAATATCAGCGATCGAGAAAACAAAGATGATTGCGCATATCCCCTATTTATCGGCTGGGCATGCGACCGCAATACCAATCAAGACTGGTATATGCGTCCTAACAAAAAAAATATATATAGGTAATATACAGGAATAAATGAATATATCAAAAAAACAAAAACAATATAATGAAAAAAAAGATATTATTAGTGGACGATAAAGCCACTATTGGAAAAGTACTCAATATCTATTTGATCAAGGATTTCGATGTAATATATCATGAAAATGTGATAAAAGCCATTCAATGGTTAAATGAAGGCAACTATCCCGACCTCATTATATCCGATATCCGTATGCCATACATGACAGGAAAAGAATTCCTTATGTTTTTAAAAAAGAACGAACTGTATAAAAACATACCGATCATCATGCTCTCCAGTGAAGAAAGCACCACAGAACGGATTGAATTACTCCAAGCCGGAGCGATAGATTATATTCTCAAACCCTTCAACCCCTTGGAATTAAAAGTACGTATCATGAAACTTTTCTAAACAAAACTTAAAGGACAAGAAATGTTATACTACATCTATATAGGAAATAATAAAATCATCATCGATCACTTAAGTAAAGTCACCGGAGGTATGTTTATTGCCGTTTCCAGCAGTCATAAAGCTGCCAAAGTCATAGATGGAATTCGTGAACGATATAACACTTCTATCCTCTACGAGCAAACCGACTCACAAAAAGACTGTCTCGAAATAACATATCTCCACAAAAGATTTCCGAGAGTATATATCACCCTCATAACCGAAGAACTACTTGCAGAAGACCGGCAACTCTATCTGCAAGCAGGTGTCAACAATACTTTGCCTCCTCAGGCCGATGAAGAAAGTATCCAATTCATGAATAAATTCCTGCAAATACGCAAAACACACAAAATGCGGGAATTCAGCGATGCCCACCGTAAAAAGCTAAACACATTTCACCTTCCTTTATGGAAGCGCTTGTTCGACATCTTCTTTGCCATGGGCGCCATTGTGGTACTCTCCCCCTTATTGATAGGTACTGCCATTGCCATCCGCCTCGAAAGTAAAGGAAAAGTTATATACAAATCCCAGCGGGTAGGCAGCAACTACCAAATATTCAACTTCCTGAAATTCCGTTCCATGTTTACCAATGCAGACAAACGTTTGAAGGAATTGAACGCCCTCAACCAGTACAAAATGGAAGAAGAAACAGGCAACGACACCCCTGAAATCCTTTTTGACGAACTAACCGGAAATCTGGAGGAAGAAGGCAACCTGCTGATCTCGGATGATTTCGTAATCTCCGAAGAAGACTATCTCAAGCAAAAAGCCCAGGAAACCCAAAATACATTCGTCAAGATAGAGAACGACCCACGCGTCACCCGCGTAGGCCGTTTCATCCGTAAATACAGCATCGACGAGCTGCCGCAACTCTTCAACATCCTGAAAGGTGACATGAGCATCGTGGGCAACCGCCCCCTCCCCCTTTACGAAGCGGAACTGCTGACCAGCGACGCATACATCGACCGCTTCATGGGTCCTGCCGGGCTCACCGGGCTGTGGCAGGTAGAGAAGCGCGGAGGTACTGGTAAAATGTCGGCTGAGGAACGGAAGCAACTCGACATAAAGTATGCCCGTGAATTCTCTTTCTGGCTGGATATGAAAATACTACTGAGAACATTTACGGCATTTGTGCAGAAAGAAAACGTATAAAAGAAACGCATTAATGATGAGTGATGAACAATAGATAAAAGTTGAACAACAAATGATAAGTAAATCACAATCATTTTATAATTTATAACCAGTAACATAATGAACAGTTTTTCTAAAATAATCGTATACAGCATAACTCTTTGGAGTCTTTTTGGTCTTCCTCTCCTCGTCTCGGCGCAACAGGAAATGACACGTGAAGAACGTATCAAAGCATTGGAAAAGTTAAAGTTACAAGATACAAAGTTAGAAGCAAATACCAGTGGCTTGATTGAGCAAAGTATGCCCTACGAAGTAGAGAAATTGGAACTTCCCCCTTTGTCCGTTTTCCTGGATGCAGTAACGGAAAACGCAACAGTGAAACGTGTACAATCACAAGTTGCACAAGTTCAAAACGAATATCGTTTGCAAAAACGTGATTGGTGGAATTATTTTCGCTTAAACGCAAACTATGCTTATGGACGTTTCAACACTCTCAATGAAAACAGTGAAACATTAGTTGACTGGTATCAAACAACAACTGTAGGTTCTCGCCACACATTTAATGTAGGAGCAAGTTTCAGTGTTGGATTAGGAGATTTATTTAATAGGCGCATTAAACTTAAAAAATACAAATACGATATTGAACAGTTGCAATATACCCAAGATGAAGTAATGGAGGAACGTCGTCTCAGGGTGCTTGAAGCATACAATGCGGTAACCGAACAACTTGCCACTATTAAGGCTAAGGCTGAAACGGCAGCGCTATATAATGCGCAGATGAAGATTTCCGAATACAATTTTATACAAGGAAAAATGGACATTACTTCATTATCTATGGAACGTGCACGTCGTACTGGTGCTGTCACAGCTTACGAACAAGCCCGAGTTATGCTACATAACTCAATCATTTTATTAGAAATGTTGACTAATGTCAAAGTTATTAAAGATAATTTGTAACAGAATACACACATGGATATAGCTCAATTCATAGCTCAGTTTCTTTATCGTATCCGTTATTGGTTACTATGGGGAACCTTAATTATCACAGGCATTGTAATTTATATTACCCAATTTCTACCTTTTAGTTATACAGTAGAAGGTAGTTTATATGCTGGAATTACAAACTCTACATCCATTGACGGAAGTGCAGTCAACGGATTTACCGTTAACAGTACATTTGATAACCTGATAAGTATAGCAAAATCACGGGGAACACTTGAAAAAGTGTCTATCCGCCTGTTAGCCAATGCACTTACTTATGGTGAAGAATGGAAAGATAATCACTACATTCAAGCTAAAAATTATCGTAAATTACTCCAAATGACCCCTAAGGAAGTTTTAGCCTTGGTAGATCATAAAAACTTAGACAAGACCGTTGAAAAACTAACTTCTTATCGCAAAGAGACAGAAAATAACTTTGTCTACATGATGTTCAATCGTCCTGTAGCCTTTTACAGCGCAAAAGCCCTTGAGGAAATTATTGTAAAACGTGCCGGTTCCAGTGATATTCTCAACATATCATATACCTCATCCGATCCGGGCATGACTCAACAGACCATTGAAATTTTAATAGATGAACTCATTAAAGCTTACGAAGTATTACGTTTCAAGTCGACATTAGATGTTATTGCCTATTTTAAAGAACAAGTAAGGCTCGCCAAAATAGAACTCAAAAAAGAGGAAGATGATTTGATGAACTATTGCGTACAAGAACAAGTCATCAATTATGGAGAAGAGACTAAAGCTTTGGCAAATACCCGATATAATGTAGAAGACCGTCTGGAAGAGGTTACACGTAACTATGAGAGTGCCGTACAACTCCGTTCCATGCTCGATAAGGAGATGGATATCCGTGCAAAAATGATTCGTAACAACAGCCAACTATTGCAAAAGTTGGAAAAGGTAAGTAACCTGAACCAGGAAATTATGGAGCAAGAAATCTTCATATCCGATAAAGTTCAAAAAGACAATGAAAAACTAAAAAAGAATAAACAAGAACTTCGTAAAACGGAAGAAGAAATAAATTCTATTTCCGATAACCTCAATGAGTATGGAATTTCGAAAGAGGGAATCTCCATTCAAAATATGGTAGACGAATGGCTTGCTGCCCTTATCAATGAAGCCAAAGCCAAAGCCGAGTTGAAAGTCATCAAAAATAGACAAGAAGACATATTCAAACAATACGGACACATGTCCCCCATCGGAACTCAAGTCAACCGTAAGCAGCGTGCCATAGGCATTGCCGAGGATAATTACCGGACTCAACTAAACGGTTTGGCAAGTGCTAACCTCCGTCTGAAAAACATAGAAATGAGTACCAGTAACCTACAAGTTATTGCCGCTCCCACCTATCCACTCACCGACAATGGCCGCAGACGTGCAATATATGTATTGGTTGCTTTCATCGGAAGCGTATTCTTCATTATAGGTTATTTCCTGATAATAGAGCTGTTAGACCGCACGCTACGAGATCCCATCAGGAGTAAGCGTCTCAGCGGTCTCTCCGTCATCGCAGCATTCAATGGTACCAGTAACCTAAAATTTCGTGGTTTCCTGAAATTGTGTAATCGCCTGGCCGCCGCCTATAGTTGCCGAAGATTTAACAATTTTCTGCAATCCAGCCGACCTACTGTCATCAATCTACTCAGTATGGAAAAAGGAGAAGGTAAATCTTTCCTTAGTAAATATTTCGCTGCTTACTGGGAATTGGAAGGTATGAATGTACGTATCGTGAAGTATGGAGAAGATTTCACTACCGACAACGTTTCTTATGTAAATGCTCGCCAACTCTCCGACTTCTGGAAACTCAACGAAGCAGAAATAGAGCCAGACATTATTCTGGTAGAATATCCAGCCGCCAGTACTTCAAGTATTCCGTTGCCGGTACTCCAAAAGGCAGATCTCAATCTTATGGTTGCCAACGCCTGTCGTTTGTGGAGCTACGATGACGTCTCTCGGATGAAGCCGTTCAAAGAAGCCCTTGCCTCCGTACCTTTCTACCTTTATCTAAACAATGCCGATCGTGAAGTGGTAGAAATGTTTACTGGTGATTTGCCGCCCAAAACCCCAGTTCATTCATTCTTCAGCCGCATTGCCCAGTTAGGTTTAACCTCTAAAAGCGCAGCTGTAAAATAACAACTTGAATAAAGATTATCAGATGAGATGCTAACATTTACAGAGAACTATAAAGAAATTCTATCGCCTAAGATGGTTACAATCCTACTACTCATAGCAGGATTGTGCGGTATCGTTTTTTTTGTACTTTCTCAAAACTGGGTTGCTCTAGTAAGTGTCTGTACCACTCCCCTTTTTATTCTTTTATTTGTGTACAGCACCAAATATCCCATTATAAGTTTTACCCTATATGCAGCAACAGCCTACTTTTTCGGAGCTCTTGACCGTTATACAGATATCGAAGGAATTAGTATTGTATTGGATGTAACCCTGTTCTATACTCTGATCACATTAATTCTTAATTATATCTCACATACAAACTCAAAAATCCATTTTAGAAATATAGCTAACACGCTTACAATAAGCTACCTATTTTGGATGGTGTTTATTATTTTACAACTTATCAATCAAGGAACTGATTTACAAAAAATAACGACCAGTTCCCGTAGTTGGTTTTTAGGTATTCCCATTTTATATATTTTGGCCTCTCTATTGCTGGACAGTCCTAAACGTTTACGTAACGCTCTCATCACACTAGGTATTTTTACCATTATAGCATTCGGTAAATTATTGTGGCAGAAATACCGTTGGTTCGATACAGCCGAAACAGCCTGGCTCTTGGAAGGTAGTTGGCACACACATTTATTAAGTACCGGCATACGTTATTTCTCCCTATTCAGTGACGCCGGAAATTTTGGCGCAATCATGGGAATGACCACTACCGTATATTCCATTCTATTTACCAAAACATCATCCCGGAAATTACGCAATTTCTATTTAGTCATTGCAATCATGGGATTTTTAGGCATGCTGATGTCAGGGACACGCGGTAGCGTGATGATCCCATTAGGAGGACTTCTGTTATACTGCTTGATTTGTCGTAACATAAAAGCCACTATAGTTACAGCTGTTAGTGGAATAACCATTTTTTGTTTTTTCTCTTTTACCGATATAGGTGAAAGTAATGCGATGATACGTCGTATGCGTACAGCTTTCAGACCCACAGAAGACGCCTCGTTCAACGTACGCTTGGAAAATCAAGAGAAAATAGCCCGATATCTTGAAGAGCATCCTATGGGAGCAGGTATCGGGGGAAGTATTCTCACTACGATATGGGAGGGTGACAAATACCAGGACTACACCATTCCCCCCGACTCTTTCTATGTAGATATATGGACTCAAACAGGCTCTTTAGGTTTAGGACTCTATATACTGATCCTGTCGTGTATAACGCTCCGTTGTTGCTACATCATCATGTTCCGTATCCACAATCCGGAGTTGCGGAATACATTTGCCGCCCTACTTTGCGGTGTCTTCGGATTATTCTTAAATGGATACGTAGGACGAGGTATGGGATTTCAACCCGGGGTCAGCATAATAGGTATATTTCTGGCATTTATACTGAATGGTCCCTATATAGAACAACAAATTACGAAAAATAAATAATAATATGAACGATTTTTTTTCCATATTTAATCCCGAATGGTGGATAAACGAGAACAATAATGCCTTGCAAATGGCAGATGCTATCTTATTCCTATTATTGGCAATACCGGTAGTTTATCTTTTCATCTACGCACTAGCATCTCTAAAGAAATATAAAAATCCCTATCCCCCTGCTAATAAGTCCCACCGTTTTTTGGTGCTATTTGTCGTATTGCGTAACGGGAAAGAAGTTATCGAATCCATTAATCATTTTTTGGATACACAAATATACCCACGTGAAAAATACGATATAGCCGTAGCCGCAACACAACTCCCAGAAGACGATCTGGTAGCTTTACTACAAATGCCCGTTAACATTGTTGTACCCGACAAGGAATATTGCACCAAAATCTATGCCATCCAGCAGGTCATGGAGCGTTATTCTCCTCAAGAATACGATGCAATCACCATATTCAATTCAGACAATAAAGTAGTACCCAATGCGCTCCAACTTTTCAACAACGCATACTATTCCGGTTGCGATGCCATCCAAGCCCACCGTATGACGGAGAACCTCACCAGCAGCGTGGCTGTACTGAGTGCCGCCAGTGAAGAAATAAATAATCATCTATTCCGTAAAGCTCATACGACATTAGGATTTTCATCCGCACTGATAGGATCGGGTATGATGTTTGATTTTGAAATGTTCCATCGCCTAACTCCCCGTTTGACCGGAAGTGACCTGACAAAAGCGATGGAAATGGAACTATTGCGAGAAAACATTTACACTGAATATATGGAAGAGGTAGTATGCTATTGTAAAAAAACAGAAGATACCTCCGGTTACAGCAAGGAACGCCAACGTTGGTTGAAAGCACAATACAAAAGTTTTCTGATTGCCATAACCCAATTTCCTTTCGCCTTTCTGCAAGGTAAGTGGGATCTATGCGAAAAACTGTTCCAATGGCTCATGCCCTCACGTTTACTACTTATTGCTTACATTGTATTGTGCGCACTTGCCATGACTATGCTTGATTGGACACTTTGTCTGAAATGGTATGTTTTGTTAGGTATCCTCTTCCTTTCATACTTGCTGGCATTACCCGAAGGTGAAATCAACCATCGTTTCCGCAAAGCATTCTGGACATTACCATTGCTAATTTTCACCTCCGCGTTCAGCCACTTCAAACATACGTCAAGAAAAACAAGAGAAAGATGAAAATAGGCATCGAAGCGCAACGGATATTCCGTCCGGATAAGCATGGAATGGATTTTGTCATTCTAGAGGTATTACGTCGATTGCAACGCCAAAAAGGTAAACATGAATATTTTGTATTTACTGCTCCCGGAGAAGACCGTTGCCTTACGAGTGCCAGACAAATGCACATAGTAGAAATACATTGCCCCACCTACCTCTTATGGGAACAATGGGCATTACCTCACGCCGTACGTAAATACAAGGTTGAAGTATTACACTGTACATCCAATACAGCTCCACTACGTTGCTCCGTACCACTGATACTGACCCTGCACGATATTATTTTCCTGCAAAACCAAAAACCTCTGGGAATGTCACTTTATCAACAAATGGGTTGGTACTACCGCCGTTGGAACGTTCCCCACATCATTAACCACTGCCAACATATTATCACGGTTTCTAAAACCGAACAAAATAATATTCTAAAACGCTTTTCCCAGATAAAAGATAACCTCCATGTGATATACAATGGTTATAGTGATTGTTATCGTCCCATAACTGACGCTTATTCCATTACCCGTCAATATTTATCAGACTCAACATATCTTCTTTTTCTAGGCAATACTGATCCGCGAAAAAATCTGGATGGTATATTATATGCCTACAATGAATATCTCAATCGTTCAAAACGAAGATTAAAACTTATTATCACCGGGGTGACTCAAGAGCATGTGGAAAATCGTTTAAGTAAACTAAATATCGAAATATGCGCTTCCAACCTCATTTATACAGGATACATTGCAAGTTCCGATTTACCGGCTTTGTATAATGGAGCTTTCGCCTTTCTCTGTCCTTCTTTACTCGAAGGTTTCGGTATACCCGTACTCGAATCCATGGCCTGCGGTACTCCGGTTATTACCAGTAATTGCTCCTCCTTGCCTGAAGTAGCAGGCAAGGACAGTATACTCATCAACCCTTATATCCCATGCGAAATCACCGACGCCCTGATACGCTTGGAAGAAGATCCAGAATGGTATCAGCAACAAGTGAACTACGGCCTGGAACGAGTAAAACAATTTTCATGGGAACATACAGCCAATGAATACCTGAAAATCTACGAACAGTTACATCCTCAAAACTCTTAAGATATAGCCATGAGAGACTTCATCATCACCAGCCTGCAACCCTGGGACATCGAGATAGGCAGTACGATAAAGAATACAGCCCTTGAAATCTCCAAACAGCACCGGGTGTTGTACATCAGCCCCCCCCTAAATCTGATAACCCGCCTGAAACGGAGAGGTAAAGAAAGTACGGCCTATCGCCGTCGCATAGACGTCATCCGTGGAAAAGTCTCCCCGATAAGGCGGATCAATGAAAACCTGTGGGTATCAGACTGCCCTTTCACACTATTGTCTATCAACAAACTACCCGCCGCGCTATTCGATTTTTTCAACCGGAAGAACAACAGGAAACTGGGAAAATGGATTGTGGAGCAAGCCTCCGGACTCGGATTTAAAGAGTACATACACCTGATAGACACCGACCTCTACCGCAGCCGTTACCTGAAGGAATACATCCGCCCCGCCATCAGCATCTACTACCGCCGCGACTACATCATCGGTTTCCCCTATTGGCGCAAACACGGCCCGCGCTGTGAAGAAGCCCTGGTACGCCAGTCGGATATAGTGCTTGCCAACTCCAGCTACTTTGCCGGACAACTCCGCCCGTGGAATTCCCGTACCTGCGTACTGAATACGGGGGTGAATCTTGATCTATACAATCCCCGCCGCCCCTGGGAACAGCCGGAAGACCTGAAAAACATCCCCTCACCGGTGATAGGATATACCGGAGCCATTATCGAAAGCCGTCTGGACAGCAGCCTGTTATACGAAACAGCCAGCCAACTGCCCCAATACAGCTTCGTCTTTGTGGGCCCCGAAGACAGGCACTTCGAACAGCACCCGCTACACCGGCTGAAGAACGTATACTTCACCGGCCGTAAGGAAGTGGAACAGTTACCCCAATACATACGATATTTCGATGTCTGCATCAATCCGCAAGTTCTCAACCCGATAACAGACGGTAACTATCCGTTGAAAATAGACGAGTATCTCGCCATGGGCAAACCTGTGGTAGCCACCTCCACCCACACCATGCGCGATGTCTTCGCAGACTACACGTACCTGGCCGGTTCTACGCCCCTGGCATGGGTGGACGCGCTACATACCGCCGTGACAGAAGCTACCGATGCCCCCCTGCGTGAAAAGCGCATCGCCTTTGCGCAGACACACAGCTGGGAAAATAGCGTCAAGAAAATATACGAAACGATCAAAGAATACGAACACACCCAGACTTTATCACAAAAAATGACAGAATGAGTCATAATATCCATAAAAGTACAACTTTCGCAATATTTTTTCAACAAACATGATATGATAAAAAATGTATTCAGACTCTTTGTATTGAAAACGAAGAGAAACATCGCCTAAATACTTTAGTTTTATAACATTAAAACTTATTGAGCATGAAAAAATCTGTCTGGAGTACAATCTTGAAGTTTGTCATCACCATTGCAACCGTCATACTCAGTGTATAGTATAAAAGCGATAACAGTCGATTATAGGTAGAATATTCTTAACCGTATCTCTTAATGATGAAAAACACACTCTCTCTTTTTTATCGTTAAAACCCTCAGAAATGTATCCAACGACGAATTATCTGCTTTAGTTGTACGGCTACCATTACCCGTATCACTCCTAACTTACCAAACATGGGTAATGCAAAAAAAACACGAAAGAAAAGATATTTCAAAGTCCGCTTTCCCGCTTTCTTTCGCGGTGAAAGACATGAACAGGTTAGCAATTCACGCAACAACTCATTCTTGCATATTTTTGACAACAGAGGTGTACAACCAATCCTATAAGCATGATAAACACTCATCTGCATGATATCCACCAACAAGTTACGGTAAAAACTTTCATTAGCCAATCCACTGATATATGCTGACTTCAATTTCTGTACATCGACATACTGGCGGGCAATTTTTTCCGAATAACCCTTAGCTGCCGAAATACCAGATACTGATTGAGGATTGTACGTGTAAAACAAAGTACATTCCGGTATCAATCTGCAAGAAGCGGCATTGATGATGACTTGGTACGTAAACCAAGGGTCCTCATTAAGGTGTCCCTCCTTGCAGCAGATGTGATAACGTTTAAGGAACTCCAATGAATAAAGTTTGTTCCAAGTAGCTACAAAAATCTCCTTTTCTTGCCCATAGCGATAACGAGCTACCGGGTGGCGTTCTCCTTCTATCAACGTATCGGTATACTGGCATCCTGGATATTGTTTACCCTCCATATCTATGCGTACAAAAGAACCTGCCACAAAATCCACCGGATACCGGAACATGTAACCATACAGAGTTTCTATGCAATCCGGAGTTATCAGATCGTCACAATCCATAGTAAAGAGATAATCACCTGTAGCATATTCCAAAATAGTATTACGAGCCGCTCCAATTCCCCTATTCCTTCCTTGGTCAATAATTCGTACGGCACTCCTCCGCGGATGTTCCGCTACCACTCGTTTTACAATGTCCATACTGTTACCTTTATCGTCTACAAATACATACTCGATATTAGGGTACGTCTGATTTAAGACAGACAACAAAGTCCGTTCTATCAGTCCGGCAGCATTATAAATAGGAATTCCCAAAGTAATAAGAGGTAATTTTTTTCCCATAACCCTCAATAAATTTTAGCGAACAATCCAGCAAACGTACCTTTCCATATGGAAGAAATCATATTCCAATTGCCCTTGCCCACATAGTTCAGCATTTTATAGGGAGCAGATATTACAACGAGGTATAGGCAAGACAAAAAACAGGAAACACCTTTATTATTCCTTCTGGCGAATATGATACGACTCCGTGTCAGATAGTAGTTACGAAGAGGAGTCTTTGACTTTATGGTCATGCTCTCTTTGTGGTAAACATTCGACGAAGGTTCATAAAACAATTTATATCCCGCTTCACGAAAACGACGACTCCAATCGAATTCTTCATAGAAAAGGAAATATGTTTCAGCCATCAACCCCACTTTTTCGATAGCTTCCCGGCGAAACATCATGGCTCCTCCATGCAATACTTCAGTCGGCACAGGTCTGAGAAAATTTTCCCTACGTGCCGGATCAAACAGTTCGGTAGTGTGGCGTAGTGTAATGCGCGTCATATCATGATAACCATAATATTGTATCTGCCCCGGTTTATACAAGAAATGGATGCAAGGAGAAACCCCGGCATAATCTCCCTCTTGCAAGCTATGAACCAACGGTGCCAAAAAAGAAGATTTTATCAGCATATCATTGTTCAGAAAGAGAATATAATTTCCACTAGCATACCGATAGCCCAAATTATTTCCACCGGCAAACCCTAAATTCCTATCACTCGCCACAACTTGTATGTCTGGAAATGCATTACGCAAACGCTGTACATCATCTCCTTTTGACGCATTGTCCACCACAATTACTTCATAAGGATAAGTCTCGTATCGCTTTAGGGAATCTATCAATTCACAGGTATCCTGCCAGCCGTTATAGTTTATCGTAATAATTGAAACCACACCTCTCTACTTTTATTTTTTACCGGCCCTCTGAAAATAGGAACAAAACCTAACTTAAAAAGGAAACGCATATATATATCATAAACAGTAAAATAACGAAAGCGAAGAAGAATCTTTCCCAAACGGTCACTTTTACACACCGGATAATAACACCGGCACATTATTTCATAATTAGTAACTATCAGTTTCTTGAGATTATCCAATCGCATTTTTCCAGACACTTTTTTTCTATGATAGAATTGATAATCAGTCTTCAATGCTCTTTGAAAACATTTCATCATAGCATTGATGATATGAGGAATTACAGATGATGACAAATTGAAAACTGACATTAAAGCTTGTACACGCTTCTGGTATTCCATAAAGCAAAGATATTCCATTTCAAAAGGATGAAGCACAGCCGAAAGAGAAGATGGATACTTTACATATGCATAATCTTGCGCATTACCTATAACCAAAAAATCGGCATGCAACAAATAATCATACATAAAAAGAAGATCTTCACAAAAGGATATACGTTCATCGAAATGTATATCATAAGTTTCCAATAAACTCCTATTATAGAGTTTTGAAACAGAAAAACCACATTCTCCCAAATCAAACTTCTCAATCATCTTTCCGATATCGGCTCTATCAGTAGAAAACGTATATTGGAAAAACTTATCTTCACCCCATCTTTTCCCATCCGGACTATACGATTGAAAGCCTTGTACAACCAATCCGCTCCTATCATCTTTGGGAACAAGCTCTAAAAGATGTAACAAATAATCAGGCATTACCCAATCATCCGCATCAACAAATACAACGTATTTTCCTTGGGAACATGCTATTCCTTTATTACGAGCCGCACTAACCCCCAAATTATACTGATGAATGGCTTTTATTCTTTTATCTTTTTTACACCATTCATCGCACAGTTTTCCGGAAGCATCCATACTTCCGTCGTTCACCAATATAAGCTCAAAATCCATAAAAGACTGTTTCAAAACACTTTCAACGCATCTTGAGAGTAAATCTTCTTTATTAAATATCGGAATAATAACTGATATTAAAGGAAAATCATCCATACATAAGTCTTTTAATCATACAAAGATACGATAAATTGTATACCTTTGTAGCATTAAGAAATAAAAAACTATGCCGCAAGAGTCACGTGTAAAAAAATCTCTTCTAAATGCCCGGATTAACCTGATATTCTATTTCTTAAGCCTGGTATTCGCTTTCTTCTCCAGAAAGACCTATCTTGACATGCTAGGAGATGACTTCATGGGACTTACAGGAACATTACAAAACTTATTAAGCTTCCTCAATCTGGCAGAGTTAGGAATAGGAAGTGCTATCGGATATGTGCTTTACAAACCTCTATATACCCAAAACCATGAAAAAATCAATGAGATAATATCTGTATTCGGATATATTTATCGCCAAATAGGATTTATCATCCTTGGTGGCGGTATTATTATGGGAGGATGTCTACCCTTCATTTTTCCAAACTCAATCTTTCCACTTGGAGTTACTTTCTTTGCATTCTCTTCTTATTTATTTACTTCACTCATCAGTTACTTCATCAACTATAAACAGACCTTACTTAGCGCCGATCAAAAAAATTATGTAGTAACCGCTTATTTTCAAAGCGCTGTTTTGATAAAAACCATCCTTCAAATAGCATGCGCTTACTATACAAGAAATTTCTACTTATGGATATCCATGGAAGTTTTATTAGGTATAACCTACTCTCTTATTTTGAACTGGAAAATCAAACAAGTGTATCCATGGCTAAAGAGTGAAATACGGTTAGGAAGAAAAATCTTCCGAAAATATCCGGAAGTAATAACCTATACAAAACAAATTTTTATCCACAAGATGGGTAGCTTTGTACAATCTCAAACCGTACCTTTTCTAATCTATGCATTCGTTTCGTTAAAAATTGTCGCCTTTTACGGTAACTACACCATTATTGTGGACAAAGTAGCACAATTTGTCAATAATCTATTGGGAAGTACCAGCGCAGGAGTAGGAAATCTCATTGCAGAGGGTAATACACAAAAAATAAAGCAAGTCTTTTGGGAATTATTAGGAATCCGTTTTTTTATAGCAGGGATCATCTCTTTTGCACTATTTCATCTCACAGAACCTTTTATATCCCTATGGATAGGCAAAGAATACATATTATCTACCCATATACTCTTTTTAATAATCCTCAATACTTTCATTGGATACACCCGGGGAGCAACCGATCAATTTCTCTATGGATATGGATTATTCTCGGACACATGGGCACCCATAACAGAGATTTGTATAAATCTTACTGTCGCCATTATAGGTGGCTATTTATGGGGGTTACCCGGAGTATTGTTAGGAGGTATAACCAGCTTAATTATCATTATAACTTTTTGGAAACCTTATTTTTTATTCAAAGCGGGATTTAAAACTTCTATCTGGATATATTGGTGGAAATATCTTACTCATTTATTCCTAATCTTATTGCCCGGTTTCGCCTGTCATATAATTATCCTACCTAAATATTTCCGTCCGGAAACGTCATTCTTACAATGGATTTTGTATGCCGTATGTATCTGTATAACATATGCTCTACTGACTTATCTCCTTCTCTACCTTTTTACACAAGGTATACGTGATTTTACACATAGGATCATTAAAAGGAAATAGACTACTACAGTCTTATCCATTCATCGGGAACTACATCATCGTGTTCAAAGTAATACCACCATTTACGAGGAGCTATCACTTTCTTATCAGGATTGGCATTCAAAAATGCTCCCCACCAACTAAATGTAGAATTGGCAATTATATTATGAGAGCATCTGCTCATCAGAAACATGTCTTGCCAGGAGTTGCTGTCTCGGTTTCCGTCTACAAAAACAATATTATCAGCTTTCAGATATTGTCGGACATATTCTATATCATCTGAAAATACAAAAAATACAGGTTTCTCCATATGCCCCTCCATATAAGAGACAGCACGCTGATAATAATCCATTGGACAACACAGTAATAAACCATCGTATTTTCCCGAAGCATAGTCTCCTCTACGTACATGTATACTCACACTATTTTTATATTCACTTATCCTCTTCAACATGGCCACCGAATAGGATGACATCATCTTCTCGTCGAAAGTAAAAGTTTTCAGTATTTCCGGTACAACATGAGCAAAGTATTTTGGGCTTTGCCAAGTACCACGAAACAAACAATTTTCACCTTTATGTTCAAAAACATCCTCGTAATAGATGAAATTTTCTTTAGGACGGATTTCTCTAAACGGATATGTTATCAGCTTATAATGCGGTAATCCAGCTGCCCCTAGAAATTCTACGAAATGTACATAAATTTTCTGAAAAAAATTCAACCCTTCATAAGGTTTAACCTTAAACAGTTTTTCCAATTCGTAGCCTTGATGATCAAACCTTGATCTCTTATGAACAAAGAAACAACATCCTTCTTTGCTCCTGAAACGCAACTCGCAGAGAAATGCATATTGAAACATCACATTTCCTAATCCCCACGCAGGTATCACAATCTTCATAACATTATCTCTTTAAAACGGAGGACAAAACATTTTCTTAACTTTCAACCGAAACAAAAGAGTAAATAATCTGTCGTATATCCACACATAATTACTTTTTAATAAGAAACGTCCTAATTTATCTATCAAATAAGCCGGTATATAGTAGGAAGTCATATAGTCTAAAGAAACTGCCCTCAATAGTTTTAGATGTTCTCTTCTCTCAGTTCCAGAAACACTACTTAATACATGATAATCTGCTTTCAGCGCTCTACAAAGAGGTAAATATAATGCCTGAAACGGTGCTTCTATTTCACGGCTATTCAACCTATATTTCTTCGACAAACTGTTTATCATTTTATCGCACAGAACAAACGCATTGTATTCTGAATAAAAAGAACTTACTTTTCGAGATAACGTTCCAGCCCGAAGAATATAATGGTAATCTACACAATCACCTACAACAATATAATTACTATGTAATATAGAGTTCAATATGAACAATACATCTTCGAAATAACTGAGTTGAGGTTCAAACCGTAAATGATGTTCATTCAAAAAACTACGACTAAATAATTTAGCCCATGGACTAAACATTCCACCAAATTCTTTACCTTTGAGAAGAATTTTTATTTCCTCATTAAAATAACACCGGAACATGAAGTGCTTATTTTCTATATTTAGTCCGTTCCCATCGTTTTTTTCATACCCTTGCACAACAAAACCGTCTTCATTCCTTCCATCTGGTAATAATTGATATAAATGTAACAGATAATCGGGCTCTACATAATCATCAGGGTCACAAAATACGATATACCTTCCCTGTGCCTGCTCTATTCCTTCATTACGTGCAGAACTGACGCCTCCATTCTTCTTATGGAATACGCGAATACGCTTATCCCGTATCCCCCAAACATCACATAACTCCGGAGTACCATCGGTACTTCCGTCATCTATCAACAAAAGTTCAAAATCTGTAAAAGTCTGTCTCTGAAACGAATACAAGCAATCAGACAAGTATTTCTCTTGATTATATATGGGAAAGACAACTGATATTTCAGGCATGGTATTCATAACTCTAAATTTCGATAACCATTCTTCAACAAGCCAAGAGAAATTCTTATAGTATGTATTCTCCATTTCGCACGTTTCCATATTGAAGCCTTTGGTTTGAAACTTCTCCATGGAGAGAGTCGCAAATATTTATAGTATTCAAAGCACAATGGATTGTCACATGGGTATATCCATGGTTTCCAAGCACATGTATAGTGTATAATCACCCGTTCCTCTATTTCTTTGTCTATCTCTTTTAATAATTCTGGAGTATAATAAGGAAAAGGACGCATCAACGTATTCATCACATTCCAACGATAAGGAAGACGTAACCAACATTTATGAAACAGCAAGTTTAGTATATCTTGATCGTGCCATAGTAAAATATCCGACTTTGTTTCCGTTATCCGTAAGGCCTTCCCAAAAACATCCACTTTACGCCAATAATCTAAATTGATAAGTAATGTTCCTGAATTAAAATATCCATCACCGACAGGCAAAGATAGACGACTAAAAGTCTCAGGAGTGAAAAACAAATTATCCATCACCGCTGCAACAGCTTTTCCATTCATGTCAACATCCCATAAAGGACGGAGCAAGCCGGTTACAATCATATCACAATCTAAATACAATATACGAGATATCTCTTCCGGAAGTAACTCCACTAACATTAAACGGTAATATGCCGCAATAGATATATGGTCTCTAGTTCGTAACGGAAATTCTTTAAAGAGGGTCTTATCCATCTCGTAAAAAATCAGGCGTTGTCCATATTGCAGATCTACAATTTGGGATAATAACCGTTTATTTTTATCCGAAATATTATCTGTCATCAGATGGATAAGCATAGTTTCTTCCCTATTATTCTCAAATATAGAGACAAGCAATACACCCAAATGCTGAACATATGCATCATCCGAAGCTAAAACGATATGAATAGTATCTGCTTTTGACATTTCGCCCTATTTTTCCTGTAAATATATACTATTTCCAAGATATTTCCAACTTACGGTCAAGTTTTCAATATTCAACGTCTCCGTTTTTCTCTTATTGAATTACTCCCACCAATGACGAACCTCAGCAAGTATAAAACGTAGATCATTGTTATATCTGTTATTTCGAATTCCCGGTTTCTATGCCGTGTGACGTATGAATGAAGTTTTTATTCGCTCCTTTCAACTTAAACACATTGGTTACCATCAGCAGGAATGTATAGGGCAACGACCTGATGGCCATTGCCAGGCGGCTGGTACAATATCTGCGGGGAACGGCTACAAGCAATGCCGTAACAAGTAGAATAAACATCATCCACCACTTCAGGCTCCAAACCCAGTTATAGAAAGTAAGGAAAAGGGTGAAGATGGAGGTGAAACCTAATAACAGCAGACGGGGAATACAAAATTGCTGGAACATCTTGTCACAGAAATCCCAATTCCGCTTATAGATGGCTTTCCATAGATATTTGGCAAATGCCATACAATAGTGCCACTGTGCCGACAACCAACGACGCCGCTGGCGGGAAAAATCATCAGAGTTCTGTATCTTTTCATCAAATACGTATGTCTCGGGCAGGTAATGAAAATATTTACCTTGATAGAGAAGGGTCAGTTCCAATTCGCGGTCAAAACCGCCTACGGCTTTGACGTTCGCCATGGTCTCACGGAACAAATCGTAGCAGAAGGCCATGCCCGAACCAATGAGGGCGGCGGACATACCCAGCTTGACATGTCCCAAACGGAAAATTGTGTTATTGATTTCTTCGCTGATGGCATCGAGCAGAGCCATGTCGCTGTTGATGTTCTTTGCCATGCGATGGGTTTGCACTATCTCTACACCGGGACGAGCATAGAGGTCGTTGACGTCGTTCAGATAATCGTAGGGAATGACGTTGTCGGCATCAAGTACCAGGGCTATGTCATAATCATCACCGAGAGCTGCCATCGCAGCATTCAAGGCTTTTGACTTGGTACTTTTTTCAAAGTGAACCTCTATCAGGCGAATGGGAAGGACGGAAAGAGATGCATTGGTTTCGGGTTTCATACTGTCGGATATGACCACCGTATCGAAACAGTCTGACGGATAATCCTGGTCTATACAGGAATGCACGCATTCGTGTATCACGGCATCTTCTTTATAGGCGGGAATGAGTATGGCAAAACGCTTATGTGCTTTTGCCGGAACCGGCTTGTCAAGCTTTCGGCGAAGGGAAGCCAAACTATAAACCAGAAGGTAACACACGTTTATCGCAAACAGTACATATAGTATCCAGTCTAATATGTGAAATATATATCCCAATTCGATGTAGTTTTATACAAGGTTAAACAAACAGCCATCCTTGCTGCTATACCAGGCAAAGATACGAAAAAGAAAACACGTTTGAATAAAATATATAAAAAAGAGAAAGGAATAAACAAAAAAACGAGCAAACTCTTTCGAGTCCCTCGCCCCCTGTAAGAAAAGCCTTAAAGGCTTTTCTTTTAAATCGTCATCAAATTGTTACCCAAAAATCAATCTTTCTTTTTACCTCTAAAAATAAACTTCAATTACCTATCCGAAAACTATAAATGTTCAACTTTTTACCTTTACTTGTATACCTAATTTCCAATCTAAAAAAATTCAACTTATGAAAATCAAATTCAATCTTTTTACCTCTTAACTAACTACCTATTTCTTATTGAAAACTATTAAATCAAAGCAGTTTCCCAACTGCATTACAAAGGTAAGTGTTTTTTTCGTGCGCGCAAACGGTATAGGATAAAACCGTATGTTTTATAACATTGTTTTAGATTTCAAGGAGTGCTTTTACACTTATAAACAAAAAACAAGCCACCGAAGCACCGTAGCACTTCGATGGCTGTCCCCTTTAAACACCTTTAAACAAAATGAAATTATGTATGATTACTTTCTTGCTTCGGCAATGTAGCCCAAAGCTTCTTTACATTTTTCGGTAACGTAAGCCCAATCTTCAGCGGCAACTTTATCTTTCGGGAAGAGTTTTGATCCCATCCCTACACAGAATACGCCGGCTTTGACCCAAGAGGTCAGGTTTTCTTGTGTGGGTTCTACACCACCGGTTACCATCAGCTTAGACCAAGGCATCGGAGCCAACAGTCCTTTCACTAATTTAGCACCGAGTACGTCGCCCGGGAAGATCTTGCAAAGATCGCAACCTACTTCTTGAGCGAAACCTACTTCTGAAACGCTTCCGCATCCCGGAGTGTAGGCAACCAAACGACGGTTGCAGATTTTAGCTATTTCGGGGTTGAACAACGGACCTACGATGAAACATGCGCCCAACTGGAGGTACAGGGCTGCCGTGGCAGGATCCACAATAGAACCTACACCCATTGCCATTTCCGGACATTCTTTTGCGGCGAACTTCACAACTTCTGCAAATACTTCGTGGGCAAAATCACCACGGTTAGTAAATTCGAATGCGCGAACACCACCATCATAACAAGCTTTTACCACTTTCTTTGCTATTTCTGCATCTTTATGGTAGAATACAGGAACCATACCGGTTGAACCAATTTTGTTCAGAACGGAGATTTTATCAAATTTTGCCATCTTCTTTTTTACTATTTATTCCCTATGGCCATGACACATCTTTTATCTTTGAACACATAGGTAGGTTGACAGTTTATAATTTTTTCTTAGCGTTGTACACGTCCACTCGCATCACCACCTGCCAAAGCTTCCACTTCTTCTACGGAAACAAGGTTAAAGTCACCGTTGATAGTATGCTTCAGTGCAGAAGCCGCAACTGCAAATTCGAGAGCGGCACCTTGGTTAGATTTCGTCAACAGACCGTGGATAATACCACCAGAGAAGGAGTCACCGCCACCTACACGGTCGATAATTGGGTTGATATCGTAACGCTTTGATTCGTAGAATTCCTCACCGTTATAGATCATTGCTTTCCAACCGTTGTGAGTGGCGGAGAATGATTCACGCAAAGTAGAGATTACATATTTGAAACCAAATTCTTTAGCCATAGCTTTGAAAATACCTTTGTAGCCTTCAGCATCTGTCTTACCACCTTCTACATCAGCATCGGGTTTAAAACCGAGACAGAGTTCGGCGTCTTCTTCGTTGCCGATGCAAACGTCTACGAATTGCATCAACGGTTTCATAATGGACTGGGCTTTTTCTTTTGTCCAGAGTTTCTTACGGAAATTAAGGTCTACAGATACCGTAACACCATGACGCTTAGCAGCCTCACAAGCCAGACGGGTCAATTCTGCCGCTTTGTCGGAAATAGCCGGGGTGATACCTGACCAGTGGAACCAGTCGGCACCTTCCATGATAGCATCGAAATCGAAATCAGAAGGATCAGCTTCAGCGATTGAAGAATGCGCACGGTCATAGATAACCTTGCTGGGACGCATAGATGCACCGGTTTCCAGATAATAGATACCTACACGATCGCCACCACGTGCGATAAAGTCTGTCTTTACACCATATTTACGCAATGCGTTGACTGCAGACTGACCGATTTCATGTTTCGGCAACTTTGTTACAAAGTAAGCTTCATGACCGTAGTTGGCACAGCTGACAGCAACATTGGCTTCACCACCGCCATATACCACATCAAAAGAATCGGACTGTACGAAACGAGTGTTTCCCGGAGTGGACAGTCTCAACATAATCTCACCTAATGTAACGACTTTCTTTCCCATAATTCTATATTTTTATTTAATATGTGATTAATTTATTCCTTTCAATTTGTCATTTCCGCCCCTAAACCGGAGCTAAACATCTGATACTATGGAGAGTAAACTTGAAACAGGTTTGTTCTTCATAGCTTTCGTGTGCGGGCACAAAGATACAACAATTTTCGTAATTACAAAAATTGTTATATATTTGTATCGATAATATTAAGATTATTATTGTGTGCGAGCACAAAAAACATTTACTATTTGATGATTTGCTATTGACCCTGCGGCATATCCGTCTCCAATCTGTAAATCTAAATACGAAAACATTCAAATAGTAAATCGCAAGTCGTCAACATACTAAATAAGAAGATGGAAAGGATTCGAATTAAAGACATCGCCAAGATGGCGGATGTGTCGGTAGGAACTGTAGACCGCGTCATCCACGGACGAAGCGGAGTATCCGAAGCCAGCAAGAAAAGAGTGGAGGAAATCCTGAAGCAATTGAATTACCAGCCTAACATGTATGCCAGCGCTTTGGCTACCAACAAGAAATATGCTTTCGCATGCTTGTTGCCGCAACATGAGAAGGGTGAATATTGGACGGATGTAGAGAATGGAATACAGGATGCACTGACTACTTATTCGGATTTCAACATTACGGTGGAGCTCTCTTATTACGACCCGTACGATTACCGTTCGTTTGCCGAAGCAGCACGTACCATCCTGACACAAGAGCCCGACGGAGTGCTGTTTGCCCCTACCGCACCGCAATATACCACTCCTTTTACGAACGAGCTGGAATTGCATTCCATACCTTATATATATATAGACTCGAATATCAAAGAAGCCCCCGCCCTCTCCTTTTTCGGCCAAAACTCACACCAAAGCGGCTATTTCGCCGCACGAATGTTGATGTTGCTTGCCGGTGAAGATGCACAGGAAGTGGTGATTTTCCGCAAGATAAACGAAGGTATCGTGGGATCTAACCAACAGGAACGCCGGGAGATCGGTTTCAGGGAGTACATGCAAGGGCATCATCCCGACTGCCATATCTGGGAATTGGATTTACATGCAAAGCGCGATAGCGAGGACTCGCAGATGCTGAATGAGTTCTTTCAGGCTCATCCGAACGTAAAAAACGGGATTACATTCAATTCTAAAGCATATATCATAGGGGAATATTTGCTGAAACAACAAAAAACGGATTTCAACCTTATGGGGTATGATTTGTTACAACGGAATGTGGCTTGCCTACAACAGGGAAGTATCTTCTTCCTGATTGCCCAGCAACCTACGTTACAAGGATTTGATGGAATAAAGGCGCTATGTGACCATCTGATTTTAAAGAAAGAGGTGGCCAGGGAAAACTTCATGCCGATTGATTTGTTGACAAAGGAGAATATCGAATTTTACTATAACCAGCGTAACGCCGGAACAAGGCTTTTAATTTAAAGAAATAATCAATTAATAACATAATAATGAAGACGAAATACCTTAAAATCAATCCTGCGGATAATGTTGCAGTAGCTATCGTGGCACTGCCGGCAGGCGAAAAACTCACAGTGGACGGAAAGGAAATCGTTTTGAACGAGGATGTGCCTGCCGGACATAAATTCGCGCTGAAAGATTTTGCAGAAGGCGAAAATGTAGTAAAATACGGATATCCGATCGGACATGCACGTATGGCAAAGAAACAGGGGGATTGGATAAATGAAAATAACATCAAGACAAACCTTGCCGGACTGTTAGAATATTCGTATAACCCGACGGAAGTATCGCTGAATATACCGAAGAAAGATTTGACATTCAAAGGATATCGCCGTAAGAACGGTGATGTGGGAGTGCGCAATGAAATCTGGATCATTCCTACCGTAGGTTGCGTAAACGGTATCATCAACCAACTTGCCGAAGGATTGCGTCGTGAGACAGGTGGCAAAGGGGTGGATGCTATTATGGCTTATCCGCATAATTATGGTTGCTCGCAACTGGGTGACGACCATGAAAATACTAAGAAAATATTGCGTGACATGGTATTGCATCCCAATGCCGGTGGAGTACTTGTGGTAAGCTTGGGTTGTGAAAACAATCAGCCTGACGTATTCCGCGAGTTTCTGGGTGATTATGACTCTGACCGTGTGAAATTTATGGTAACACAAAAGGTGGAGGACGAATATGAAGAAGGAATGAAGTTGCTGCGTGAACTTTATGAGAAGGCAAGCCAGGACGAACGTGTGGAGGTGCCGTTGAGTGAGTTGCGCGTAGGATTGAAATGCGGTGGTTCCGACGGTTTCTCGGGTATTACCGCCAATCCGCTGCTGGGGATGTTTTCTGACTTCCTGGTTGCTCAGGGAGGAACGAGCGTGCTGACAGAAGTACCGGAAATGTTTGGTGCAGAGACTATCCTGATGAACCGTTGCCGCAACAAAGAGTTGTTTAACGAAACGGTGAAACTGATTAACGACTTCAAGGAATATTTCCTCTCCCACGGTGAACCGGTAGGCGAAAATCCTTCTCCGGGTAACAAGGCAGGAGGTATCTCGACCCTGGAAGATAAAGCGTTGGGATGTACGCAGAAATGTGGCAAGAGTTATGTAGAAGGGGTATTGCCTTATGGCGAACGCCTGAAGGTAAAAGGCCTAAATCTGCTTTCCGCTCCGGGCAATGACCTGGTGGCTGCTACGGCGCTTGCTTCATGTGGATGCCATATGGTATTGTTTACTACCGGACGCGGAACGCCTTTTGGAACGTACGTGCCGACTATGAAAATTTCTACAAATTCTACCCTCGCCAAGAATAAACCGGGATGGATTGATTTCAATGCGGGGGTCATCCTTGAGGACGAACCAATGGAGAAGACATGCCAACGGTTCATTGAGTATGTGATCCGGGTGGCAAGCGGTGAGTTTGTGAATAACGAGAAAAAGGGATATAAAGAAATCGCTATCTTCAAAACAGGGGTTACGCTGTAGAAAGAAGTTAAAGAGACAGAGGCAAATAGCTAATTATAATAAGAGCGACGCAGAACCATTTTGTGTCGCTCTTCGTTTTTTTATAACTTTGCAGCGAACTTATAAATAATCTTTTATATGTCTACAAATATAAATACAGAGACCACCTCAAGACACAAAGGAGGCTGGTGGTCATTGAGCCCACTGGTAGTATTCCTTTGTCTTTACCTGGTGACATCACTGCTTGTCAACGATTTCTATAAAGTACCTATTACGGTAGCGTTCCTGCTTTCTTCCTGCTATGCTATCGCCATCACCAGAGGATTGAAACTGGAGCAACGTATTTACCAGTTTTCGGTAGGTGCCGGAAATAAGAATATATTGCTGATGATCTGGATTTTCGTCCTTGCCGGCGCCTTTGCACAAAGTGCTAAACAGATGGGAGCCATTGATGCCACTGTAAACCTTACGCTACATATCCTGCCGGACAACCTGTTGTTGGCAGGCATTTTTATTGCCGCCTGTTTTATCTCGCTTTCCATAGGGACGAGTGTAGGAACAATCGTGGCTCTTACGCCGGTAGCCGTGGGACTGGCGGAAAAGACCGGCATCGACCTTCCTTACATAGTGGCAATCGTCGTAGGAGGATCATTTTTCGGAGATAACCTTTCGTTTATTTCAGACACGACGATCGCATCCACCAAGACGCAGGATTGCGTGATGAGAGACAAATTCAAGGTGAACTTTATGATCGTAGTACCGGCGGCACTTATCGTATTGGGCATCTACATCTTCCGGGGATTTTCCTTATCGGCTTCACCGCAAATACAGGAAATAGAATGGATGAAAGTAATTCCCTACCTCATCGTACTGGGTACCGCGATAGCGGGAGTCAATGTGATGGTGGTTTTGCTGCTCGGTATCATCTCCACAGGAATTATCGGATTATGTACGGGGATGGACCTCTTCAACTGGTTCGGAGCGATGGGAACGGGCATCACAGGAATGGGCGAGCTCATCATTATCACCCTGTTGGCGGGCGGTATGCTCGAGACAATCCGTTATAACGGAGGAATAGATTTCATTATATCACGTCTGACACGGCACGTCAAAGGTAAACGCGGAGCAGAATTCAGTATTGCAGTATTGGTAAGCATAGCCAATCTCTGCACCGCCAACAATACAATCGCCATCATCACCACAGGACCTATTGCCAAGGACATCGCCCTACGTTTTCATCTGGACCGCAGAAAAACAGCGAGCATACTGGATACATTTTCCTGCCTGATACAGGGCATCATTCCATACGGAGCACAGATGCTGATAGCGGCAGGACTAGCAAGCATATCGCCACTGAGCATTATCGGCAACCTGTACTATCCTTTCTGTATGGGTACATTCGCCATATTGGCTATATTGATAAGGTATCCGAAAAGATACTCATGAAGTATTGATAATAAACGTTGGGTGATAATAGGTTATCCGAAAAATAATTCATCGTTTATAATTCATAATTCATAAATATTCCGTACCTTTGCACCCGCTATTACGAGATAGTAGCATAATTCAAATCATTAACTAAAAACATTTTAATTAAATGGCAACAAAAATCAGATTGCAAAGACATGGACGTAAAAGCTACGCTTTCTACTCTATCGTAATTGCAGACGTAAGAGCGCCACGTGATGGTAAATTTATTGAGAAGATTGGTACTTACAATCCCAACACCAATCCCGCCACAGTAGATTTGAAGTTCGACCGCGCACTTGACTGGGTATTGAAAGGTGCACAACCTACCGATACTGTCCGCAACATCCTTTCCCGTGAAGGTGTTTACATGAAGAAGCACCTCCTTGGTGGTGTAGCTAAAGGTGCATTCGGCGAAGCAGAAGCAGAAGCTAAATTCGAAGCTTGGAAAAACAACAAACAAAGTGGTTTGGCTGCTTTGAAGGTTAAAGAAGAAGAAGCCAAAAAAGCTGAAGCAAAAGCACGTCTCGAAGCCGAAAAGAAAGTAAATGAAGTAAAAGCTAAAGCATTGGCCGAAAAGAAAGCTGCTGAAGAAGCTGCTAAGGCTGCTGCTGAAGCACCGGTTGAAGAAGCAACTGAAGCTCCAGCTGAAGAAGCTCCCGCAACAGAAGCTGCCGCTGAATAAAAAAGCACAGCATCCCTATAAAAATGGGACAACAAAACATAAAATCCTCTCCGGTTATGCCGGAGGGGATTTTTTATTATTATCTTTGTCCCCTACAAAAATTATTTATTAAAAGAATGAACAATGAAAAAAATTACTTATCTGCTCGCTGTCGCCGCTGTATTCGCAGCTTGTAACAGCAACAAGGGTTACACCGTAACCGGAACTGTAGAGGGTGCCGCCGATGGCGACACTGTTTATCTGCAAACTATACAAGGGCGTCAACCCGTTAAATTGGATTCAGCCGTCATCACTAATGGAACTTTTACCTTCAAAGGTGCTCAAGATACCGCAGTCAACCGCTACATCACTTACCAAGCTGCCGACAAAGACGGTATGATGACCATTGATTTCTTCCTCGAAAACGGAAATATCAATGTAAAACTGACTTCCGGAGAAGAAGATTCCGCAACAGGTACTCCCAGCAATGACGCCTATCAGGAAATCAGAACCCAGCTCAATGGATTGAACAGCCAGATGATGGCTATCTATAATTCGATGTCCGACACAACTTTGACCGACGAGCAACGCGAAGCCAAAGGAAAAGAAATGGAGGCGTTGGAAAACAAGATGATGGAAGTTACCAAAGCAGGCATTCAGAAGAACATCACCAATCCGGTAGGTGTACATTTGCTGAAACAGAACTTCTACTATATGGATGTAGCCGATCTTGATCCGTTGATGCCGCAAATTCCTGCCGCATACGAAAACGATGAAATCATCGTCAAAATCAAAGACAACGTTGAAAAGATGAAGGCTACTGCTGTAGGACAGAAATTCACAGATTTTGAAATGCAGACACCAGAAGGCAAGACAGTGAAACTGTCCGATTACGTTGGAAAAGGTAAGGTAGTGCTCGTTGACTTCTGGGCGAGCTGGTGTGGTCCTTGCCGTCGCGAGATGCCTAACCTGGTAGAAGCATACGCCCAATACAAGAATAAGAATTTCGAGATTGTAGGTGTTTCTTTAGACCAAAGCGCCGACTCTTGGAAAGAAGCTATCGAAAAGCTAAATATCACATGGCCGCAAATGTCTGACTTGAAATACTGGAATTGCGAAGGTGCCAAACTGTATGCTGTAAGCAGCATTCCCCACACCGTATTGATTGACGGTGACGGAACAATCATTGCACGCGGCTTGCACGGTGACGGTTTGCAACAGAAATTAGTGGAAGTCATAAAATAAGTGGAAGCCGGATAAACAGAGGCCGGCCCCTCTACATAATCAAAGCCTCGCATTAAATTAATTAATGCGAGGCTTTTGTATATATATGTAGGATTAGCTCCAATGAAATACACCATTTACTCCCATAAGATGTGGCATTTGCCTCCATAAGGTGTGGCATCTCAGAAAGAAAATATCCGTTCTGCCATATCCATCCCCAGCTTCACCGTCTGCCACTGTTTTTCTTCATCGGTATCAGAAAGATGAAGAAGGCTATCCGCATCGGGCAGACAAAGCGTGAAGCGCTTCAATGGAATATAATTCAATACTTCCTCTATTTTCGCCTGCAACTCATCCAGCTCATCTTCTTCCGGATAATAGGAAATTACAAAACCAAATACAGCTTCTTTTTCACGGACAAACCACAACAGACGGCTACGGTCGCAAATGCCGCAATCATAATTCAGAAAATATGCATCGGCTCCATGAAGCCGTATCAGCATATCTGTCGCTGCATGAAAAGCGACAAACAATCCGTCCGGCCGTTCACGCAACACCCGGTTATTCAGCCGGACAGCCTCATCCATCAAAAGAGATTTCGCACCATCAAACTGCACATAACGACATCCTAAATTATAGAGTGCTGATAATAAATTCTTGTAGGCTACCGCCAAGTCATCCGACAATACATTTATATCCGGATAAATCCGTTCCAACTGCAAAGCGTCAATTTCACGAAGAATTTTGGTGAGTAATTTTCCCGGAGATGGTATATGCTGCTTCGCCAATACATCCCCGGCAACAATCCCTGTCAGAAAAGTATAATCATCAAGAATGGGATGATGCGACAGGCTAACCCTTCCGGTCAATTCCAGAACTTTGGATGCAAAATCACCGGTATGCGATTTATAGCCAAGTCCTTCCCAGCCTTCAAGGAAATCACGGTTACGAAAGCCTCCATCTGTAACGACTTTCATTCCTTCGGATTTAAGACGTTCGACAAGGTTGCGTATTTCAGCATTTTCGATGGCCTGCAAGGTATTTAAACTAATCTGTCCTTTCTGATACTGCGCCCATGCATCTTTCAATGTAGCCGGTGCCCACAATGTCCCTGCAATATCAACTTTGAACGGGGGAGACAATTTTTCCATAATCGTTCTTTTTTGAAATTAAAAATTCACCTTCTGCTCTATCCCACGAGTAGCAAAAGAACACTAAAGAATGGCAGGTCTTCTGACTTGATTTCCATTTCGAGCAGCCTTCCCAATCATTCTCCAATATCGAAAAACCATTAGTGGCAGGAGGTAATTACTGAAATGTTTAATATGAAACCTTACAGCAGCGGGACTGTACGGGACTTACACCCGTTTCCCTTTTAATTGCAAATAGCGAAAGCCATAAGCAAACCAATTCGCTACAAATATAACTAAAGTATTTGAAAACACATAAGTAGACTTTTCTTTTTTCATTTATAAATTCAAAACAATTTTACATCATCGAATGATACGATTTTCATTAAAGTTTACTTATAATCACCCCATTTAAAATAAAATTTTCCATTCAACAAACAAACACACTTGGTTATCAATATATTAACCATTTTTAATCACACAAAAGTTTTCCAAAAAGAAAATCATATAGAGAACTATTATATCTTTGTCCACTCAATTAAGTAAAACAATAAAATCTAAAAAAGCAACGGTAATGATACAAACGGTAATCAAGCGTGACGGACGTATTGTCGGTTTCAATGAAGAAAAAATAGTGACTGCCATTCGTAAAGCCATGCTCCATACGGACAAAGGAGAAGATTTGCAGTTAATTCATCAGATCACCGATCACATCTCTTTCAGAGGAGAGCCGCAGATGACGGTAGAAGCTATTCAGGATATGGTAGAAGTAGAACTGATGAAAAGCAGCCGCAAGGATGTCGCACAGAAATACATCGCTTACCGCAATCAACGCAGCATCGCCCGCAAGGCTAAGACACGTGATATCTTTCTGGAAATCATCAATATCAAGTCCAATGATATCACTCGTGAAAATGCCAACATGAACGCAGATACTCCTGCGGGGATGATGATGAAATTTGCCAGTGAAACCACCAAACCGTTTGTAGACGATTACCTGTTGAGTGATGATGTTCTGGATGCCGTCAGCCAAAACTACCTGCACATCCACGACAAAGATTATTATCCCACGAAGAGCTTGACCTGTGTACAGCATCCGTTAGATCGTATCCTTAACTACGGTTTCTCTGCCGGACATGGAGAGTCGCGTCCTGCCAAACGCATCGAAACCGCCAGTATCTTAGGTTGCATCTCATTGGAAACGGCTCAGAACGAAATGCATGGCGGACAGGCTATTCCCGCTTTTGACTTCTATCTGGCTCCGTACGTCCGTAAAAGTTATATTGAAGAAATCAAAAACCTGGAGGAATTGTATGGCAAGGATTACTCCCACCTTTATCAGAAGGAGTTGACGGACTATCTGCCACAACCCTTGGACGGACTGTCTGATGAGAAACGTATCGTCCAACATGCCGTCAACAAGACTGTAGCCCGTGTACATCAGTCTATGGAAGCATTTATCCATAACATGAACACGATACATTCCCGTGGAGGTAACCAAGTGGTATTCAGCTCCATCAACTATGGTACAGACACCTCTGCCGAAGGACGCTGTATCATCCGCGAATTGCTGAAAAGTACTTATCAAGGAGTGGGAAACGGAGAAACAGCCATCTTCCCCATCCAAATCTGGAAGAAAAAACGAGGAGTAAGTTATCTGCCCGAAGACCGTAATTACGATCTCTATCAGCTTGCCTGCAAAGTAACCGCCCGCCGTTTCTTCCCCAACTTTCTGAACCTTGATGCTACTTTCAACCAAAGTGAGGAGTGGAAAGCTGATGATCCCAAACGCTACGAACACGAAGTAGCCACAATGGGATGCCGTACACGTGTTTTTGAAAACCGTTTCGGACCGAAAACCTCCATCGGACGTGGAAATATTTCATTCTCCACAATTAATATCGTCCGCCTTGCCATCGAATGTATGGATATAGAGAATAAAGAACAACGCATCGCCCGCTTCTTCTCCAAGTTGGACTCCATGCTCGAGATTACGGCACGCCAGTTGCACGAACGTATGGAATTCCAGAAGACTGCATTCGCCAAACAGTTCCCCTTGCTGATGTCTGCCCTATGGATAGGTAGCGAAAAGCTGAAACCGAACGATAGCATTGCCCCGGTTATCAATCAAGGTACATTGGGTATCGGTTTTATCGGTTTAGCCGAGTGTCTGGTTGCACTACTTGGAAAACACCATGGCGAATCGACAGAGGCTCAGGAGCTGGGAGTCAAAATCGTGACCTACATGCGCGACCGCAGCAATCAGTTCTCCGACCAATACCAGCATAATTATAGCATATTGGCCACTCCGGCCGAAGGGTTATCGGGCAAATTTACCCGGATAGACCGTAAAAAGTTCGGTATCCTTCCGGGTATCACAGACCGTGATTATTACACCAACTCCAACCATGTACCTGTATATTACAAATGCAGTGCCCGTCATAAAGCTGAAGTGGAAGCTCCCTACCATGAACTGACGCGCGGCGGGCATATATTTTATGTAGAGATGGATGGAGATGCCACGCACAACCCGGAAGTCATTATGCGTGTGGTAGATATGATGGATCGTTATAATATCGGTTATGGCTCTGTCAATCACAACCGTAACCGTTGCCTGGACTGCGGATACGAAAATTCTACTGCCAATCTGGAAGAATGTCCGAAATGCGGAAGCAGACATATCGACAAGTTACAACGTATCACTGGCTATCTGGTAGGTACTACCGATCGTTGGAACCAAGCCAAGCTTGCGGAGTTAAACGACCGTATCACTCATCATTAATCGTTGAAAAAATGATTTCTATTCTCGACATATTAGAAGATACTACTGTAGACGGTCCCGGTTTCCGTACCGCTATTTATGCAGCCGGATGTCCTAACGGATGTCCCGGCTGCCACAACCCCGAATCATGGGACATCCATCGCGGATACTGGATGAGTACGGACGAGATCCTGAAAAAAGTACTTGCCGACAATTTTGCGGATGTGACCTTCAGCGGCGGTGATCCGATGTTCCAGCCGGAAGGTTTTACAGAGTTGGCATCGGCCATCAAAATCAAAAGCCGGAAAAATATATGGTGTTATACGGGATATACCTTTGAAAATCTGTTACGTAACCCTCGGCAAGCAAAGTTACTGGAATATATCGATGTGCTGGTAGACGGCAAATTCAGAAAAGAGCTACGCGATGAGAGCCTTTACTTCCGTGGCAGCAGTAACCAACGGTTGATTGACGTACAAGCGTCACTGAAAGCAAACAAAACCGTGAACTACAACTACAATCCGGGAATTTAACGGCTTAGTTTCCCGGCAAGTCTTTCTTGTGAATTTTGAATTAACTTCTATAGACGGCATCCCATCAGAATATTTTTCCTACATTTGTGCCACGAAAAGAATTTATAACGAAGGATTCTGAACACCATGCATAAAAAACAAGCCAATAAGAAGACGATACGCTTCCGCCGCTGGAGCCGGAAAACTTATGCCGCATTTGCCAGCATAGGCCGCCAAGTCACGATTGGCTACCTGCGGAAAAATGTAGCAGACAGTTCGCTGCGTAAGCAAAATTCGGTTCAGACTCTCCCCTATTATATCCAAATTATGACTACAAATGAATTAAAAGCCCAGATATTGTCAGGCATAGACATATCGCCCGACCAAGCAGTCTGGCTGGCCAATATGGCCGATCGTGAAGCGCTGTACGCCGCCGCACACGAAATTACCGTCGCATGCGCGCCGCGCGAATTCGACATGTGTTCCATCATCAATGCAAAATCAGGACGATGCCCCGAAAATTGTAAATGGTGCGCACAATCTGCCCACTACCACACGAAAGCCGAAATCTACAACCTGCTGCCCGCTGAAGAATGCCTGAAACAGGCACAATACAATGAACAACAAGATGTCAACCGTTTCTCCCTCGTAACCAGCGGACGCAAACCTTCATCCCAACAAATTGAACAACTTTGCGATACGGTGCGCCACATGCGCCGCCACTCGTCTATCCAGCTGTGTGCTTCACTGGGCCTGTTGGATGAGGACGAGTTAAGGGTTCTGCACGAAGCCGGCATTACACGATATCATTGTAACCTGGAGACAGCACCTTCTTATTTCCCTACTTTATGCAGTACCCACACACAGGAAGAAAAACTACACACGCTCCAGGCTGCCCGCAATGCAGGTATGGATATTTGTAGCGGTGGCATCATCGGTATGGGAGAGACGATGGAACAACGTATCGAATTTGCCTTCACCTTGAAAAAATTGGGAGTGCAATCCATTCCTATCAATTTACTCAGTCCTATCCCCGGCACACCGCTCGAAAATCAGCAACCGCTAACAGAAGAAGAAGTACTGACTACCATCGCCCTTTTCCGCTTTATCAATCCTACAGCCTATCTTCGTTTTGCGGGAGGACGTTCCCAACTCAGTAAAGAAGCGGTAAAGAAATCTCTTTATATCGGAATTAATTCTGCCATCGTAGGCGATTTGTTGACCACTCTCGGCTCAAAGGTTTCGGAAGACAAAAAGCTGGTTGAAGAAGCGGGATATCAGTTCAACGGTTCGCAATTCGACCGGGAACATTTGTGGCATCCTTACACATCGACCACCAATCCACTGCCCGTATATAAGGTGAAGCATGCCGAAGGGGCAACAATTACCATTGAAACGCCGCAAGCCCCGAACGGCAAGCAAACACTTATCGAAGGTATGTCGTCATGGTGGTGTGCCGTACATGGATACAACAATCCGGCATTAAACAAAGCGGCAGAGGAACAACTCGGAAAAATGTCGCACGTAATGTTTGGCGGACTAACCCACGATCCGGCGATAGAACTCGGTAAGTTACTGTTGCCTTTGGTTCCTCCTTCCATGCAAAAAATATTCTATGCGGATTCGGGATCGGTAGCGGTGGAAGTAGCTCTGAAAATGGCGGTACAGTATTGGGTTGCGAAAAGCCAAGCCACCCCATCGCAAAGCGAGTTGAAGCAGAAGACCAATTTTGTGACCATACGCAGTGGTTACCACGGAGATACTTGGAATGCCATGTCCGTATGTGATCCAGTGACAGGTATGCACTCCCTGTTTGGTTCGGCATTACCCGTCCGGTATTTCGTACCGCAACCTCGTTCGCGATATGACGGGGAATGGGATCCGCGAGATATCGTTCCATTGAAAGAAACGATAGAACAACACTCCGGAGAGTTGGCGGCACTTATACTGGAACCCATTGTACAAGGAGCAGGAGGTATGTGGTTCTATCATCCTCAATACTTGCGTGAAGCGGCAGAGTTGTGCCGCAAACATGGTTTATTGCTCATCTTTGACGAAATAGCAACCGGATTCGGACGTACAGGGAAACTGTTTGCCTGGGAACATGCGGGGACAGAACCGGACATCATGTGTATTGGTAAAGCACTGACGGGAGGATATATGACACTGTCTGCGGTACTGGCAACAAATGAAGTGGCCGATGCCATTTCTAACCATGCTCCGGGAGCATTTATGCACGGCCCTACTTTCATGGGAAATCCATTGGCATGTGCCGTGGCATGTGCTTCAGTGAAATTACTGACATCCGGTGAATATAACTGGAAAGAAAAAGTATCACGTATCGAAGCACAACTGAAAGAAGAGCTGGAACCTGCCCGTCACCTGCCACAAGTAGCGGACGTACGGATATTAGGAGCTATCGGGGTTATTGAAACCAAAGAACCGGTGAATATGGCATGGATGCAACGCCGGTTCGTGGAAGAAGGAATCTGGGTACGTCCATTCGGGAAATTGGTATATCTGATGCCACCGTTCATTATTGAGCCGGAACAACTGAGCAAGTTGACGAAAGGACTGATTAAGATCGTAAAGGAGATGTAACCATGCACACAACAGACTTTATGCAGCAAGAACTGCAACAGTTAAAAGAGCATAGCAATCTGCGCCGTCTGCCAGAAATGATACACGACGGACGAAACGTAATCGTAGACGGAAAACGGATGCTTAATTTATCGTCCAACGACTATTTAGGTTTGGCTGCCGACCGTGTATTGAGAGAGGAATTCCTGAACACACTGACTTCTGATACATTTATGCCGACTTCCTCTTCTTCCCGGTTGTTGACCGGTAATTTCTCCATCTACGAAGAACTGGAAACAGAACTTGCCCGGCTGTTTGGAACGGAAACAGCCCTGATATTCAATAGCGGTTATCATGCCAATACCGGTATTCTGCCGGCAGTAAGCAATGCACAGACCCTGATACTTGCAGATAAGCTGGTACATGCCAGCCTGATTGACGGTATACGGCTTTCTGCGGCAAAATGTATCCGTTACCGTCATAATGACTTGGAGCAACTTGCCCGGTTACTGAAAGAACATCACGCATCCTATATCCGGATTATTATCGTCACCGAAAGTATATTCAGCATGGATGGCGACCAGACCGATTTAAACGCTCTGGTACGATTGAAACAGACTTATGACAACGTGTTGCTCTATATAGACGAAGCGCATGCTTTCGGAGTACGGGGCAAGCTCGGATTGGGGTGTGCCGAAGAAACCGGATGCATTGGCGATATTGATTTCCTGGTCGGTACTTTCGGAAAGGCAGCCGCATCGTCAGGAGCGTATATCGTATGCCGTCAAGTGATACGCGAATATCTCATCAACCGGATGCGTACCCTTATCTTTACCACCGCCCTTCCTCCGTTGAACATTGCCTGGACATTATTTATGATACGAAAAATGGCAGGCATGCAGAAACGGAGAGAACATTTAGCCCACATCAGCCAAATTTTGCGGGACGCCTTGATCGCACAAGGATACGAATGTCCCAGCGTAAGCCACATCGTACCAATGATTGTAGGATCGAGCAAAGACACCATCCTGCGTGCAGAATACCTGCAACACCACGGGTTCTATGCCCTGCCCGTCCGTCCGCCTACGGTACCGGAAGGTACATCACGTATCCGTTTTTCGCTGACAGCAGAGATAAAAGAAGAAGAAATGGAGCAACTGAGAAACTGCTTAAATGAGAGTTTTTAAACATATATCAAATAATAACTTAATTAATTCAGAAAGAAAATGAAACAAATTTACGTTATAAACGAGAACCAACCCAAGTTACTCCTGTTCTTTGCCGGATGGGCAGCCGATGAAACCCCTTTCAAGCAATATCGGCCTAAAGGTATGGACTACATGGTTTGCTACGATTACCGCACACTCGATTTCGACCTGTCTATCTTCGACCGCTACCGGCAAGTAAACGTAGTGGCATGGTCCATGGGAGTATGGGCAGGTTCGCTCATACTCAGCCAAATACCCGGAGACAAGATAACCAGCATATCCTTCAATGGAAGTACTCATCCCATAGACGATCAGGAAGGCATTCCCCTGGCAACCTATCAAGCTACCCTCGATGGGCTTACTCCCGCCTCACTCCAGAAATTCATGCACCGCATGTGTCAAGACAGTAACGCCTACAAGGCATTGATGGAAATAACTCCCCGACGGAACTTCGAAGAAATCAAAGATGAGCTGAAGCGCATCAAGGAACAATATTTTGAAATGTGTGGAGACTATTCCGATAAAAGCATTGACGATAAAGTTATAGATGACATGATTGAAAAATATATAGACAAGTATGAATACAACTACGACTATGCCCTCATAGGTAAAAACGACCGGATTATCCCCCCCGAAAATCAGGAAATCAATCATGAGGAAGCAGCCAACCTTATCATAACGGATTGTGCACACTATGACGAACCCATGTTCCGTTTTTTGCTACAAGACGCATGGGAAATGCCCATTGATGACTTCCTGTGGCACCTGAAGAGAATGTGTATCCAATGAAACGTTGAAAATGATGATTTGTAACACTACCATCCAAACCATCGATAAAGCACTCATCGCCGAACGGTTTGCCAAAGCACGTAACACGTATGGCAGCAAGGCGCGTGTACAGCAATTGGTAGCGGAAAAAATGCTACACCTATTGATGGAGCATACCTGTACACCCGCCGCAGTGCGAAACATCTCCTGTAACGCATCCCCTTTTCAACATATCGTTGAATTCGGATGCGGCACAGGTTATTACTCTCGCTTGCTGCTGCATTCCCTACAGCCGGACACATTGTTGCTCAACGACTTATGTAGCGAGATGGAAGAATGTGTCAAAGAACTATGTACCTCACCTGCCGTACATTTTTGTGCCGGCGATGCAGAGTTGATGAGCTTTCCACAAGAAACGGACTTAATAACATCCTGTTCGACCTTGCAATGGTTCTCCAATCCGGAAGACTTCTTCGTCCGATGCCATCATTTCCTTACCGACAGTGGAATACTTGCTTTCAGTACTTTTGGAAAAGAGAATATGCAAGAGATACGTAACCTCACAGGAAATGGCCTTGATTATCTGTCGCTCGGAGAGTTGAAAACATTATTATCTTCCCGTTACGACATCCTTCATGCTGAAGAAGAAATCGTCACTCTACCTTTTGCCACCCCACTCCTGGTATTACAACACCTAAAACAGACCGGAGTAACAGGTACGGAAAAGAAAATATGGACCCGAGGTCGCCTACAAACCTTTTGTAATGATTACGTAAGGTTATTCAGTAACGTTAATCATGATGTTGTACTAACTTATCATCCCATTTATATTATTGCAAAGAAAAGATGAGACCAATGCCATCCAAGAAGATACAGTAAATACAAATACCTATTGCTTTCAGGAAAAAAACACTAATTTTGCAACAGATAAACAAAGTCATTAAAAAAATGAATCAAGTAGACAATGAAAAGGTAATTCGTGCCATTGTAAGTGCATTTGTAGAGTCCTATGCATCGGGATTTTCTGATAGGCACATCTCTGAAAAGGATGATGAAGACGGAACCATCAATATGAAAATACATAATGTATTTATTGCCGCATTAGGTCCAGAAATACAATATTATTCAGCATTAGCCCGCTCTTTGGATAGTTCATTGGGAAACATGTTAGAAAAAATGGCAATAAAAATAGCTACATTACACTACAAAGTGAGCCAACATGTAGAAGGAAAGTTATATAAAGAACAAACAGATTTCATTGCCGAACTCTTAGAACAATATAAACGTCGTGAAATAGCTCCTAGTATTGATGATTATACTGGAATAACGAATAAAACCGGTAATATTATCAGAAAACGTCATGAAAGTGATTATTACCTCCTTGATGAAGAAACTAATATGCATTACCTTATTGAACTGAAAATAGGTGGTGATTTAGATAATAAGAAAGCACGATCAGAGAAAGAGGCACTATTAGAGCAATACTGTATCCTGACCAATGAACTCAATGATGAAAATAAAGTAAAAATTCTCTTTGCAACAGCATATAACAGATATGGCGAAGGAGCCCCTTGGACCCAAAGTCGAGTACGCCAGTTTTTTGCTCCGGATGAACTTTGTATCAGTAGAAATTTTTGGAATTTAGTCTGCAAATCAGAAAATGGCTATGACATTGTAATTGATGAATACAAAAAAAGTGCACATTTTATTAATGATGCATTGAATAATATCAAAAATATTTATCTTCCAAACATCGTAAATGAAAGACAGTAATTGGAGAAAATGTTTAATTTGTGATGACAGCAGGAATGTCATCAAACAAATTCCAGATAAATCTATTGATCTTATTCTTACCGATCCGCCATATAATATCGGTAAACATTCTACGGGGAATATACCATTATTAGGAAGAGCGCCCATGAATAATGATGTAGCCGATTGGGATTGGGTAGATTTTTTTCCAGAAGAATGGGCTAATGAATTTATTAGAGTTCTAAAACCAAATGGAAATCTATTCATATTTACTTCTTATAATCAGTTAGGACGATGGTATAACTGTCTTGATCATAAATTTGACACATCAAATTTTATGATTTGGCACAAGACTAATCCTGCACCCAAAATATTTAAAGCAGGTTTTCTTAACAGTTGTGAAATGATATTCACTTGTTGGAATAAAAAACATACATGGAATTTTATATCACAAAAAGAAATGCATAACTTTTTAGAGAGTCCGATATGCATGCGTCCAGAAAGATTAAACAACCCTAAACATCCAGCTCAGAAGCCTGTTTCTATTCTTAAAAAAATCATAGAAATAGCCAGTAACGAAGATGATATTATTTTCGATCCTTTTATGGGAGTAGGCTCAATAGGAGTCGCCGCTATGAATAAAAAAAGAAAATTCATCGGTATTGAAATAAATCCTATATATTTCGATGCTGCAAAGAAAAGAATTGTAAATGAAATGAATAAACAAGAATATCCAATTACAGAAAATTCCAAAGAAATTGTTTGTAAAACTACCGTCATAAATCATCAACAAACAATATGGGATTTAGACAAACCAGCTAAAAAAAGTCAGCCTAGACTTCAACCGCTTTTAAAGTGGGCTGGTGGAAAAGAAAAAGAACTAAAATATATCATACCTAATTTGCCCAAAAAGTTCAACAATTATTACGAACCATTTGTAGGAGGAGGCTCTGTATTTACAGCTGTAAATGCTAATCATTTTTTCATCAATGATTATTCTTCTGAATTAATTTCGTTGTATAGATATATTGCAGAACAGAACGAAACGTTCTTTAAGTATGTAGAAAGTATAAATCATTCGTGGGACAATGCACATGCATTTTTTGAAAAGCACATTCTCTTTCTAACAAGCATATACTCTGATTATCAAAAAGATACTATAACAAAAGATGAATTAAAACACGCAATAATAGAATTTTGTCATTCCCAAGCAAATGATATTTCTTCAATCATAGATAATACTATAAAACAACACTGTGAGGTTTTAACCTTGGAAATACAAAATAATCTGTTTCGCAAAATGTCTAGAATGAAAGTCCTAGAACAAGAAAAACATTTGTTACCTCTTAAAGATCTGTATAATAACATAGAGACGTCTATCAAAAGTGCTTTATATATGTACTTTCGCCATCTCTATAACACCAAGCAAATAGAAACCGGGAATAATGAATTGTATTGTGCTTTATTCCTTTTCATCAGAAACTATTGTTATAGCGGCATGTTCCGTTATAATGATCATGGAGAATTTAATGTTCCCTACGGAGGAATCGGTTACAATACAAAGAACATGGGTAAGAAACTTCAATATTACCGTTCGGACAGCTTACTTGAACGTTTCAATAATACCACAATATCCAACTATGATTTTGAACAGTTTCTTAGAATGAGTAACCCTCAAGAAAACGATTTCATTTTTCTAGACCCTCCTTACGACAGTGAATTCAGCACATATGCTCAGAATGAGTTTACACGTAAAGACCAACAGCGTTTAGCAGACTATATGTTGAAAGAATGTCGATCCAAATGGATGTTAGTTATCAAAAACACTGATTTTATCTATTCACTATACAATCACGAAGGCATAAACATACGTTTTTTCGACAAAAAATATCTTGTCAGTTTTATGAATAGGAATGATAAAAAGGTGACTCATTTATTAATCACTAATTATTAAATTATGAGCAGAGAATATTCATTAGTTTTACCCGCATTATACGTAATGTCTATACATAATGAAGGAAAAGTTAGTACTGAACTATTAAGGACAAAACTTCGTAGCCTTTTAAAAATTTCAAATGATCAAGAGAAACAATTAAAAGATAGAAATGATTTTAGTTTTGACCAGATTGTTAGAAATTTCAAATCTCACTCCAAGAATAAGGGTAATATTCTCCATGAACAATTGGCTATAGATGCAGGACGAGGATATTTTCAAATAACAGAAAAAGGCAAATTATATCTAAAGGACAATCTTCCATATCTTACATATTTAGTAGAGAATAATTTTGAAGTTACAGATGTCATAAATGCTCTGGAAACAGTCAGAAACAACAAAAACCTATTATTACTTGAGAACATATCAGAAGGTAGAATCAAAGAGCGTAAAACAAAAGTACGGGAGCGTTCTTCAATACTAAGAGCTGCTGCCATCGAACATTTTACACATAATGGTACTATTATGTGTGATTGTTGCAGGTTCGAGTTTAAGAGTTTTTATGGTTATTATGGAGAGAAAAGTTGTATAGAAATACATCATCTCACACCTATTTTCCAATATAGTGGAGAGGGTATCAATTCGACAATTGACAAGGCTCTACACAATCTTCTTCCTGTCTGCCCTAATTGCCATCGCGTAATTCATAAAAACAAAATCACAGCAAATATGATAGAAGGATTAAAAAAAAGTATACAACAATCTTTTATTTCCCCAATTAAAGATTAAAACATATATCAGACAAGATAACAGATGAGATCAAACATTTATTTCGTCAGTGGCATCGATACTGATGCCGGAAAAAGTTATTGTACCGCTTGGTTGGCCCGTGAACTGGCACAAAACGGTAAGCGTGTCATTACTCAGAAATTTATCCAAACAGGTAATACCGGCCATTCCGAAGACATAGACTTGCATCGGCGCATCACAGGAACAGGTTATCTGCCTGAAGACGAAGAAGGACTGACTATGCCGGAAATCTTCTCATATCCCTGTTCACCTCATCTTGCCTCACGCATCGACCGGCGTCCCATTGATTTCGGCAAGATAGAACGTGCCACGCAAGAACTTGCACGCCGCTATGACATTGTGCTTGTTGAAGGCGCAGGAGGGCTGATGGTCCCTTTAACGGAAGAATATCTGACCATCGATTATATTGCCGAAAAGAAATGCCCGTTGATATTCGTAACTTCCGGCAAGTTGGGCAGCATCAATCATACGCTGTTGAGTTTCGAAGCAATCAAGAACCGGGGCATCACGCTGGATACCGTTCTCTATAATCTTTATCCAACCGTGGAAGATAAAACAATCCAGGAAGATACGATGCAATATATCAAGAACTATCTAACGAGACATTTCCCTGAAACAAAATTTGAGGTGGTACCAGAAATGGGGATTTAGTATTTAACAAAAAACTCTCCCCCTATAATGCCTGCACTGGTGAAAAATTCTTTAAATTTGCACCACAAAAACGTCAAGTGATTCATGGAAGCATTTATATTCGATACAACAGAAAAGGTATTGCTCGCACTAACGGGTATCCTTTTTTTTGTTCAGCTCCTCTATTATTTTTGTCTTTATAACCGTATTTATCTGCACAACCGTGCCGTGAAACGGAACAATGTGCATTTCTCACAAGAACTCCCCCCCGTTTCAGTCATTATTTGCGCACGTGAGGAGTCCGAAAACCTGCGTCGTAACCTGATTGCCGTATTGGAGCAGGATTATCCACAATTCGAGGTCATTGTCATTAATGATGGCGATACAGACGAAAGCGAAGACTACCTCACAATATTGGAAGAGAAATATCCACACTTGTATCACAGTTTTGTTCCTGATTCCTCCCGGTATATCAGCCGTAAAAAACTCGCTATCACACTGGGTGTCAAAGCCAGTAAATATGACTGGTTGGTGTTCACTGAAGCCAATTGTATGCCCCAAAGCAATCAATGGCTACGGTTGATGGCACGCAATTTCACCTCACGTACACAGGTCGTTTTGGGATATAGCGGTTACGACCGCAGCAAGGGATGGCTACACAAACGGGTAGCGTTCGATAATCTGTTCACTTCCATGCGTTACCTCGGTTTTGCCCTTGCCGGTAATCCTTATATGGGTATAGGACGTAACCTTGCCTATCGTAAAGAACTGTTTTATCAACAGAAAGGTTTTTCTGCCCACCTCAACCTGCAAAGGGGCGACGATGATTTGTTTATCAACCACATCGCTACCCCCGAAAACACACGGGTTGAAACTGATGTGAACGCCATTATGCGTACGCAGCCCGTACTCCGTGCCAAAGACTGGAGGGAGGAAAAGATCAGTTATACCTCCACCGCACGGTTGTATCATGGTGCACAACGCTGGTTGGCAGGTTTTGAAACTTTCAGTCGCCTGATATTCTATGGTTGCTGGGTAGCCGCACTCGTCATCGGAATACTGCACTTTCATTGGTTTGTAGCGGGTGTTGCCTTTCTTCTGTGGTTACTTCGTTTCACTACCCAAGCCATCATTATCAATAAAACGGCTAAAGAACTGGATGATAAACGCCGCTATTACTTCACACTTCCTGTATTCGATCTCCTTCAACCTATGCAGTCCCTTCGCTGGAAACTGTATTGCCTGTTCAGAAAGAAGAGTGATTTCCTGAGAAAATAAGAGTAAATTCCGTTTCCATCAATAGGGAACGCTTGTTCCCATAAAGAGAAACGCTCGTTCCCTCAAAGAGAAACTGTAGTTCCCATTAAGGGGAACGCTCGTTTCCACGAGAGGAAACTGTAGTTTCCGTTAGGAGAAACTATTCATACCTCATGGAGTTGGCGGGATGTATGCGTGTGATAAGATAAGAAGGTCCCAGCAACATAAAAACGGAAGCAAGCAACGTACCCACATTCAGCAATAGGAATAGCCAGATGTTGAAAGATACCGGAACAGTATCCATATAATATGTCTCAGGATCGAGACGGAACAAGCTGAAACTTTTCTGGAGAAAATAGAAAGACAGTCCTATAACATTTCCCCACAACATACCCCTTCCGATGAGGAAGACAGCAAACCAAAGGAAGAGTTTACGAATGGTGAAATTATTGGCACCCAATGACTTCAAGACCCCTATCATGGAAGTACGTTCGATGATGATAATCAAAAGACCGGACACCATGGTAAAACCCGCCACACCAATCATCAAGATAAGGATCACCCAAATATTGACGTCCAGAATATCCAGCCAGGCAAATATCTGAGGATTGAGTTGCTCTATGTTGCGAACGGCATACTCTGCTCCATTGCGGTCAGGACGTTCGTTCACATCATCCGCTATCTCGTAGGTAGCGGCATTCAGTTCATCATAATCGTCAAGTTGCAACTCGATACCACTGACCTGATCTGGTTCCCACTTGTTAAGACGGTTTACAAGACAAAGGTCTGTAAGCAAAAAGAGGTTATCATATTCAGAAAAGTTCGTTTGATAAATACCAACAATCTTCAGACGGCGTGCACGCACATCATCTTGGATATAATAAGTGTCTATCTTGTCGCCCAGTTTCAACTTCATCTTATCGGCAATTGCCCTGGAGATTACAACACGATTGGTAGAAGCGGAGTCACTGAATTGCGGAAACTCTCCTTCCAATAAATGGCGACGGAAGAATGAAGTATCATACTCCGGGCCGATACCTTTCAATACCATGCCCTGAAAAGCATCGAAAGTCTTTATCATACCCGGTTTAGTGGAATAACGCTGAACATGCTTCACGCCAGGATAATCGGCAAGAGCAGCAAACATGCTGTCTTCCACGGCAATAGGGCGGGTTTCGTAAGAACGGGCGGCATCAGAGTTGGTGAGTTGGATGTGTGCGCCGAAACCTACGATTTTATCTCTTACCTCACTCTTGAAACCGATAATTACCGATACGGCAATAATCATCACCGCCAATCCGATAGCTACACCGATAGTGGCGATGAGTACGGCAGGACGGGATACTTGTTTTCCGACATCACTGTCGTGGTAAAGGCGGCGGGCAAGGAAGAGGGAGAGACTCATTTTCTTCATTCCGTCCGTCCCGGATACGCTTCCAATGCTTTTTGCAACACAAACAGCGCGCGGGTCAAGTCTTCCTTTTTCAGCACATATGCAATGCGAACTTCATTACGTCCGGAACCGGGAGTGGTATAGAAACCTGAAGCGGGAGCCATAAAGACAGTTTGTCCTTCGTATTCAAAATCGGAAAGACACCAAGCACAGAACTTATCCGAATCGTCGACAGGTAGTTTCGCTACAGTATAGAAAGCCCCCATCGGAATGGGAGAATAGACTCCCGGGATACGGTTCAGTCCATCAATCAGACATTTACGACGTTCTACATATTCATCATAGGTGTCACGCAAATACTCTTCACCAGCGTCAAGAGAAGCTTCAGCGGCAATCTGTCCAATCAACGGAGGACTGAGGCGTGCCTGGCAGAACTTCATAACCGCATCACGTATCTCTTTGTTTTTGGTTATCAAAGCACCGATACGGATGCCGCATTCGGAGTAGCGCTTGGATACAGAATCAATCAACACAACATTCTGCTCGATACCTTCGAGGTGACAAGCAGAAATATAAGGAGAACCTGTATAAATAAACTCACGATACACTTCGTCGGAGAAGAGAAAAAGGTCGTACTTCTTTACGAGGTCACGTATCTGGTTCATTTCACGGCGGGTATACAGATAACCTGTAGGATTGTTGGGATTACAAATCAGGATGGCACGGGTACGCTCATTGATCAGTTCTTCAAATTTCTCTACTTTAGGAAGCGAAAAACCTTCTTCGATAGTAGTGGCAATCGTACGGATTTTGGCTCCCGCTGAAATGGCAAATGCCATGTAATTGGCATACGCAGGTTCGGGAACTATAATCTCATCACCCGGATTCAGGCAAGCCATAAAAGAAAACAGTACGGCTTCCGACCCACCGGAAGTGATGATAATGTCATCAGCAGTGAGCTTGATATTGTACTTGTCATAATACCCTACCAACTTTTCGCGATAACTACGGTAACCGGCACTGGGACTATACTCCAACACTTTACGGTCAATGTTGCGAATTGCATCAATGGCGACTTGCGGTGTAGGTAAGTCTGGCTGTCCGATGTTAAGATGAAATACATGCGTACCCCGCTGTTTGGCTGCATCTGCCAGCGGAGCCAGCTTTCTGATAGGAGATGCGGGCATTTCTGTTCCGCGAATGGATATTGTCGGCATGAGATTATTTACGATTTACGATTGATATTACTATCAGTTTATTATTAAAGTTGCAAATGTAGTGATTTATTTGAAACCAAAGGGAAGCAAAGACATAAAAACTTTAAAAACCTTATCTATATTAAAAACACTATGCTATTTAAAAAGAAACTTGTACCTTTGAAAAACAAGCGAGCGAAGTGGCTTCAATCGTAATTTGTAAATTGTTAAATCGTAAATAGTACCATGGTCATAAACCTAATAACTTTTGCTTCACTACTACATAAACAAGCATCTGTTCGCAGTTCCCATGAAGTGATATTGACTGAATTGGAAAAATATTTCACAGTCAATTTTGTAGATTATCAAGATATCAGTAGACTAACTCCCAGTGATTTCAGCATTTTGTTCATTGCTACCGGCGGTGTAGAACGGTTGGTTATCCAACACTTTGAGTCTCTGCCTCGCCCCACCATCATATTGGCCGATGGCATGCAAAACTCACTTGCTGCAGCTCTTGAAATATCATCCTGGCTGCGTGGACGAGGTATGAGAAGTGAAATTCTGCACGGTGAGTTATCCGAAATCATCAAGCGTATATTTGTTCTTCACAGTAACTTCAAGGCTCAACGCAGTCTTTTCGGCGTACGTATCGGGGTGATAGGTACTCCCTCGAACTGGCTCATTGCAAGCAATGTTGACTATTTGCTCGCTAAACGACGCTGGGGAGTGGAATATACCGACATCGCATTGGAACGTGTCTATGAGTACTTTGAACAAATTACGGATGATGAAGTAGGTGAAGCCTGCGCCCATCTTGCAGGAAAAGCCTTGGCATGCCGTGAGGCTACTCCGGAGGATATGATAAAAGCGATGCGGCTTTATCGTGCCCTCAAAAGAATAGTAGAAGAAGAAAAACTGAGTGCGATTACTTTAAGTTGTTTCCGTCTGATAGGCCAAACGGGTACAACAGGATGTCTGGCGCTTGCATTGCTGAATGATGAAGGTATCATTGCCGGATGCGAGGGCGACCTCCAGTCTATCTTCACCATGTTGGCAACCAAGGTACTGACCGGAAAGTCCACTTTCATGGCAAACCCCTCCATGATTAATGCCCGTACCAACGAAATCATATTGGCGCATTGTACCATCGGTATCAAACAAACCGAACAGTTTATTATCCGTAATCATTTTGAAACGGAAAGCGGCATCGGCATTCAAGGTATCTTGCCCACCGGAGATGTTACCATCGTAAAATGTGGCGGAGAATGTCTGGATGAATATTACCTGACTTCGGGTACGTTGACTGAAAACACCAATTATATCAACATGTGCCGTACTCAGGTACGCATAAAATTAAGTAGTCCGGCCGACTATTTCCTGAAAAGTCCGTTAGGAAATCATCACATCCTATTACATGGTAACTATGTGCAGATGCTGGATGAATTCTTACAGTCGAACAGCTGCAAAAGAATAGAATAAGCATTGAATACTATTCGTTCGTATCGGGAACGCGTACTTCAAAGCGCGTTCCTTCACCCAATCGAGAAGTCACCTTTATAGTACCCCTCAGACGTTCTACAATTGTCTGGCAGATACTTAATCCCAAACCTGCACCCTGCGTAAAACTGTCCGCTTTATAGAAGCGCTCGAAAATACGTTGCTGGTCTTGCTCCGAAATACCTGCTCCGGTATCTTGTACAAAGATCGTAGTGTAACCGGGATCATGTATCTCGTAACCGAAAGTGATATTCCCCTTCACCGTGAACTTCTTGGCATTGTTTATCAGATTATTCACGACTTGCTTCAAACGTACGGAATCGGTTATCACGTATTTACCGGAATCTTCGGGAATTTCCATACACAACTCCACTCCTTGTGGCATACTCAAGCGTTGAGAATCATATACTTGCTGCATGATATATGTCAAGTTAAAGGAGGAGAACTGGAAGTCCATCGTACCGGACTCAATACGTGAAAGATCCAAAATATCATTGATCAATGCCAGCAACAAGGTACAGTTGGTATTAATGGTCTCTACAAATTGCTGTACCTCTTCGGGTGAGAAAGCATCAATATCTTTCAACAAATCAGAGAAACCGACAATCGCGTTCAGCGGTGTACGGATTTCATGGCTCATATTGGCAAGAAATGCAGACTTCAGCTTATCTGCCTGGAGTGCGCGGTCTCGGGCGGCTATCAAGGCTTCTTCCGTATCCTTATAACGCTGGATACTTTGGCACACACCCAAAACCATATAAGGAGTATCGGAGGTCATACCGTCATAGGCAGTACTACGGAACTCCCACCACTCATAGCCCCCATCCACATTTTGTAAACGGAAGTTCATACGGGAATTCAACTCATATCCGGCAATGATGGCATCGAAACGTTTACGGATGTTTATCAAATCATCGGGATGGATCAGGTCATCCAACTCTTCCCTGGAAACATAATCTTCCGTCGCACCCGAATAGTTAAACCGTTGCAGCAGTCCGCCAGGGAAATGGAAACAATTCATACGCATGTTATACTGCCACGGATAGATGGAACTTTCCTCAACGGCCATATTGAAGAAACGCCTCTGCATTTCTTCATCAGAAATATTGCGGCAGACAATCGCCATACCCGTCAACTTATCATTGGCAAAGATGGGTACCACTTCACCGGATATGGGGAAATAGGTTCTATTTACATTTTCCTGCATAAAGGTCTTTTCCGGAATAGACATCGGTTTCTTATCGGTACGAACCTGTTTCAGCAAATCATGCAGAATATTCTCTCCATCCCTGTATATCCTGAAAATGGAACCGGCTATTTGACCTTCATAATGACGCGCCGAATGCGTCTCGGGTGAAAGTCCCAGCATCACCATCAAAGCACGGTTTACGAAATGGATACGCAGGTCGGTGTCGTACGTAATCAATCCGTCACGGATGGAGCAGAAGATATTATCAAATTCATCCCTTTGTTCCACCAAACGATGCTGTATCAACAGCCGCGTCTGTGCATGTATACGCCGGCGTGATTCCCGGCGATTGGCACGGATCAGCCAAAGTACCAGTAGGACCAACGCCCCTACAATCAATGAATATAAAATAATAAAAAGCGCACGGTAACGTTCCATCAGTGGAATATTCAAGATAATGCCTTTTTTCTCTGCGATATCAGGGTCTACATTAAAAAAATCCAACTGTTTATAGTCATACAATAATTTTCCCTTCTGATCGCTCACACCGAAAGAAACCGGAGATTTTCCCCTCAATATTTGCGCAGCCTGTACACCTGCGGCATACGCGTCTTCGGAGGGTTTAACATCGTAGACACATAAAACTCCATTCGTCATGGCCAGGTTTTGGCTGGCAAAGACGGGAGCTTTCAGTTTTAAAGAAAGGAAAGGTATCCATTTAGGAGAAATGACAAAATGTTTATAAGCATTATAGTCATAGCAGATGGAAGTAATAATGGAATTCAACGATTTAACCTGTACATTCAGTATCTTCAAACTATGCTCGGGATACTTGGATCTTAAACGTTCCCAAGACTCTTCCACAGCTTTTACACCTTTAAGACTCAAGAAGCTGCTGTCTGACAAACAAACTATTTCTTTACGATTACCAAACAAACGTATACCTTCTTCCATCAGTACATCAAAATCGGTTTCCGACGTATAACCGGAGACATTAGGCATTCTCTCCAACAATTCCTTATCAGGAAACTTAATACCGGAAACCACTACAGGTAACTGATAGGGTAAAGAATCGCCACAATGCATCAAAGTGAAGAAAGCCTCATCACCAGAAGTCACAATCAAATCGGTTTTTCGTTGACGAGCGCGCTCACAAATACGCCGCATGATGACACACTCGGAAGAAAAAGTCCAAAAGTCGGCATTCAAATATTCCGTAAAAATATTTGCATTCACTCCTCCTTTCTCCAATCCATTACGTAACCCCTCTATCAAAAGTCCATGCCACGGAGAATGACTGGTATATGATTGTATGAATAATACATTGTATGATTTTTCATTCGCTGAAAGTGTACCTGATGTCAAGCACAAAAGAACAAACGAGTATATTACGAACAGGTGTTTCCTCATATTTTTATTTTGGATTGTCGCGCAAATATTTCTTTAAATAACGCAAATATACAAGTTATATTGGGAAAATGCACCAATTCTGCAAAAAATATTTAATTACCATAAAAAGCTTGTCCAATAGAGTTTTTAGCCTCTCTCTTCTTGACATTTTTGGTATGGATAAGCATTAAAAAAACGGATTATCAGGGTAAAAAAACAAAAAAATGCGGTTTCTGCCTTATAATACGTTTCATTATCGAAACAACCCGTATTATCCTGCAAAAACCGCATTAAGAAAATAATTAATATCGTGTCACTTTATTCGTCGTAGACTTCAAATATTCAAAACGATTGATCATTTCGCCCATCAGCTTCGGATATTTATAAGCTACATTTTCTTGTTGCCCGATATCCTTCTTCAAATTATACAACTTATATCCATAGCCAAGGCCGATATATTCTCCATCTTCTTTACTATAAGGATTGTAGTAAGGAGGGATCAAAGCCCAGTCTCCTTGGCGGAATGCATAATTGAACATGCCTTCGATAACCAGCTCTTTGCGTCCCTGCTTACTTTTTCCCAAGAAAGCATCCATCGTATTCTCGCTGTCCAACTTTTCAGGATAAGTCTGTCCCAGTAAAGACGCGAAAGAAGCAAGCATATCCATCTGGCATACAAAAACATCGGATACTTGAGGTTTCACCGCTGCAGGCCAACGAAGCATGAAAGGAATACGTGTACCACCGTCAAACATGCTCGTTTTCCCTCCACGAAGAGGACCTGCTATCTTATGATCACCCACCAACTTCACTGCATCATCCTTATATCCGTCATCAAGTACCGGCCCATTATCACTGGTAAATATGACTATTGTATTTTCAGCCAGTCCCTGTTTGTCCAATTCCTTCAAAAACTCGGATACACACCAATCTGCTTCCAAAATAACGTCTCCACGCGGTCCCATCCCCGACTTACCGGCAAAACGTTCGTTCGGCACACGGGGTACGTGCGGCTGGTGCAATCCGTAATACAAGAAGAAAGGAGCATCTTTATGATCATCCACAAATTGCTTTGCCTTATTCAAGAACAATTCGGCCATTTCTTCATCTTTCCATTGCGCAGCCTTACCTCCTTTTTGAAAACCGATACGCGGCACACCGTTTACGATGGAACCGGCATGTCCCACACTCGGGTGCATCCGTAATAATTCAGGATTGTCTTTACCGGTAGGTTCTCCCGGAAAGTTTTTACGATAATCTACATACAGCGGATCACCGGGATCCAAACCAACAACACGCCCATTCTCCAAAAACACACATGGAACACGGTCATTAGTAGCCGCTTGAATAAATGAATAGTCATACCCTATCTCGGCAGCTCCGGGACAAACATCTTTATTCCAATCCACTTTACCGTCGCCCAGACCTATATGCCATTTTCCTACAGAACCGGTAGCATATCCGGCTTGTTTCATCAACTTGGGCAAAGTTATTTTCTTCGTATCGATAATCAAGGCAGCATTACCAGGAAGAATTTTCGCATCTACATTAGTCCAGGGATAAAGCCCTGTCATCACCGAATAGCGACTGGGGGTAGAAGTAGCCGCCGTACAGAAACCTTGTGTGAAACGGATACCTTCATTGGCTATACGATCCATACCCGGTGTAGAGATACGATGGGCGCCGTAACAACTCAAGTCACCGTATCCCAGATCGTCCGCCACAATCAGAATGATATTCGGCCGTGCCTGCCTGTCAGCTGCTTTTTTCTCCGGTTGCAACTGTCCGGCCAGCATAGTAGCAGGTAATGAAGAAAGACCTGCCAACGCACAAAATGCAAAATTAAAATCTCTCATATTTTATTTATTTAAAGTTAGACATAAGATTGCCTGTCCATCATTTGAATGATACCTGTGTTTTAGTTCCATTTGCAGCAACGGCATAAACTTTGAAGCCCTGGGGCAATGTAGCGTTTACGGTAAATGATGTCTCCGGCGATACAAATATCAGTTTACTACTGTTGTCATAAACCTCGAATGCCACTACATTTTTCCAACCGGTCATTGTCAGTTTGGAACCGGAATAGGCAGCCGTTCCCGCAATGACCGACGCACTTGTCTTATACATTTCCAGATTATTATCCGTTATATATTCTAATTTATGCTGCGGAGCGGTATATCCCAACTGGGAAATTCGTTCTATCAGGGCGTCTACCTGAGATTGAGTCACTTCGACCTTACCTTTATTATAGGTATCGCTACCCTCAAACAACCCTTTTTTCAAAAATCCCCATTTGATAAAGAAGTCCGTCAAGTTCAGTCCTGACACCTTGCTACAGATATAGGCAAATTCTATCTGCCGTTCACCATCCGTCTTCAAATCCGGATTGACACGTATATATTCGTATACATCTTTGTAAAAATCGGATTTACCCAATGCATAGTCCATATATAGTTCTAACTGCCAGAAAGGTACTAATTTATCGAATACATCTTCCAATTTTGCATGGAAAATATCGCTGTTGCAAAGAGCAAGTGTCATTGCATGCTCATAATAATTATTAAAACTGCCTTTCGAAGCCGCAGGAGCCGTAGTTGCCAATCGTGAAGCAATCTTATAAAGCTTCTGAATGTGCATCGCACAAATATTATTCGTTACTTCTACCGTTCCGAACCATTTCAATCCCGGACGTGTCTGGTTACTATGCCCCACTTCATGGGCAGGTCCCCAATTATTGGTCTTCATCTCGTCCACACTACACAGCTTGCTCATTGTAGACAGATGATAAGCAGTATGGTAAGCGGTTGAATACATATAATCGCCTTCACCGTACATCACATTAAAATACATACGGTTTTTAAACATACGATTATCGGTTTCAGTACCGGCACCGCCATCATTATTATATTTTCTCAATCCCAGAAACAATTGTTCCTGATATACGATATCATCAAAAAGATCAATCAAGTCTTTCCCATTGGAAGCATTCTTCAGATTGGCAACAGGGAAAGTGAGATGTGCGTATTTTCCTATTACATCGAAATACTTATCCACGGCTCCGTTGAGTAGTGTCGCCCACTGTTCACGAGTATGCTTCGCCACATCAAAATATCCATTGACACTACCGGATGCAAAATGTATCTTTATCTCCGGATAATTTGCCGGATTGTCATTGACATGATACATCAGGTATATCAAACCTTTCTTCTCCGGAACAATCTTGTTTACACCTGTTTTCAAAGCATAAGAAACACTGCTGTTGAAGCCGTCCTTGTTAGTATCCATATCCTGTATACGCAAACCGATATTCTGTTCGTGGGTATCGCCCACCAATACAATCAACGCCTCGCCTTTCTTGGCAAAAATACCAGTAGGATTATCCAGTAAACTATAGGTACTGGTCTTATTAAGAGCTGCCTGTACATCCGGATGCTGGTATGGCTTATAAGCAGCAATACGGAAATCAGCCGGATATTTACCTTTCAACATGTAATAGGCTATATTCTTGAACAACGGATATTCGCACGCTTCAATCTCCGCTTCTCCAATACCATCTTTTAATTCGGAACAAGTAGCATCAGTAAACAATGTCAACGGATCAAACCCTTGCGGATTTTTAGCAAAGAACTGCATCTCGGCACAAGAAGCATGTCCTCCTACTCCGGATTTTACAATCAAACGGACTGCTTTGGGTTTCTGTATTGTATTGTTAAATGAGAAAGAAGCCGTGACACCTTTCGAGCCGAAATCAAAATTCTTGTTACCTGTGACACTCACAAAAACAGGATGTTCTTCAGTGGATATCTGAACCTCAACCTCGCCAAAATGCCCATTTATTCCACTGGTACGCGGATAATAAGTGAAGTAGTCAAGAGTTTCCGTATGATCTTCAAAATACCAGGTCAACGTTACGGGATAATGGCTTGTAACGCCTGTGGCAAAAGGGTAATTAGAGTGATAGATGGTAGCCATATCTCCATCAAAAGTATTATCTATATTCTCTCCGGCATGATAAGTGGACGCTTCGCCCTTTATTACTTTCAACTGAACATCATCTACTATTCCCTCTGCATCGCCGGCGGTGTAATTATCCAATCCATTCTGCACAATCACAACTTCGGCTGAAGCATTGGACTTTTTGTCTTTTACCACCACCTTGTCAGTACGTGAACTGCTTCCACTATTGGCATTCACGGAAAACTTATAGGAGACTTCAATCGTAGTAGTACGTGTAGCAGGTATTTTCTTCATCCAATCCGGATACGTAATTTCCAAGTCATTTTCCATTAAATTGGTCGTCACTACAAAATCAAGTTGACCTCCTGCCGCACTTAAAGTAAAAGAGGTGGGTGATACTAATATATCGGCATCGGTACCTAACTGACGTACCAATATTTTCTCACTCAACTTGCCATTGTTTATAGTAACATTGGTACTACGGACTGTCTTATCCGGACTATCTGTCACGTTAATCCTTACTCCCGTGCCTGAATTAACAGGTTGGGCATCACACCATTCAGCACCATTCTCATCTACCGAAACCGTCCAATCTACAGGAAGTGATTTTACATCAATAACAACAGAATTCGCCTCTTTATAAAAATCAGCGTTTTTCGAACTCAATTCCAATACGGGAATTGAATCATCATCGTCTTTACAGGACGATAATGAAAATAACAATAAAGATATAAATAAATATACAAAGTTTTTTTTCATACTCTCAGTATTAAAAGAGGGCTGATCAAAAGGAATCTAATTTACCATTACATTACCTGTTTGTCAGCCCTCTGAACGTTTTAATCAAGGTTAGAAGAGAATGCGGTTATTTTCCATATAATTCGAACTCAGAAAGAGCCCACGTTTTAACACCATTAGGATTAGTAGATTTATGAACCTCAAAACGAACATAAGTATAAGAATTACCCAAATCCATCACCGGACAACCCTCATAGTAAGTAGTAGTGGTAGTAGGAAGGCCATCTGCTGAAGTAAACTTCTTAATTTGGGTCCAACTTGCCCCATCATTGCTCACATAAATAATGAACTCTGACGGATGCTGATTAGTATTTCTTGTTGCATACCTTATTTTCAGTTTGGAAATAGCAGCAGCTAAATGGATATCCAGCATATGCGGGAATGGCTTAGCCGCACCTCCGTATGCAACCTGTGCATAAGTATTTAATTTTCCATCAAACCAATCTGCAAAAGTACCTTCAGCCATAGTAGTTCCGGTTAAACTAAACATATTTGGTGTAAGCGTTATTTTCGGTATCGAGTTCTTCAATCCGATTATAATCGTATTGTCACCGTAGAAAGGATATTTTGAAGTTATTTCCAATGGAAGTGCAAAATCTCCTTCCAAGTTGGTGATATCAACTTTCACTGTCAAGTTAGCGGTTGTATTACCCTTTGTAATGGTAAGCGTACCTATGGTATAACCGATAGTCATCAGTTTATAATCTACTCCATTCTCCAAATTATAATCATCCAACAGCGATTTTTTTACGGTCACTGCACATATTATATCCTCCGTTAATGGCGTACTTAAAGTTACGGGAAGTTCATAAGTATACTCCGTTACCCCCTGAGTGATTGCAAAAGGTAGTTTAAATCCGTTTTCTGCAAGTGACAACTCCGGTTGATAAACCGTAGGTTTCACAATAATATATTTATTCTTAGCATTAATAGGCGAAGTACCTTCGGCAAGTTCCATCATCAATACATAGGTAGAACCATCTGCACTCAATCCGGAAAACTCCTCAGGATGGAAAGTAACTGTTTTGACTTGATACAAATCTTTTTCTCCAAAAGAAACAGACATATCAGCGGGCAATTCATAACACTCGGCAGGCAGTTGCTTGAAATCAGTCTTATTTTCATCATTATAAGCTTTGACATCAAAATCGCTCAAGACCTTCAGTACAGCCGAAGCTGCCATATTCAAATTGTATCCTCCCTTGTCAATAGTAATGTCATAAGTAGCGGGTTCACCAGTATTATAGAATGTCACGTCTTGTTCGTTACTATTCAAGATGCAAAGAAATGATGTATATTCATCCAAATAGTCTTCTTTTCCATCACTCAGACAGGCTCCCATAGTCAACAGCAAACAGCCCAAAAGTGAAAGTGTATATATTTTTGTCTTCATATCAATTTAATTCTAATTAGATTAATAATACAATAGCTTATTTCCAACCGTAATTCTGCGTCAGCAATTTGTTACGATCCAGTTCCCTCTGGCTAAATGGATACAAATAGTGGTTAGCTCTGAATACCCGATTTTGAACAACTGTTCTACGCCAAAAAGCACTCGGAGTATCGTCGCTTGAGGTTGCTTTCGCTTCAATGTTCATACCATAGATTGGGCCATTATCGGTACTTGTAGCAATCATCCATGTACGTGTATCAAAATAACGATGGTTCTCAAAAGCAAGCTCTACCCTACGTTCCTTACGACATAACTCAATCAATTCAGCAGTAGTAACATTCGGATAAACCTCTGTTATCGGTTTCAATCCAGAACGGTCACGCAAATCATCCCAATATTTCATTGCATTGGTACGATACTGCGCATCTCCTGTCCTGTTTTCCCATTCCAAGGCTGCTTCAATATAATTCAGATAAATTTCTCCCAAACGGAAAGTTGGAAATACCATATTTCCAGGTTGATTATTCACAAAATTTGCTTTGTGATTAACAAAACGATTTATCAGGTATCCACCTCTTGAATGGTCGTGGGAAGTATTCGAATTACCACCATTTGCCAGACTGCATAGTACATAATTATCTTTATTCGGTCCACATCTCCAATAACTATCACTCCAATATACGGCTATATAAAAACGTGGTTCACGCCCTACAAACATATTACGGCATTTACGAGTAGTATATTGAGCCTGATCTGCCTGACCTTTCCCCAGATAAGCAAGATAAGGATTTTCAAATAACGTCTCACCATCTTCCGAATATTTGGAAGCCTGATCAACAACAGGAGTCCCGTCAGCCTCATATCCCGTAATCGGATATCTGCCATCCTTCATCGCATAAGCATCTACTTGTTGCTGTGAAGGTCCCAAAGCACCATAAGCTTCACCATTACCTCCCATTTTTGTTTTTACACCAGTCGGAGTGGTTCTTCTGGCAATGATATTCCGGTTTGCATAACCCGTAGACCAGATAAGTTCACTATTCCAATTTTTTTCGGTAATACCTAAGTAATTGGCGTACGCATTTGTACCGTCGCCCTCCCTGTATAATGTATATTTACCCAGATCAATTACAGCTTGAGCCGACAACACAGCTTCTTGCCATTTTGCATTATCATATGTTTGTGGAAAAAGTTCTTGTCCTGAAAGATCCGGAAATTCTGCAGTCATAGGATTCTTTACCGCACTATACAAGGTATTACCATTAAATAAATCGCGGGCAGAATAAAGTTTCAACCTTGAAATTACAGCTAAAGCAGCACCCGCCGTAGGCAAGCCGTATTCTTCACCTGCATTCCAACTCTCTTTACCTTGTGACTTAAAATATTCAGCACATTTGGTCATCTCGGCTGTAACATAATCAACGCATTGTTGCCAGGTGTTACGTGGACGATATAAAGATTCTGTGGTTGCATCATAAGGCAAGAGTTCGTCTCCTACAAGGAATACCGGTCCATAATTGCGCATCATAAGAAAATAATAGTAGGCCCGTGCCCAACGTACATACCAGTACCAATTATCTTTTTCTTCCTGTGTTACGGTAGGATCTGTACAATTCTGAACATTCTGCATGAAAATATTACATTCACGTATTCCATTATAAAGATTTAAGTTACCCGAAGGTATATTTGATGCATTCCAAGCACCGGTATTTATAGATTCAGCCCCTACACTGGCCGCGTTAATCAACTCATCTGTCGCAGTACTCTGAGGGGTATTCACATAACCGGTCAAATCATTTGGCAGAAAACTCATTACACCGTGAAAATATCCACGCACGTATGCCCTTTTTTGCCAAATTTGTTCGAAAGTCATATCTTCCGTTTCCTGCTTATCCAGAAAACTCTCACATGCAGTTAACAATGGAATTACTCCACAAAGTAACAATATATATTTTACTATTGATAGTTTCATATTGATTTCGTATTATTAATTAGAAATTAGCATTTATACCGATAGTCACAGTCATATTATTAGGATACTTTGCTCCGTTTGTAGTATCCAACAATTCAGGATCCCATAGTTTAAACTTACTGAACGTAAGTAAGTTTGTACCGGCAACATAAAGTCTGAAAGACTTGATAAAAGTTTTATTCAACAATGTTTTCGGTAATGTATAGCCGATTTCCGCATTTTTCAGACGAAGAAAATCACGATCGCGTAACCACAATGTAGATGACTGGTTATTATTAGAGCTACCGGCTTCTGAACCATAAGCTACTCGGGGATATTTTGCCAAGGCATTTTGCTCGGCTGTATTGGTTGTTTTCCATGAGTATTTATAAATATCCTCATAAAAAGCGGAACGATCCATATTATCACTAGCGAAAGGATGCAAAGGATTACCATTTAAATAGATGGAAGAATGTGCTACGCCCTGGAAAAATACGCTTGCATCAAAATCTTTCCACTTAGCGGTCAAACCAAATCCATAAGTAATTTCAGGCAGATCGGTATAACCGATGGCAATCTGGTCATAAGAATTAATGACGCCATCTCCATTTATATCCTGATATTTAATATCACCTACTCTATATTCTCCAAATGATTGTTTCGGGCTGTTGTCTATTTCTGCCTGGCTCTCGAAATAACCTAAAGCGATATACCCTTTACGCTGTACGGCACCATTACGTCCAAACGGTTTACCAATAGAATTTTGATATTTATATTCCCAATCCGGTTCATCATTGTTCAACATCTGATTGCGTGAAAAAGTAAAGTTTCCACGACCTGTCAACAAGACTTTACCCACTTGTTGTTGATATTCAAGGGTGCCGTCAATGCCGGATACTTTGGCCTTACCGACATTTACATACGGAAGAGTAGAAAGACCTACAAGCGCAGGCAATCCTGCACGTTGAAGGAAAATACCATCACGTTGTTCATAGAAATAGTCTACCTGAAGTCTCAATTTATCAAACAAACGAGCCTCAACTCCTATATTTACTTTCGTAGCTTCTTCCCAAGATACATTTGTGTTTTCAATTTCACCTACCCGATAGGCTGTAGGTTTCTGATTGCCAGTCTCTCCATAAGCCCATACATTGGCAGCCGCCAATGTATTAATTGTCGACTCATACGCCCATCTTCTTAATGTTCCGATATCATCATTACCTACTTTACCATAAGATGCTTTTACTTTCAAGTCATTTACCACTTTAGTCAACGGCTCAAACCATTTTTCATTAGAAATCATCCAGCCTAATGCATAAGCCGGGAAGAAACCGAAACGATGCCCACGGGCGAAATTCTCTGAACCGGTATATCCCATATTGAATTCTGCAAAATATGTATCCTTATAGGCATAGGTCAAACGTCCTGCAATTCCCTGGCTTTTGTATGGCAAGGACTTTTTTTGATTTTCCGCAGTCAACAGTTTATATATTTTATGGTTGTACAGGAACAATGCACCAATACGATGCTTTTCTGCAAACAAACGAGTATAGTTAAGAGAACCTTCCATATATGTGGTCATTTTGGAAACAGTTACCGGTTTTTCATATGACAAGTTATTGGAACCTTCATAAATAGTTTTATAAAGTAAATTACCATTTTCATCCCGCCCTGTCGCATGATACTGTGGAGCAGTCTTTGAACGTACCTGTAATGTATTATTGGAGGCATCCCATGAGAACTTGATATTGGCTGTCAATCCCGGAGTAATCATATCTAATTTTTGAGTAATTCCAACCAATGATTGTGCAGAGTTCCAATTTTGCTCACGATAACCGGAGTGTACAAGCGAATTCCACGGATTATCTCCACTTGCAGCACTTGGTGCAGAAAGAGTACCGTCAGAATATTGTGCAGGATAGGCATTCGGAGACGCATTGAATGCTGTTGCCCATATATCGTCTACTTTTGCTCCTGGCCCCCATGAACTTTCATAAATATTAGCCAAGTTCACGTTAAATGTGGTAGTCGGGGTTACCGCAAAATCCATATTGGCACGGAAATTAAATTTCGTATAATGGATGGAAGAATTGTAATCGTAAACATTACCGGCATTTCTAAAAATAGAACCTTCATTATAGAAACCACCTGATATATAGTATTTACAAATATCGCCACCACCAGAAAGGTTCAAGGTGACACGTTCGCTTGAAGCCAAATTTTTATACATTTGATCCAACCAATTCACATTCGGATAAAGATCCGAATCGGAACCATCTCTATATTTCTGAATATCTTCTTGGGAGTATCCTCCGTCACCATTACCGGTCAACCCTTTGGCTTCATTATACATCTCGGCCCATTGCATTGAGTTTACCATTTCGGGCATACGGGTAGGAGTTTTAAATCCCATCTCTGCACGTACATTAATACGCGGCTTGCCTTCGGTACCTTTCTTTGTCGTAATCAGGATAACACCATTGGCTCCGCGCACACCATAAACAGCCGATGCAGAAGCATCTTTCAAAATAGAAAAAGTAGCAATATCATCTACGTCAACTAAATCCAGTTCACGTTCGATACCATCTACCAAAACCAAAGGAGTAGAATTTCCTTTGAAAGAAGCAATACCACGAATGTAGAAATCGGAAGCACCATTCTTACCCGGTTCACCGGACGCCTGCATAGAAACGACACCAGCCAATTGCCCAGCCAACACATTGGATATATTAGCCCCCGGAATATTCAGCCCGCTTACATCCATTGAAGAGATAGCACCTACCACACTCTCTTTCTTCTGATGTCCGTAACCTACTACAACTACTTCTTCCAATGCTTTTGTATCCGAATACAGGGTAACATTAATTACATTATCATTGCCGATAGCCACTTCCTGTTTCTTCATACCGATATATGAAAATTCAATGACGCCACCAATGCCTTCTACAGTAAGAGTATACCTTCCATTCAAATCAGTAATAGCACCGGAAGAACTGTTTTTTAACCATACACTGGCACCAATGATAGGCTCTTTCAGATCCCCATCCATAATGATACCTGTTATTACACGCTTCTTGGGCTGCTGTTCAATACTTTCAGATTTTGATACTTTGAAAATAACATCCTTATCTTTAATCACATAATCAACATCAGTGCCTGCAAGCAACTGTTCCAATAATTTGTCGACCGTGCCACTGAAATTGATGTTTCTTTTGGAATTATCTTTTAAATCACTATCCTTATAAAAGAAAGTATATTCACTGTTTTTCTCTATGAACCGGATAGCTTCTTTTAAAGAATATTGTCCTTTCACCGAAATATTGCTCTGTGCAGCCAGAACCGAAATCGGATATAAGAACAAAAGCACCGCGATAATCCTAAGATATCGCCAATAAAAAAAATCTCTTTTTTTCATGTTTTACTTAATTAATATTAGACATAAGATTTACTTTAAAACTATTTTAGTTGCTTATTATAATTTTGTCATTATCCCTTGTTTCATGGAGATTCATTATGAAACAAATTTTATCAATCACATTCCTCAATGACTCATCCTGACGAATTGTACCACTAAATGACGGATTTATATCTCTACCCTCAAATACAATCTGCACATTGTATATCTGGCCAATAACATGTAATAATTGATTTAAAGGCATGGCATTAAACTTGAATTTTCCATCCTTCCATTCTATATTCTCTATCTTTCGGGTTTGTATTTCACTATTCAGTGAATTGTACAGCACCTGCTGTAAAGGTTGCATTTCAACCTGTTTTCCTGTGGGTTCCACCTTAAAGGTTATACTACCATTGAAAAGGGTTATTTCATTTTTTCCATTTTCTTGTTTTTCAACTAAAAAACGTGTTCCTTTTACCTCTATAAATGCTTTGTCTATATATACATGAAATTTACTTCCCAAACGCTTACGTACTTCAAACAAAGAACTTCCCTTTAACCAAACATTTCTGTCTTTCACAAAATTTTTAGCAAAACGAATGGAACTCTGCGGACGCATCCATACTTTTGAGCTATCAGGTAATATATAGAGCATACTATTTTTTGCCACTACTTCCATAAACTCCGTTTTCTCTAAAGCCTGAGTTCCTTTCAGTACAAAATAGCCACTAATAACCAAAAACAAACTGATACAGGCAGCAATCAACGGTCGGCGCATCCGAAGTATAAGCCTTCTTTGCCTTCCTATCTTATATCTCTTCAGTATGTTTGCCCATATTTGTTCTCCTATTTTAGGATCTATGTTTTCTGTACCTTCTTCCCACTGTTCTTTCATTCTCTCTTTTACGATATCAATCTCGGTCAAGTGTTCGAGGTCTTCCCTCCTAAGCTCATTTTTAAATAAACTTTTTATCAGTTTGGTATTTTTCTGTCTTTCTTTCATTGGATATATTTTACCTATATACTATAAATACACTTCCCAAAGTCCACACCCTAAACAGAGCCATTACTTTTTTCTTAAAATTCTTTTTCTTTTTTTTATTTCAATAATAAAAATATTAACTAACTTCGCACATCAAAGGTTAAAATGACGCACAAAGAATTAATAAGAAAATTCAAGGAAGGTAATGAGGAAGCCTTCTCGGTAATATATAAACTATACTGGGAAAAAGTATATCATTTTTCCAGCCTCTACATTACTTCCCCTGAAGATGTGGCAGAAGTTGTGCAGGAAGTTTTCATTAAACTCTGGGAGGCAAGACACTTAGTAGATGAGGAACAATCTTTCGAAGGGTTTCTGTTTATTATTACCCGTAATAAGGTTTTCAATCATTCCCGCAAACAATTGAATTATGCTTTTTTGAAAGTAACAGTATTACAATCTATAGAGAAGTCGTACGAAGAGGAAGATAAACTTGAAATGTCCGATTTAAAACAGCACCTTTCTTTATTACTCTCTCAACTGACGGAACGACAACAGCAAATATTCCGTATGAGCCGACAACAGTATCTGACTTATAAACAGATCGCCGAGCAATTATCTATCAGTGAAAAGACAGTAGAATACCACATGACAGTCATATTAAAATATCTGCGAAAGAATTTATATATGCTGTCACTTTTCATTGGATAAGTGGTATCTACTTCTTTGTATTTACTAATCATGTCCTTTATTCTTAGTCATCATGTAAAGCCTCAGCCGGTTGAACCTTCATCGCCATCCGTGCAGGATACCAAATTCCGGCTATAATCATCAAAGCCATTAGTAACCAAGTGACTGCAAGGGCAAGTAAGAAACGGCCGACGGTGAATGGCATCTTGTCAATATTCACCAACTCAGCAATTCCGATATTAAAGGTAATGCCTATTGCCAATAGTGTTGCAAGGGCAAGCAATACTACCCCTTCACCCATCAAGCGAGAGAAAATTGCACTACGACTACTGCCCAATGCCATACGCAGAGCCACCTCTTTGCGCCGCTGTTGCGTACGAAACCAAAATGTACCAATAACGCCAAGAAAAATATTCATCAACAAGAAACCAAGTACACAAAGCTGGGTCTTGGCTTCATTCATATCCTCACGTTCGCAAATCTCACGCAAATCTTTGAAAGAGGTTACATCAAGCAGGTAGAGATTTCCTACCTGATAAAGCCGGTCAGCGTCATCCATCAACTTCGCCATAAAATCGGTATCGTCATCAGGTCGTACACGTAAACTGAGCGTGATGTACCGTGGATTACCATACTCTTTCAGTCTGTCAAGACTAAGGTGCAAAGCCGCATAGGAGCCACCCCACTCCGAAGAAGTATAGAAGTGCGACCAGCGTACAGGCGCACCGACTGCTCCCACACGGCATCGTTCATCGCTACCGAAATTCAGTAACATAAGCTCACGGTCTTGCAACGAAGCCGCATCATCCAAGTGCAATCGGGGATAACCGGCAAAAAGATTGGAAGAAACCACCATACGATTATCACGTATAGTAGAAGCCATACGAGTAAGCATCTCCTCATCTGAACTCCCATAACGGAACACTCTGAAGAAATCGGGCTCTACCCAAAGAAGATGGACATTCACCGATAGGGTATCCAGTCCCAGATTGAGACCGTTACTGCCGTCATTATAAGGAAAACAATTTTGTGAAAGTGCCACAGCTTCCACACCGGGACGATGTCTCAACCGTTCGGCAAGTTCCACAAGATGTCGCATATCATCGTCTGTAGTCAAATTCGGATTATAGGCAACAGACTTGGGAGTAAGTTTATTGACTGTAATATTATAACAATGTTCCGTGTCAAAACCCATCGGGGCATTATAAACACGGAAAGTAACCAAAGTCCAATCTACAATGTACCACAACACTACAAACACCAACAGCAATTCCGTAAAAAGAAACAGACTGGAACGCCATTCATTCTTGATTTGAATCAGCATATTTTTCATACGTTATTCTCCCTTCTGATTAATTGCATCCACTATATTCATCCTGGAAGCTCTCCATGCCGGAATACCGGCTGAAAGTAAATTCATCAGCATACAGAAGCCAAAAGCTGCCAGAAAGGCCCATGGCGAAAGCAACATACCGGGTGTCAATGAAGTATCTCCACTTAAATAAGCATTAGCACTATTGCCAAAAAGAAAACCGTTCAGTAAGAAAGTGGCACCATAACTCAAAGCCAATCCAAGTATCCCGGCCAACAACGAAAGCAACAGATTTTCAAAAAACACCTGTCTCACCAATTCACCACCCGTAGCGCCGAACGCTTTACGTACCCCGATTTCGCTCATACGCTTTCGCATCCGCGAGAGTGTCATTGAAGAAAGATTGATGGCAGGTACCAGCAACAAAATGGTAATGACAAGCACATAACGCAAGACAGTTCCTTTCACATCCGGTAAATGATCCCATTTGCGATATAGATTGGCAAACACCGCATCAGGCTGGTCACGATAAAAAACTTCCGCATCAGACAAACCGGAATTATAGGCAAGACGTAACCGTTCCGCCTCTTCACGAATAGCCGGAAAATCGGCAGATGAGTGTGCCAAAATAACGGTTTTCATCTGTCCCATCGTATTTTCCCACCAGGCAAAGCCGGCAGCGTCTGTAGAATTATAAGGTACCCACACTTGTCCATATGCTGAAGTAGCAAGCATGGAGACATCTGCCACAACCCCCGAAATCCTATAATCCACATGATTTAATTGCAATATCTGCCCTGCTACTTCCGTAGTACCGAATAATTGACGTGCCACAACAGCCGAAATAACGGCACATGGTATCCCGGCATCACTGTCTGCTTTGCTAAAACCTTTTCCACTCAAAAAACGGAAACGAAAAATATACCAAAACTGCTCATCCGTCTGTACCATATCTGCCGTAAACTTCGCTCCGGCAGGCAACGACACACGTACTTTTTCCGGTAAAGATATAAGTGTGACAGCTTCTGCCGTAGAAAGTTGCTTGAAACATCCCTTACCCGTCTGTACAGACATATGACCATAAGCCCCACTGTCAGTTCCTTTCTGTCTCACTGCCATTGTAGAGACATAAAGCGAACGCGATCGGTTCACTTCCGGTTCACAATCCACCATACGTACCTGTAAAGTGATGACAAGCACCATAATCATGCAAATAGCAAGGGCTGTACCTATCACGGAGACCCAAGTGACAATCGGATTTTCACGCAAGTGGTAAAAAGCTTGTTGAAAGTAAAGTCTTATCATTATAAGAATAATATTAGTGTCTATTCGTCATGTAAAGCCTCGGCAGGTTGTACCTTCATCGCTTTTCGTGCAGGAATGCCAATACCGATGGCAATCATCAGAGCAATAAGAACAAAGGTGATAACTGCGCACAGCAATAAACGTCCCCATTCTAAAGTTGTACCATTGCGCCAGGAATTCAGTTCCAAGCTTGCCAGATTATAATCAATAACCAGAGCCAGTGGAGTAACTAATACCAACAAAAGCCACCCTTCGCACAAAAGACGTTTGAAAATGCTGATATCCGTAGCTCCATGGGCTTTATGGAGCGCTATCTCTGACCGGCGTTGCTGTGTGCGAAACCAGAACGTCCCCAGCAAACCGAGAAAAATATTCAGTAACAAAAATCCCATACCCGTCATATAGTTACGCAATCCATTCTTCCAGCTACGTTGAAAATCATCGCGGATCTCAGTAAATGAACGAACCTCGGCTATGAATATGTTGCCCACACGATATAGTCTTTCACTGTCAGCCTTCAGACGTTCAATAAAGTCATGATCCTGATCAGCACGCACACGCACACACCATTCCTTACTATAATCCATCCATGTAGAAGGCATTTTATAAAGCATACGGTATGAGTAACGAGCCTGCTGATAGTCACTATAGCGTACATTCTGTATGGCAGCAGCCAACTTCACCGTATTGGTCGTATCCCCAAAGAGGTTAAACCGTTTTCCTACCAATGAGGTCAACGGAACATTATACTTTCTGAAAAGATTATCCGAAGCAAGAAACTGGTCATCTTTTTCCAACATGACAGCTAACTGTTCGGGAGTCTCACCACGCGTACCTCGATAACGGAATACCCGGACGAAGTCTGGTGTCACAAGAGATCGAATAGTCCAATTGGGTGACCGTAACGTATCATATTGTACCTCTGCTGTACTATTACTCCCATTGTAAGGATAGGAATTCTGCGAAAGACTCACAGCCTCCACGTCCGGACGGTGTTTCAAACGATCTAGCATTTCCTGTATATCCTCCTGTTGTTCTTCGGCAGACTGGTTGGGTATATAGTCAGGACTTTTATCAGTAAGCCGTCCCATATTGATAAGGTAACAATGCTCAATGTCGAAACCTCTCGGCTCCATAGCGGTGGCTGCCTGCGTATAAATGTAGTCAACAATATACCACATCACCACACTAACGACCAATAACTCTAAGGCCAGCCATGTATTACTACGCCACTCGTTCTTTATCTGTGTAAAAAGTTTCTTTGTCATCTTACTTATTTCAACATATTAACATTCTATTTTTGAAGTTTTCCTCCCAAAGCATCTACTATTCCCACTCTTGAAGCTTTCCATGCAGGCATCCCACTACTCAATAAATTCAATATAAAACAGAAAAGCAATGCCCATCCAAAAGTAGAAACATGCAACAAAATAGATGTATCGATAAGAGGTACATTCACGGCCTTGCTAAATCCTTCGGCAAAAAGTACAGACTCACCCAGATAAGCAAATATCACACTCAACAATAATCCCAATACACCGGCAAAAAAAGTCACTACCATATTTTCGGCTACAATCTGTCCCATTATCTCTCTGCGTGTACTACCGAAAGCTCTTCTTATTCCTATTTCACTGACACGTTGCCGCAAGCGGCTCTGAGTCATGCTACTCAGATTTATAGCCGGAACAATAAGCAAGATAACGAAAATAACAAGCCGTTGGCAACGTGCCGCATGCACATCCGGCTCTACATTAGCACCGATTACAAGTGCATTTTTTTCCTGATCATAAGGACGGTTACGATAAACCAGCTCATAACCTTGCTCACCGATAAGCGTATTATATTCCTGTTGTCGACGCTCAACTTCTTCACGGATAGCAGGAAAATCATTTCGGTCTCGAGCCAGGATAATACAACTGGCCATTCCCATATGATCGCTCCACACATCATCCTTGAAATTGGTAGAAGTAAAAGGGATCCATACCTGTCCATAAGCTGTAGTAGCAAGGGTGGAAACGTCCTTCACTACACCACATACCCGATAGGGAGCATGATTCAACAAGAATTCACGACCGACAGACTCCGTAATTCCAAAAAGATGGCGCGATACACTCTCTGTAATAACAGCTACTGGTATGCCAGCATCAAATGTTGCTTTGTCATACGGCTTACCTTCTATAAAAGAGAAATCAAATATCCGCCAGAATATATCATCCGTTTGCAACATATCTACTCCTGTTGACGGTTGTCCCGGCAAGCTGACCGGTGTAGTTTCTGTCTGACATGCATAAATAGAAATTGCTTCAGGAGTTTTCAATGACTGAAAACACTCTTGGGCTGTGCGGACACTCATCGGACCATTACTCGTAGCGTCTCCCCATTCTTTATTAGAAATACTCATCCACTTAACGTGCAAAAAACGATCACGGTTACTCTCTGGAGCAAACGGGACTACCTGCACTTGCTGTATCATTACTACCAGCATAATGAGGAAGATGGCAAGTGCCGTACCTGCGATACTGACGACACTGATCAACGGTTGCTGACGAAGCTGTGCCCATGCCTGGGTAAAGTATTGTTTAATCATTCTTCAGTTTACGGTTTATTATTTACAATCAAGATGACGGCATTTTTAGTCACTGACCGACTTTTAAATTGCGGGTATTTACACTACCAATACCACTTTTCGAGATATCAGTTATTCCGGCAGTGCCGCTCAGTTTTACACTGCCCACACCTTCCACACTGGCACGTAAACGGTCACAATCCACATGTATATCCGCATCGCCAACTCCTTCCAAAGTGATGGTAAGCGACTTACATGTCAAATCTTTCACATTAAGGTTTCCTACACCTTCTATGGCAAACTTCACATCCTCCAACTTCAACGGAGTTTTACAATTAAAAGAACCTACACCGGTAAATTCCACCTTTTTCAAATCGGGAGCAGACAAATAAATAGTCACACCGTATTTCTTGCTACGGTTCTCCTTCTTATTTTTAAATCCAATGACCAAACAGCCATTGTTTACAGAAGAAGAAATGTTTTTCACATATTCTTCCTTACCTTCTATTTTTAAAGAATAAGTATCACTCTGTATAAAGTGTACGGTTGCCACGGAAGTCATATTGATAGATGAAAACGCTTCTACCTTACGAACCTCACTCACCTCAGAATTCTTGTCATTGGCAGCATAAACAGTGTTCGCAATAGCGGCAAATAAAAAAGTCAAAGTTATTAATAAAGTCTTCATATTAATCTGTTTTTTAGTTTGAATACAAGATAATTATTCTATTTGACGTCCGTCAAAGAAACGAACAGTGCGACTGGTTTGTCTGGCTTGTTCTTCATTATGAGTTACCATCACAATAGTACGTCCGTCTTCCTTATTCAGTTGATGCAAGAGTTCCATTACTTCAGCACCCATCTTGGAATCCAAATTACCGGTGGGTTCGTCGGCAAGGATTATTTCGGGATTGCCGATAATGGCACGGGCAATGGCAACACGCTGGCACTGACCACCGGAAAGCTGTGTAGGCATGTGGCGCATACGGTGGCTCAAACCCACTTTCTGTAATACCTCTTCTGCTAAATGGCGACGTTCTTTTGCAGATACTTTTCTATATAATAAAGGTAATTCTACATTATCCAGCACATTCAGCGAATTAATCAAATGGAAAGACTGAAACACAAATCCTAACTTCTGATTACGGAAAGCAGCCAGTTCTTTATCCTTCATTCCATCTACTTTAACGCCGGCAATCTCAATGGTTCCACTTGAGGGTGCATCCAGCAACCCCATAATATTCAACAAGGTTGATTTACCGCAACCTGACGGTCCCATAATACTAAGGAATTCCCCCTTATTCACTTCAAGGTTCACATTTTCCAATGCAACAGTCTCAATCTCATTAGTACGATAAATCTTGTTGATTTCAGTTAACTTAATCATAATGGTAAGTATTTAATTATTATTCTATTTCCAATTATTCATCCCTCAGTGCATCCGTAGGTGTTATACGACTAATACTACGTGCAGGAATATAGATACCGATCAATACTACTACAAGCAATATCAGCAGAATAATGAGTGACACGATAACGAAATGCGACGCAAAATCAGACACCCAGTACGTTTTCACTTCTCTCATCCAATTCATCCCCTCATCCAAGCCTTCTTTTATGGCATATTGCAGATAAAGTAGAAAACTGATAAATGAAGCGAATACAGTCAGTACCACTCCCTCACCCATCAATAAGCGCATCACATAGCCGGGAGTAGCACCGAAAGAAAGCATCACTCCCACTTCTTCACACCGCGTCCGCGTCTGTAACCAAAAGGTTCCGATAACTCCAAGACAAAGATTGACAAGAAAAAAGATTGCCATCGCCAAGTTACGCCGATAAATGGGAGTGGAAGATCCCGCCTCTGTTTCCCTGATAATGTCGTCGTATGATTGTATACTACGGGCAAAAAGATTACCCGCACGCAGTTCCTTCACCATCCATGGACGAAAATCGTGAAGAAAGCGTTCCATACTGACACCTTCGCGCAAACGCACCAGAATACGAGCATATTCGGGAATATCTTCTATATCCACAACAAGTAATGGACTAAAATAGACTGGCGACGGTCGCCAGTCACTATAAGCTTTAAAAGTTCCTACAGTACCGATGACAGGCAGATAAGTAGTATCTTGGTTATGATACCGTACACAACGTTTACCCTCTACATTCACTGTACCAAAAATATTTTGTGCCGTATTCTCACTGAGTACAATGTCATTCTGTGTATAATCATAATCGGAAAGTTGTTCAAGACTCCTCCCCTTACCGGGACAGAAACCATAAGTCTCGAAAAAATTTGTATGAGGCAGAAAATTCATAAACATAACAGGATGTTTCAAGGTATCCCCCTCGGCAATGAGTTCGTTATTACCGTTACCCTCTGAATTAGGATAACAGAAACCTAATACGGGAGTGGTAAGTTCCACACCTTCAAAATCGCACACTCGCCGCACCATATTCAAATAGCCGTTCATCATCATAACAGAATCCTGAACCTGTTCATCATAGCCAGGTGCTTGCGGTTGCAAAGCACCCAAAGAAATAAGGCAGAGACGATCGGCATCATATCCCATAGGAATATGACGGTCATGCGTCAATACAATCACCGGATCCAAAATAACCCAACTAATGACGCCCACTATTATCAGTTCGGCAAGTAACCAACCATTACGACGACGACGCGCCCAAAGATTTTTCAATATCAGTTTCAACATAATACAAATTATTGCTTTTCGCTCAACGAATGTACAATCGGTTTACGTAATGAATACCAAGCAGGTATTAATGCAGACAACATATTCAGCAAAATGCACAGCACCAAGGTTAGCACGAATACCAGTGGAGCAAACAACATCTCACCGGATACATGTACATTTATACCTTCGGGTACCATATCGGGCCACTTGTCGAGCATTGTGAATACCCAATCACGTCCTATATAGAGCAATAACCAAGCCAACAACAATCCCAATATTCCCCCCAAAAGCGTCAATAACAGATTTTCCCACATCACTTGCGAAAGCAATGAACCACGTCCTGCTCCAAAGGATTTACGAACTCCCATTTCTGCCAGTCGCCCTTCCATACGACTGGAAATCATGCCGCTCAAGTTCAGTGCAGGCACTAACAACAGTACCAACAGGACAAGCAAAAAATAACGTATGGTGGCTCCTGCATCAAACTCTTCACCGGCAGAAGACTGGAAAACACTGACCAAATGCGAAGTGGGTTGGTTCCAAAATTCTACCGACCACTCATCTTTATACATCAAATTCGTTTTGCGGACAATCTCGGTTATTTCCTTTCTCAAATCATCGGCTTGCGCATCATCTTTCACCATAAAAGTGACAGAGAAAGCTCCTAAATAATCCATATCGTATTTGGGTTCCCGATAGCCGGGAAATACACTGTAAGGAACATACAATTGTGAGTAAGATTGAGAAGTCAGATAACTTGCCTCCTCCACCACACCACAAACCCGATAGTTCACATAATTCAGACTCAACCTACGTCCCACTACTCCTTCCACAGTACCAAAAATCCGACGAGAGAGTCCATCGGTAATGACAGCAGTATGTATCCCGCTTGTCAGATCGGCTACAGTAAAAGGCTTTCCTTCAAGGAAATGAAACTGATAGATATGAAAGAAAGCGGGATCAGTCAATCTTACATCTACTTGAAAGTCCCCACTATGATCATCGGGCTGGATGTAGCTATTTTTTCTCATATCACATTGTAACTGTGCAGATACATAAAGGACATTCTTAAGAGAATAAAACCAGTCTTGCAATGCTTTGTAGGACACAGCCCACTGAACGACATTTTTATTCCCTGCCACATTCTTCTCAAAACGGGCAGTAGTAAGATAAAGTGTCTTCATCCGGTTCGTCTCAGGATAGACAGGGGCTATCTTGACATAGTATACCACCGCCATAATCACAGTCATGGCAATAGCAAGCCCCGTACCCGCAATGTAGAGACTACTAAAAAGTTTATTCTGCTTCAACAGCATCCAAGCCTGTTTCAAGTAGACTTTTATCATTTCAACTTCAGTTTATTCTTGTTCTTATAACTACTCATATCACTTACTACCACTTCATCACCAGGTTGTAAACCGCTAATTACTTCCACAAACTCAAAATTGCTGTCACCCAACTGGACTTTACGTTTCACGATTTCTTTATCAGAGTCACGAACAAAAAGTTCATACTCTCCACGCCCCACATAATAAGAAGCATTGGTAATCCGCATTACATCTTCTTTCACGGCATTCATCACATACACATCCGTTTTCAAACCAGAACGGAGACGGCGGTTATTATCCTCATTCAGTTGTACGGTAAAAGAGATTACACCATTCTTGGAAAGCGGTGTCACGCTGCTTACCGAGCCTTCCAGTTTCTCGCTACCAATCTTCACGATAGCCTTGCCACCGGCAGCTACGCGATCACCGTAAGTATCGGCAATTTCGCCTTCTACCTTGAAATGACTAAGGTCGGAGATAACGGCAATCTGAGAACCTTCGGGAACTTGTGCACCGATTTGATTATTAATATAAGTAAGGATAGCTTTCCGGGGAGAACGAACCTGCGCATCGTCTAATGTCCGTTTTGTTTCTGCCAAACTTTTTCTAAAGATACTGAATTCCAACTCTTGTACCTGATACTCCGCTTCCAACACTTCTTTCTCATTGGCATATTGTTGTTTCAACTGTTCGTACTCCAATTCAGCTACATTATAACTGAGTTCTGCCTGGCGAACCTTATCGGTTGTTCCGGACCCGAGACTATCCAAATATTGTTCATTACGTAGCTCTACCTTTTTCCTGTTCAGTTGCATGGCAGATACTTTAATTTTCATTTGGAGGTCATTCAGTTTGGTCATATTGTCAAGCTTAAGCTGCTTCAATTTATAACTACGCATCTGTTCTTCATCCAACATTTTCTTATAATCGGTTTCGGCACTCTGCAAATCCAGTTTCAAGATAGGAGTTCCGATATCTACACTGTCTCCACCTTTCTTATAAACCTCCAAAATACGAGTATTAATCGGTGAGTTCATAATTTCCTCGAACGCAGGAACCACTTTCCCAGAAGCACTGACACTGACTTCAATCGTACCTTTATCTACTTTTGAGAAAACAAGATCTTTTTCTTTCACTCCTGTACGCATCAATGAAATGAGCACACTGATCACTACTACACCAGCTATACTCATACCACCATAACGAATGATTTTCTTATTGCGTTCTTTATTACGCACTTCTTTTGGAATTTCTCTATCCATACGATTATTTACAATTTAATTATATACAATGTACGATTATAGTTATTTGTCTTCAAAAAAATAGTTTCTTCTATATTAATACTAAATCCGTGCCAAAAGTGTAAGTATCTGAAAAATAAAGAATAGGCCAAAAAGAAGGGTGTCCGATATCGGACACCCTGTACATTTTCGGATATTTTCTGATAATTACATTATTTTCCTATAGAAATGGGCATTCATCGCAACCTCAACCTATCACCCACCTCAGGTACATATTCTGAATCCTTACGATTCATCTTATACAGATTTTTCAAACGAATACCGTATTTCTGTGAAATAGTATGCATAGAGTCGCCATCCTTTACAACGTAAACCGTATATGGCTTGGCAGCTTTCTTACGTTTACCTTTCAGATAAATGACATCACCCGCTTCTAACGTATAATCTTTTTGCAAATCATTATATTTCACTAACTTACGCCAACTGATATCAAATTCTTTACCCAAAAGCTGAAAAGTATCTCCATCGCGGGCAACAATATAAGCTATATCGTTGGCTATATAAACCTGGTGCGGATGAGCAAGCCAAGGTTTCTTTTTCAGTTCCTTTTCCCAATTACGCGCCTCGCGTTTACTTCCACCTTTACTGTCATATTTATATAACTCATAATCTTCAATAATCGTAATCAAACGATTTGCATACGAAGGATCTGTAGCATATCCCGCCTTCTTCAACCCGCGTGCCCAACCTTTATAGTCTGTAATCTTCAAATCAAACAAAAAAGCATATCGTGCACCGCGTTTCAGGAATATGGAATGATCTTCGTATGACTCCTTCGGATGACGATAGGCACGAAAACATTCCTGACGCCGGTCATCATCATGGCGTACTGTTCGACCTTTCCAATTACCGCCACACTTAATGCCAAAATGATTATTACTCTTCCGGGCAAGTTCACTATAACCGGCACCACTCTCCAGTAACCCTTGAGCCAAAGTAATACTAGCAGGTATCTTATGTTGTTGCATCTGTTCCACAGCGAGAGGAGCGTATATCTTGATGTATTCATTGTAACGTGCGTTTCTGCGTTGTGCCTGTGCAGCCACAGAAACAAAAAGAAGTGCAAAAATAGCAGCCAGTCTGAAAATATGTTTCATGCTTCGATTATTGAGTTCGGCACAAAAGTCCGCAAAAGAATTGAAAAATCCAATCTCTTTCCTATCTTTGTAACATTAATTACAATATAATCTCCTACGCCATGCAAGACTTGAATATTCGCATTGACCTAAAAATATACGAGTTGAACGAATTAAGTTCTTCCGACCGCGAACTGGTAGATATTGCCTGTGAAGCAACTCAGCGAAGCTATGCTCCCTATTCCCATTTCTCGGTAGGTGCGGCGGCACGTTTGTCAAATGGAATAATTGTCAGTGGTACCAATCAGGAAAATGCCGCATACCCCTCCGGACTTTGTGCCGAACGAACTACTCTATTTTATGCCAATTCGCAGTATCCCGATCAGGCAGTGACGGTACTTGCCATAGCTGCACGTAACGAACGGGGAGAGTTTCTGGAAAATCCCATTCCTCCCTGTGGTGCATGTAGGCAAGTAATGCTCGAAACCGAAAAACGCTTTAAGCAACCCATGCGTATATTACTTTTTGGTAAAAAGGGTATCTATGAACTGAAAAATGTAGGAGCATTGTTGCCACTTTCATTTGATGCTTCTGCCATGGAATAAAAAATTATTTCAATCTTTGCGCCCGCTAACTAAAAAAAATCGATGAGAATATCTAAGTAAAGACGGCACATTTCGGTAAACATCATTTATACATGCTTTTTCATATAGAACGCCGGGAATCCCCAAATATCGATGTTTAGCCATTACTGTGTGTATCCTCACAGTTACGATACGAAACTGTACCGGCATGATACTCATCATTTCTCATGACCGGGATTTTCAAAAAGAAATCGGTACAAACAGGGAAATTTTATTAGAACCGTAAAATTGGTAAAAACATCTGTAATGTATATACAGGGATTTTTAATCAAACAGCGTACATTTGCAATGTAAAATCTGATAACGCACTAAAAGAACAAAAATTATGACTAAGAAAGTATTAATCCTCTCTTCAAGTCCCCGCCGTGGTGGAAACTCCGACACTTTGTGTGATGAATTTATGCGCGGTGCTCAAGAAGCCGGTAACCAGGTAGAGAAAATATTCCTGAAAGACAAAAACATCAACTATTGTACAGGGTGTAGCGTTTGCAGTATGTATGGCAAACCATGTCCGCAAAAGGATGATGCCAACGAAATAGTAGAGAAAATGATTGCCGCTGATGTCATCGTCATGGCAACTCCTGTTTATTTCTATACCATGAGTGCACAGATGAAGACTTTAATAGATCGTTGCTGCGCCCGTTATCTGGAAATAAAAGATAAAGAGTTTTATTTCATCGTAGCGGCAGCAGAAAACAGCATACCGCTGATGGAACGTACCGTTGATGGTTTCCGTGGTTTTCTCGACTGTCTGGAAGAGCCGAAAGAATGTGGTGTAATCTACGGTGTAGGTGCATGGCACGTAGGTGAAATCAATGACAAGCCTTCTATGAAAGAAGCTTTCGTGATGGGTAAGAACGTATAAGTAAATATCCATAGAATTCATGTTACGTACTATCAGAATAATTATTGCCACTGTACTTTTTGCTCTTATCACGATGTTGTTCCTCGACTTCACAGGAACTCTGCATACGTGGTTCGGATGGCTGGCAAAAATACAATTTTTACCTGCCGCATTGGCGTTGAACATTGGTGTGATACTTTTTCTCATTACACTGACATTGGTATGTGGACGTATCTATTGCTCTGTAATCTGCCCGCTCGGTGTGTATCAGGATATAGTCTCTTGGATTTCCAGTAAACGAAAGAAAAACCGTTTCCGTTATTCATCGGCATTATCGTGGTTGCGCTACAGTATATTGATAATATTCATACTGGCCATCATCGGAGGTATCAACTCTTTTGTGGTATTGTTAGCACCCTACAGTGCGTACGGACGTATCGTTTCCAATCTGTTCGCTCCAGTATACCAATGGATCAACAATGGATTGGCATACCTGGCCGAACGCACTGATAGTTACGCTTTCTACGAAACGGATGTATGGATGAAAAGTCTTCCTACTCTTGTCATTGCGGCTGTAACGTTGATCGTACTTATCCTGTTGGCTGCACGTGGAGGACGCACCTATTGTAACACTGTTTGTCCTATAGGTACTGTTCTCGGTTTTCTATCTAAATATTCGCTTCTCAAACCAGTTATAGATACCACGAAGTGCAACGGTTGCGGACTTTGCGCCCGCAACTGTAAAGCTTCGTGCATCAATGCCAAGACCCATGAAATAGACTATAGTCGATGTGTGGCCTGTATGGATTGTATCAATAAATGCAGACAAGGTGCCATTACCTATACACATAGAAAGACAAACGTTTCTATCCAAACGTCAATGAAGGAAGAAGTTTCCTCCACATCTATCAACGAAACTCGCCGGGCTTTTTTATCTGCAACAGCCATATTTGCCACCGCTACGGCAATGAAGGCACAAGAGAAAAAAGTGGACGGCGGACTGGCTGTCATCGAAGAAAAGAAAAAACCTGCACGTGCCGTAGCCATCACTCCTCCGGGATCATTGAGTGCCCGTAACTTCACTTCACATTGTACCGCTTGCCAGCTTTGCGTGTCCATATGTCCCAATCAGGTATTACGCCCTTCTTCCGATTTGACGAAGTTGATGCAGCCTGAAATATCATACGAACGTGGATATTGCCGTCCTGAATGTACCAAATGTTCGGAAGTATGTCCGGCGGGGGCTATATTACCGATTACCCAAGCCGATAAATCGGCCATCCAGATAGGTCATGCCGTATGGATAAAAGAAAACTGTATTTGCATGACTGATGATGTAGATTGTGGAAACTGTGCTCGTCATTGTCCTGTCAGCGCCATACAAATGGTATCTTCTGATCCGAAAAACGATGAAGCCCGTAAAATACCGGTTATCAATACCGAGCGATGCATAGGCTGTGGAGCGTGTGAGAACTTATGTCCGTCACGCCCGTTCAGTGCTATTTATGTGGAAGGACATGGAAGACATAGGATGGTATAAATAATTATTATATATGGAGAAAAACAAAAAAAGTAAGATAACCCGTCGTGATTTCTTCAAACTTACCGGAGCGGGGGTAATGGCATCTGCCGCCGCATTGTATGGCTGTTCGCATAAGAAAGAAAATACTGATAGTGAAACGGCTGCATTAGGCGAAATCCCTACTGATAAAATGGTGTATCGCACCAATCCCACTACAGGTGACCGTATATCTTTATTAGGCTATGGTTGTATGCGCTGGCCTACTCGTAAAAAAGCAGATGGAAGCGGAGACGAAATAGACCAGGAAGCTGTCAATGAACTGATAGATTATGCCATTGCCCATGGAGTAAACTATTTCGATACATCCCCAGCTTATGTGCAAGGCCTATCGGAACGTGCCACAGGCATTGCCTTGAAACGCCATCCGAGAGACAAATTCTTCCTCGCCACCAAACTATCAAATTTCAGCCCCACTACCCACAGCCGGGAAGAATCGCTTGCCATGTATCACCGTTCTTTCAATGAACTGCAAGTGAACTACATCGACTACCTTCTACTACACGGCATCGGCATGGGGGGTATGGAAGCCTTGCATAGCCGCTATCTGGATAACGGTATGCTTGATTTCCTATTGAAAGAACGGGAAGCAGGACGTATCCGCAATCTAGGCTTTTCCTATCATGGCGACATCGAAGTATTCGACTACCTCCTATCCCGACATGACGAACTGAAATGGGACTTCGTACAAATCCAGCTGAACTACGTAGACTGGAAACACGCCAAAGAAGTGAATGCCCGTAACACCGATGCCGAATATCTGTATGGTGAACTCGTAAAACGTGGCATCCCCGCCGTCATCATGGAACCTTTACTGGGTGGACGTCTTTCCAAACTGAACGACCACCTGATGGCACGTTTGAAGCAACGCCGTCCGCAAGACAGTGTCGCCTCTTGGGCTTTCCGTTTTGCAGGTACATTTTCCAATGTACTGACCGTATTAAGCGGCATGACCTATATGGAACATCTTCAGGATAATTTACGTACATTTTCGCCTATCATCCCCTGTACGGAAGAAGAAATAGCTCTACTGGAAGATACTGCACAAATGATGCTGACCTACCCTACCGTACCATGTAACGATTGCAAATACTGCATGCCATGCCCTTATGGACTGGATATACCCGCTATTTTACTACACTACAACCGGTGTATAAATGAAGGAAATGTACCTAAAAGCAGTCAGGATGAGAATTACCGGAAGGCACGTCGCGCATTCCTCATCGGCTATGACCGTAGCGTACCCAAACTTCGACAAGCAAGCCATTGTACAGGGTGTAACCAATGCAATCCTCATTGTCCGCAAGGTATCGATATCCCGAAGAAGTTACAGGAAATAGACCAATTTGTAGAAAAGCTCAAACAAGAGAGACTATAGTACAAAGAAAATAAAAAAAGACACCGTATTTTTGACGAAATAAACAGATAAGAAAATAACCGATATGAAGAAGAAATATGTATTTCTCCTCGCCATAACCAGCCTTTGGACTCTGGCAGGACTGGCACAAACCACCAAAGATAGCATCCAAATAACCAAAAGCCTGACCATAGATGAAGTGGTGGTGACCGGAACAAGGAACGAAACCGATATCCGGCATTTGCCAATGACAATTTCAGTAGTCGACCGCAAGCTGTTGGAACAAAGCTATCAACCTTCTTTACTCCCCACCCTGACGGAACAAGTACCCGGACTTTTCACAACATCCCGGGGAATGATGGGATATGGTGTATCGACAGGTGCTGCAGGAGGTATGAGTCTGCGTGGCATAGGTGGTAGTCCGACTGCCGGCTTATTAGTATTGATTGACGGACATCCCCAATATATGGGATTGATGGGACATCCTATTGCAGATGCTTATCAAACCATGATGACTGACCGTGTAGAAGTGCTGCGCGGACCGGCTTCCGTATTGTATGGTTCCAATGCAATGGGTGGCGTTATCAATATTGTTACCCGCCGGATGCAGGAAGATGGCGTAAAAACAAGTGCACAGATAGCATATGGCTCTTATAACACTCTACAGAGCGAGATTTCAAACCGGGTGAAAAAAGGACGTTTCAGCAGTATAGTTACCGGCTCTTACAACCGAACGAACGGCCATAGGGATGATATGGAGTTTGAGCAATACAGTGGTTACGCCAAATTGGGTTATGAATTTAACAATTTCTGGAAAGTATGGGGAGATGTGAACATCACTCAATTTAAAGCATCCAACCCCGGAGAAATCAGTAATCCGTACATTGACAACGACTCGCGCATCACACGTGGTATGACGTCTTTCGCCCTTGAAAACCACTATGAGCAAACTTCCGGAGCACTCAGTTTCTTCTACAACTGGGGACGTCATAAAATAAACGACGGCTATCATCCCGGAGGAACGCCACAAACCTTTCTTTTCAATTCCAAAGACCGGATGTTGGGTGTATCATGGTATCAGAGCGCGACATTCTTTTCCGGGAACCGCATAACCGTCGGTTTCGATTATCAGCATTTTGGTGGCGAGTCCTGGAACAGAGAAATTGTTACCGGTGAGCGTGTACCGGGTGTTGACAAGCAGATGGACGAATTTGCCGGTTACATCGATTTCCGGCAAGACCTCGGTAGTTGGCTTTCATTGGATGCCGGTATTCGTGTAGATCATCACTCTCATGTAGGTACGGAATGGATACCGCAAGGTGGTCTTTCTTTTCACTTGCCTAAGCAAGTCGAAGTGAAGGCAATGGTCAGTAAAGGTTTCCGCAACCCTACTATTCGTGAGATGTATATGTTTCCGCCACAAAACCCGGATTTAAAAGCGGAAAGTCTGATGAATTATGAATTATCCTTCTCACAACGATTATTGAACGGGAACTTGTACTACGGAGTTAATCTTTACTACATCAACGGAGACAACATGATCACAAGTCTCCCCGTAAATGGTAAACCACTGAATGTAAATACCGGTGAGATTGAAAACTGGGGAATTGAAACGAATGTGGGTTATCGTATTGATATCCATTGGCGGATAAATGCGAATTACAGTTGGCTGCACATGGAAAATCCAGTAGTTGCCGCTCCTGAGCACAAACTCTACGCAGGTGTAGATTTCACCCAAAGACGCTGGGGAGTATCAACCGGTTTGCAATACATCAAGGACCTGCATACTAATGTAGTCAAAGGTAAGGAAAAACAAGAAAGTTTTGTCCTTTGGGATCTTCGTGCCAATTACCGTCTATGCCGATACGCCGACATCTTTGTGAAAGGAGAAAACCTGTTGGCGCAACGATACGAAATAAACAATGGTTTCCCCATGCCCAAAGCAACTTTCATGGGCGGAGTGAATATCAATTTCTAATATCAAATAGTAAATTCCTTTTTTTCGGCGACTTGCACAATACTAATTCCACCGATGGCCCATTTTGGGTTAGCTGAATAACATATTAGTGGATATAGTTGTGCAAAGTCGCCTGTTTTTTTTAATCGACACATATATACAAAAAAATGGCTATTTTAAATAGATATCCGAATACCAACACATGAAAATCAGTAAAAATGGTATAAACTCCCCGCATATAGTTAAGTCCATTTTTACACAACGCGGTAACTTTGCAATATAAAAAACAAATAAATTATGAAGAAGTTATTATTAATTTTCCTAATGCTACTGACAGTATTGTCTGTAGAAGCTTGTGGCGGTTCCAACAACGAGCCATATACACCCGAACAGCCCGGAACATCCGAACAACCGGACGAAGAAGGTAATGATAAACCCGATACTCCAGCACCCGGAGGTAAAGGGCGCTATTTAGTACTTTACAACTCACGTACGAGTAATACCGAACGTGTGGCAAAACGAATTCAAGCGGTACTCAATTGTGACATACTGGAAGTTGAACCGCAAATGCCTTACGAGAATGATTATAATTCCATGTTGAAACGTGCACAGGAAGAATTAGCTGCTATCCGACAAGGAAATTATCCGGCTGTTAAAACCTCAGTAGAGAATTTCGATGATTATGATATTGTCTTCATCGGTTATCCGATCTGGTACAGTAGTATAGCAACTCCGATGCAGACATTTCTGCATGAACATGCCTCGAAACTGGCAAGTAAACAAGTTGCTCTATTCGCGACAAGTGGAAGTAGCGGCATTTCAACCTCGGTCAGTGAAGTCCGCAAACTTTGCCCCTATGCGACAATAATCAACCAGACATTACTGTTGACTTCTTCGGATCTATCGCAAATGGACACCCACATTACCGAATGGCTCAACAAGATCGGAGTAAAACGGGAAGATCAGGAGTAACCCGGTGTCTCTTCATGGAACGGAAATATAACGAAAAAAAATACCTGTCAGTATGGGCAAACAACATTCTCGAGCCAAACGTCGTTTAACCCTGCAAACCAGATCAATAACTTTATCCAATAAATGAAACGATTATGAATAAATTTCTTTTATTTTCAGCACTCTGTATTTTAACACTCAATGTTATGGCACAAGAAAAAATTGTACAGACAGCAGGGCGTAACCAGTTAGGTACATTCGCCCCGAAATTTGCGGAACTCAACGATGATGTCCTCTTTGGCGAAGTATGGAACCGTACCGACAAACTTGGTCTCCGTGACCGAAGTTTAGTAACCATCACCTCCCTGATCAGCCAAGGTATCACGGACAGTTCTCTCATCCACCATCTTCAATCAGCAAAGAAGAATGGTATCACCCGCACAGAAATAGCCGAAATTATCACCCACATTAGCTTCTATGCCGGTTGGCCGAAAGCATGGGCAGCATTTAATCTTGCAAAAGACATATGGGCTGAAGACACGACCGGTGAGGATGCCAAAGCAACCTTCCAACGCGAAATGATTTTCCCCATCGGCGAACCTAATACTGCCTACGCACAGTACTTCATCGGTAACAGCTACCTCGCTCCTGTTTCACGTGAACAGGTGAACATATCCAATGTCACTTTTGAACCTCGCTGCCGCAATAATTGGCACATCCACCGTGCAACGAAAGGCGGCGGACAGATGCTTATCGGTGTAGCCGGCCGAGGATGGTATCAGGAAGAGGGCAAACCAGCGGTAGAAATCCTGCCCGGTACAGTCATCCATATCCCCGCCAATGTAAAACACTGGCACGGTGCAGCGGCAAACAGTTGGTTTGCCCATCTGGCCTTCGAAGTTTCCGGTGAAAATATTTCCAACGAGTGGCTTGAACCGGTAACCGAGGAAGAATATGATAAACTTAAATAGGCTTGATCAGATTATTAAAATAATACTATTATAAAACATACAAACTCCCAATAAAATAAATTAAGTCTCACAGAAAAACTGTGAGACTTAATTTTACATTTGTATCATAAGAAAAATAATCATTGATACCATTTTAGACAATAAAAGTAGTATCTTTGAACCATTGGAAACAACAAACTCAAATTTAGTCCGATAAAAGAATTGTTGTGATTTGCTTTCATTTTCGTATATTTGTGGTAAATGGAAAGGAAAATTCATATATCATCGATTGTGAACGGACTGCTTTGCTTGTTTTGTTTATTCTGCTTTACAAACTGCATGGACAGAAACAAAAGCAAGAAACAATCGGTTGATTTGCCACAAGAACTGTTCCGGGACGGAGATATCGTCTTCAGAAGAGGTACAGGCATTACAAGCAGGATTGTATTGGCGGCAGACCGGGAAGGCAGTTATTCGCACGTGGGCATTCTGAAAAAAGAAAACGGAAAATGGCATGTAATACATGCAGTCCCTGGAGAACCGGATTTCAAAGGTGATGCAGACAGGGTGAAAATGGAAACGATAGAACATTTTTTTGAGGCTGGAAAAGCCATAAGAGGTGCAGTGATGCGTGTATCGAAAGATTCAACCGTAGCATGTAAAGCAGCAAAAAACGCCTTGAACCTCTTTCTGAAACGTGTGCCGTTTGACCACAGTTACAACCTGAATGACACAACTGAAATGTATTGTACGGAGTTGATAGATTATGTATACCGTAAAGAAGGAGTAGACTTACCTGAGGGACGTATCAGCTCTATCAATATACCGGGGCTCCGTGGTGACTATTTATTGCCGAATGACATTGTACAGAGCAAACGTCTCTGTTTGATATACTATTTTTAAACACACATTATTCATTTAAAACAAAAGCGTATGAAAAAAGTATTGTATTTCAGCCTTGTGTTGACAGTCATGCTGGCAATGGTATCTTGTTCTTCCTCCACGAATTCTCCCGGAGCTGCAATGAAAGAATACAGCAAATACCTCCAAAAAGGTGATTATGTAAAGTTTGTAGATGGACTGGCATTCGATGACAAACAAACTCCCGAACAGATCAAAGAGCAAAAAGAAGGATTGGCTTCCATGATCAAAGAAAAAGGGATGAAAGAGTACGAAAAGAAAGGTGGAATTAAGGATATCGAAATTTTATCTGAAACAATCTCTGAAGATGGCAATACAGCTGTTGTAAAAACAAAAACGACTTTTGGAAACGGTGAAACGGAAGAAGGCGACCAAAAGATGGTGAAAAAAGATGGCAAGTGGCTGATGTCGTTGGGTAAATAAATAGACCTATGATATATAAAAAGCCGGACAGGAACGGAAAGAAAATGCTTTCAACCGTTGCTGTCCGGTTTTTAATTACATCATGTAACCTTCAATAGAAAATATTCTCAAAATAGTTCTATTGCCTACGGTATTCTTTGGGCGACAATCCGGTGTGATGTTTAAAGTACTTGCCAAAGAAAGACTGATTGGCAAAGTGGAGTTCATCGGCAATTTCCTGGATACTCAATTCGGAAGATTTGAGTAAAGCTTTTGCTTCAAGGATGACAAGACTATCAATCCATTCGCCGGCAGTCTTTCCACTCACCTCTTTTACTACCGTAGAAAGGTGTTTGGCAGTAAGGAACATTTTATCGGCATAGAATGATACGCTACGTTCATTCTTATAAGACTCGGTAATGGAACGGATAAAACGTTCGAACAAATCTTCCTTACGGCTTTTCGGTATGCGCTCCTGTACGACATGCCCCTGATAGATATTATAAATCTCATAAAAAAGAGCCATCAGCAATCCCTGTGTAATCTCTTTACGATAGGGATTGTCCTTCAGTTTCACTTTACTCCAAAGGAAAGAATGATATTCCCGGAAAGACTGCAGTTCTTCCGGACTAATAGACATACAAGGGCGCTCTTTTATCATAAAAAACATAGGAAACAATTGTTGCATGGTAGGTATCACCATATCCATAAAATCTCTGGACACGGCAATAAAACTACCGGAGAAATCTGTAGAACGTTCACCTTGCTGTACAATCTGCTCCGGCAGAATGACGGCAAGCATCCCCTCCTTCATTTCATATTCCTGCAAATTGATATTCATTCTACACCATCCCCGATTACAGACAGCTAAGCAGGCTGCATTCAATCGGGTGGGATAAAGTGATAAAGGCATATCTTTTATATCATCAAAAATCGCGAAATCATTACCGATAAAGTCAATCTTCGGTAAATGATGTATTAATGATATATCTACATTGCGTATACTTTTTTGTTTGTCCATCAGCTTCTTCTTTTGACGACAAAAGTAGAATTATTCCTTGAATTATTGCTCATGTCTTCGCAAAATAAGAAAATATGAACATTTTTCTAGTTCATAATCTTAAATCCGATAAAGAAAGTCCTCGGCTGTGTGGGACCATAGAAATAACCTGCATCCCGAAATTCCCCTTTATCCAAATCTTTCTGGAAACTATTAAAAATATTTTGTACACCTGTATTCAATTGAAACTTGATGTGATCGTGCAAAACGAACGTATAATTCAATTTCAGGTTCAGATCAAAGAATTGAGGAGTATGCTCCATATGGTCTTTCTCTACATATCCGGCATAATGAGGTACAATCATTTTACCCGTATAAGTACCGGATAGTGAAAAATCAAAGTTCTTTACCGGAGCGGATGAAAACGTAAAGTATCCATAATAGTCGGGAGTACGCGGCATACGTTTAGTTGTCAGGTCTTCGCCATCTACTTGTGTCCAGGCTTCTTCACGAGTATAACGACTACGCTGTGCCGTAAACCCCAACTGGAATTGTGCTTCCTTGCCATGCGCTATCTTAGCGTCGAGATTGGCACCGAATACACGGGCACCATTACCATTACGACGTTCTTTGATGACATCACCATTCTCATCCTTGCCTATATCCTCCAGCACAAATACATGGCGTAAGTCTGTATAGAAACCTTCCACCAGAAGATTTGCCTGCCAATGCCCCAAATGAGCAGTCCAGTCGATAGAACCGCTGTAACTATTGGAACGCTCTTCACGCAAATTATCCGACAGTTTGATTTGTACACCTTCACCCCCCACGGCAGTCACATGCAAATCTTCATCGTATGCCTGCGGGGCACGGAAACCGGTAGAATAGGTCAATCGTGCCTGAAAGTCTTCAGTAGGTTTATAAAGAAGATTGACACGAGGACTGAAAATCAATTTGTCAATCAGATTATGTTTATCCAGACGGGCGCCTACCAACATCGTCAGCACATTCATCTTCCATTCGTTCTGAACAAAGGCACTGGCAATGCGTACATCCTGCTCCATATCACGGTGATATCCCGTCATAACATCGTGCATGGAATTACTCTGATATTCCAAACCACCCGTGAAAGTAGCCGGAGCAAAAAAACAGTTATCCATATTACCAACATACATTCCCCCGGCTACCCAAGTGAGATCATCCGTCTTGCCGTATGCGTTTGCGTCCCTTTGAGCTCCATAATAACTGTTGCGGTCAGTGTGCTGGACAGAGCCATATACTGAGAGTTTATGTTTATATTCACGCCAAAACAGATCGTAACTTACCCCCCCGCTATTGATAATATGTTTGGTTTGTTCGGTGATATCGGTTTCATGTGGTTGAAGATCGAACTTATTACCGCCACGACGAAACTCATTGGTGGTATGATACTCCAGATTGATACGGCTGAATTGTGTAGGGCGATAGTAAGCACGGAAACCGAAAGTGTTCATATTCAACTTACCTAATTCGGAAAATCCGTCGCCATCACGATCGTAAGGATTACGGTTACGATAACTCTCATAGAGAGCGATACCGTAAGAATTATCCTTGGCTACCAAAGAAACGTTGCCCCCCATGTATTGTTCCCAAGACTTTCCATCCATATTAGAGAACATGCTCGATACCTGAAAAGAGTTATTAATAGGATCTTTAGTAATGATATTAATGGTTCCTCCTACCGCATTGGCACCGAAAAGAGCGGAACCTCCACCACGTACCACCTCTACACGTTCGATCATATTCACAGGAATTTGTTCCAAGCCATATACGCCACTCAATGCGCTGATAATAGGACGGCTGTTGATCAGGATTTGCGAGTACGGACCTTCCAGTCCATTGATACGTACTTGAGGAAAGCCACAGTTCTGGCAGTTGTTTTCCACGCGAAGTCCCGACTGATAATTCAAAGTCTTGGCAAGGTCGGTAGAATTCACCATTTCAAAAAGTTTGGTACTCATCACATTCACTACTACCGGAGCAGCTTTACGGCTTACTTCATTACGATTAGCTGATACGACCACCTCATCCGTCATAAAACTTTCCTCTATCATCTGAAAATGTACCACAGCGGTATATTCTTTGGATACCTCTATCTCTTTTTCTTGCGTTTTATATCCCACTGCCGACACACGCAGTTTATACTTGCCCGGTGAAAGGTTCTTAAATTGAAATTGTCCTTCTTCATTGGATATCGTTCCCTGTCCTGTCCCTACAATCAAAATAGTGGCGTACGGTATATTTTCTTCACTTCCTTCCACAATGACGTGGCCTGAAATCATATTACCTTCCCTGATAGGATTTACGGCAATAGCTACGCCGGTGCTTACTACAGTAAGTACCAACGCCAATATAAATTGTTTCATGATTAGCGTATATAAAAAATTATCAATAAATATCTGTCACATACCAAATGCTGGTACGATAAATACCAAATAACGGTACAACAAATATCAAATGCCGGTACAGTACATACCAACAGTCGATATTACAAAATGCATTTAAAGAATGATAGAAGATGGAGGGGCACGAAGGGAAATCACCCTATATGCTTTACCTTTAACGGCAACGCTTCCAGATTCAACTCTAAGCACTGTCAACAAGGGACACATCGGATGCAACTGTTCGCAACAATCCGGCTCGGATGAGATAAAATGAGACAACAAGCCGATGACAAGAAGTGAAGCATCGGAATGCGAATGTTTATTATGAAAAGGATGCGAGTGGGTAACCAATACCCCATTTACGTAGTGGACATGAGTAAACGCCGTTATACTTGCCTGGTACGCTATGAAGAGTACAAGCAAGAATAAGGCGCCTATGATTTTTCTGAGTTGCTTCACGTCCCGATACCTATCTTTTTAATTTGAAGCGGCAAAGATAGTAATTATTTGTCAGTTTTACCAAACAGGTATTCATAATCACGTTTGGAAGCAGGCACTGTCCATTTTTCAGGAATGAATTTCCACTGACCTAAAGCATGGGGAGTAATCACTTTCCGCTGTTCGATATATTGCATCAGATAATAACGTAGATCTTTATCGGTAGAATTGATGATACGTCCTTTCAAGTCATCCTGTGAGATACCCGCTCCCTTGGTAAGAAGTTCTCCACCCCCATTACCACGATAAGAGTTCAGGGCAACCGTATAAATCTTATTCATATCGAACGGTTTACCATCTGCCATACTGATAATCGTTACTTTCTCCCCCGCCGGTTTCGTCACATCCACTGTATATATGATACCGGCAGCAGAATCAAAGTTAAAGCTAAAGTTCTTAAAAGAAGCACGATCAGCAGCACCCTCACGACGTTTTTCACGGAACAATAAGAGGTGATCATCCGCCGACTGCATACGATTTGTCCATAAATCATACGACATTTCCAAGGCATCATGAACTTCCTTACCCGAAAGTTTCATAGTATAGAGCATGTTCTCGTACTTATACAAATTGAACATGTCGTTCACAAAAACTTCACCTTCTTTTATCTCTGTATCAAATGACAAAGGTGCGGCCAATGAAATTTCAGCACCGCTGATTTCCAACTGTAACGTATGGATAAGATCGATGAAAGCAGAAGAGCCGAAATATGCAGGACGCGTGGAAATGGTTTCAGTGAACCGTCCTATTTTTTTGGAAACAAAATCCTGAATAGTACCATATTGAGGCGTAAAATGCTTCATAAAGTCTTCACTGATACCGTAATCCTTGGTGTCAGAGAGCCTTCCTTCTATCTTTTTATCCACAACTTTGCCGTTACGCAGTTTCAGAGTCACGTCAATATCACTTACAACAAGACCGTTACTGGCAGGATCTATCACCAACACAGAATCTCCTTCAACATTCACCACTTTCTTGCACTCGCGGGCATGATCGTGCCCCATCAATACGATATCAAATCCCGGCACATTCCACGCAACGTCTATCGAGGCATTTTCACGATATTTACCTCCCATCAACAAGGCATCTTGTCCGGCATGGAACATACCGATTATCAAATCCGGCTTTTCTTTTTCGCGAATAGTTTTCATCCATTTACGGGCAGTATCTTCCATATCATCAAAACGAAGGCCTTGCCATAGGTTCTCTGACAACCATACGGGAATAGCAGGAGTAATCATCCCCAATACCACAATCTTCACACCATCACGTTCCATCACCTGATAAGGTTTAAAATGTGTATTTCCCGAAGCTGTTTCAATGATATTAGCTCCCAAAACCGGGAAGTGACAATCGCCCGCCCAACGGTCAAAAACAGTACGACCGGTCTCTACATCATGATTACCCATATTTCCGGCATCATAACCCATGAAGTTCATCATTTCGGCAGCCACATGAGGAGAAACCGTATCAATGTAGTTGTAATAGTAGGCCGTAGGTTGTCCTTGCAAAATATCACCATTATCCAACAATATCAGATTATCTTTATATACCTCTCTATTTTTCTGCACCAATGCGTACACGCGCGCCAAACTTCCAGTTGCTTCCCGTTGTAAAATAAAGTCATGGGGATAGAAATTTCCGTGTATATCACTCGTTTGTACAATCTTCAATTTTATTTCTTTCTCCTGAGTATTTACACAAGCGGTCAGGATAAAAAAACACAGAAAAAAAACACTTACTCTTTTCATTCTATCATGTATTTTATAAATCTAACGGATGAGTGAAAATAAATCTCGCTCCCTTAGTATAAGCAGAGTCTATCCAAATTTTTCCACCCCATTTTTGTACAGTCAACCGGCAAATTGATAAACCTAATCCCGTTCCCTGAGCATATTCATTTAGTTTCTCAAAACGCTCAAAAACCTGTTTTTGCTTTTCCAAAGGTATACCACAACCGGTATCTGATACAGAAAAGACAGCCATACCACAACCTTTATCCAATTTTAAATTCAAAGTGATGATGCCTTTTTCTGTAAACTTATCTGCATTTGAAAGAAGATTGATAACAACCTGCTGCAAACGCTGTATATCCGTACGCATTTCCAATATTTCCAGATCAGACTCAAATATCAGATGATTAGAAGATCTACGTGCCTGCACTACCGAAGCCAACGCTTGACGACAAACTTGCACAACATCGCACTTTTCCATTGAAAAGTTTACCCTACCTGCTTCAAGACGCGACACATCCAGAATGTCATTAATCAGCCGTAGCAGCAAATCCGAATTAGTTTTGATAATATCGAAATATCCCCTTTGCTCTTCCAAAGAAGTATCGCCGGCAGAGAGTACGTCTGAAAAACCGACAATAGCATTTAAAGGTGTACGTATCTCATGACTCATATTGGCAAGAAAAGCACTCTTCAACCGGCTGGACTCTTCAGCTTTATCCTTAGCTTCTCGCAAAGCCCCTTCGGATACTTGCAACTCGTCCTTCAATTTCTTGGTGTGGTAATAGAAATAGAGCGAAACAAACAAGCCGGCAAGTAATATGACCAAAATAGAGAATACTCCCCAAATCTGGAATTTATACTGTTCATAAAATGATGGAGCCACATTCACTATCTTTACGGGTACAGACAAAAAAGAGATATCAAGTTTTCTCTCTTTGATAAGTTTGCCATCTACCAACGCTTCATTGGGAATGACCTCTATCAGATTATTTTCATCGTGGGGATTGGATAATAACTGTATGGCCTGACGTGCCATGCCTTTACCTAACGCTCTGTATATAGGGACAATTCCACCTACTGCCCAATATCCTATACCAATCGAAGTGATGGAAAAAACCGGCAGCCCGGGAGCCGCTTCCATCATGGCATAAGTAGCGTTCCGCATAAAATAGCCATCATTCATATCTACTCGCCACGTACCCAACAGTAGGGCTGTGTTAGCAGGCAGTGCGTGAAGTTTGTCACTGATTGTATAAATAGTATTTACACGCCCATCCAAAAGGATAAGATTCAAATCGGGAAAGTTCTTCATTTCTTCTATGACATGCGCCTGCAAAGTGACACCCCCATAACTGTTATCTGATATAAACGCGATATTCCGGGTAGCCGGATACATCTTTTTAATCATCCGGACATTGGCTTTAACGTCATAATCATACATAAAACCCGCTTTAATAGGCAAACCCTGAAAATCCTCAAAGAAGTCCAAAGACTCAGGCATCCATGTCTTCAAATCCACCCCTTGTTCCGGTAATTTTATTATGTTGCGGCTCGTCAACGACGTAAGTACAGGAATATTTCCACGGACGGATTCCTCCACCGACAGATAGGCAGCCCACGCTTCCTGCCCTATAAGAACAATCAATACAGGTTCTTTATTGCCTTTATATTTCGATAATAATTCTGTCATTCTCCGTTTCCACAAAGTGGATTCTGAGAAACTTTTACAGTTCATATTCTCCAATACGACTCCATTTTTACCTCCCAGACGCTGAAATTCTTCTATAAAATCAGAAATATTACCCGAAGTTTGGCGCGCGTCCGGATTATAGGAACTGATAATCAATACAGGATGTTCACCCATCATGGAGAAAGCAGACAAGACGGGAAAACAAAGTGCCATAAGTATTGACAGAACTCGATGGAATATATGTTTTGATTGATTCATTCAACAACTTTGTAACTGGTACAAAGATATAATAAAACTTATAAAGATATAGAAAAAAGATACTTTTTCGTACATTTGCTCTCTATTATCAATATCATTTAATTGACATGACACAAATTTTTCACAACATAATATCTGCCACTCTTGGGATATCTGAAAAACAAATCGGGCAGACTTTACATTTGTTAAACGATGGAGCTACCATTCCATTTATCAGTCGTTACAGAAAAGAAGCAACAGGCGGATTGGATGAAGTACAGATTGAAGCCATCCAAACTCAGTATGAAAAACTGAATGAAATCGCTAAACGTAAAGAAACCATCATCAATACTATCCGGGAACAAGAAAAGATGACACCTGAGTTACAGAAACGTATCGATGAAACATGGGACAGTACTGTGCTCGAAGATATTTACTTGCCTTATAAGCCCAAACGCAAAACACGCGCGGAAGTCGCACGACAAAAAGGATTGGAACCGCTTGCCACTTTATTGATGTTACAGCGAGAGCCTCATCCGGAGAAGCGTGCTACCGATTTCGTCAAGGGTGATGTAAAAAATACAGATGACGCATTAAAAGGAGCACGCGATATCATCGCCGAACAAGTGAGTGAAAATGAGCGTGCAAGAAACACATTACGAAATATTTTCTCGCGCCAGGCAATATTAACAGCCAAAGTTGTAAAGGGTAAAGAGGAAGAAGGTAACAAATACCGGGACTACTTTGATTGTTCCGAATCATTAAAACGTTGCAGTTCCCATCGCCTACTCGCCATTCGGCGTGCAGAATCCGAAGGTATACTGAAGGTAAGTATCAGCCCGGATGATGATGAATGTTTGGAACGTCTGGAACGACAATTCGTGTTTAATCATAATACTTGTGGACAACAAGTGACCGAAGCTGTACAAGATGCTTACAAACGCCTGTTGAAACCTTCTATTGAGACAGAATTTGCAGCACTGAGTAAAGAACGTGCCGATGAAGAAGCCATACGTGTGTTCACAGAAAACCTGCGTCAACTACTACTTGCTTCACCACTGGGACAAAAACGAGTAATGGGCATCGATCCCGGTTTCCGTACCGGATGTAAGGTGGTATGTTTGGATGCCCAAGGAAATCTTTTGCACAATGAAAATATATATCCACATCCGCCGGTGAACAAACCGAAAGAGGCCTTTTCAAAATTACAAAAGATGCTAGAGGCTTACAAGATAGAAGCAATTGCCATCGGTAACGGAACTGCCAGCCGTGAAACGGAGGATTTCTTAAAACAACAGACATTCAATCTCAATATCCAGATTTTCATTGTAAGTGAACAAGGAGCATCCATTTATTCTGCGTCTAAAATAGCAAGGGATGAGTTTCCCGAGTATGATGTAACCGTACGCGGTGCGGTATCCATTGCCCGCAGACTGATGGATCCGTTGGCAGAACTCGTAAAAATAGAGCCTAAATCTATCGGAGTGGGACAATATCAGCATGATGTAGACCAAACTAAATTAAAAAGATCACTGGATCAAACAGTAGAAAACTGTGTAAACCAAGTAGGTGTAAACCTAAATACGGCCAGCAGTCATTTGTTGACCTATATATCCGGACTCGGTCCGCAACTGGCGCAAAACATCGTAAATTACCGAACTGAAAACGGAGCTTTTGCTTCCCGTAAGGAATTATTAAAAGTACCCCGTATGGGAGCAAAAGCATTTGAGCAATGTGCCGGTTTCTTACGTATTCCGGAAGCAAAAAACCCATTGGATAACACGGCTGTACATCCGGAAAGTTACTACATTGTAGAACAGATGGCGAAAGATTTAGGATGTACCGTAACAGAGTTGATTACCAACAAAGAATTACGACTGAAGATACAACCGGAACGATACCTTTCTCCCACCGTAGGTATGCCTACCCTGAAGGACATACTTCAGGAATTGGATAAACCCGGACGAGATCCTCGCGGTCCTATCAAGATATTTGAATTTGACAAGAATGTGCGTACCATCAATGACTTGCGTATCGGTATGGAACTTCCAGGTATTGTAGGCAATATTACCAACTTCGGTGCTTTTGTCGATATAGGCATCAAGGAAAATGGTCTGATACACCTCTCCCAACTTGCTCAAAGATACATATCAGACCCGAATGAAATAGTTTCCATTCATCAGCATGTCCGTGTAAAGGTGCTTAGTGTGGATCCTGACCGCAAGAGGATACAGTTGACGATGATTGGAGTGGCACAAGAAACTTTATAATAACCACTGTCCCAATTATCATAAGTATCGTGCAAATTATAGATCCTTCAAATCCGAAAGAACCACCATTCATTATATTGGCTTCGGGAAAATGCAGGGTCAGTAAGCTAGTACCAAATTTGTTGCCACTGACTTCATAACCTAATATTGGGCCTTGCAGCCAATTCCAGAACCAGTGTAAAGCAATAGGAAAACAAAGATTACGGGTATATAGATAGGATGCCCCTAAAAGAATTCCTGCCAACACAATGTTGAGGAACGGCAGAAAAGCAAAATTAGGGTTTGCGATGTGTATCAATGAAAAAAGGATGGAAGAAATGAGAAGTGCCCAAAACTTGTTCACACCTGCATCCAGCAAACGCCCCAAGACAAAACCGCGTAAAGCCAGTTCTTCTGTGATGCCTACCAAGAGAAAAAACATCAAAGTCATCAGCAAAGTAGATAGTTGAAAGGTTATTCCTGTTACCTCTACCACGCCTACAAGTAGAGAAAACCCAAAACCTATCATATAAAGTACAAAAGCGAACAAAGTTCCACCCAACCAATCTTTCCAACGTCCTTTCAAAGAAAGTCCTAAACCGGTAAGCGAGAGCCCACGAAACCGCAATACAATCCATGCTGCCAAAAACACACCGATCAGCATGATCGTTTCATTTATCATGAGAAAAGGAATGTTCTCCGCCATATCTGTACCCTTCAGTTTATCAAACAGGACTCCAAAAGGTATAGTGATAAACATCATTATAATAAATGCAAGCACTATAAACATGATAATATCTACTGCGGCAAGTCCTACACGTATCTTTTTAGTCATTGCTTCCATAAACAAAATCGGATATAATTGATTAATATCCGACAAAAATAACAATAAAAAGAAAAAACATTAGTAATTCTTTGCATATTCTCGCTATATTTGAAGCACTTAATTAATCTGAATTCAAAACATGAGCCTAAGAAAAATACTATTAGTCACTGTTGGAATGTATTTCATGCTGAATGTCTCCGCACAGAATTCCAAAAGATATTATGTAGCCAAACCGGGTACTTTAGTTGAAATGTTGACTGAAAATGAAGCCAACCAAATAACTCATCTTACACTGCAAGGTAAGCTGAATGCTATTGACTTCCGCCACTTAAGAGACAAATTCAAAAATTTGCAGATATTGGATATTTCTACCGCATCCATCAGTATGTATGCCGGAAAGAACGGCACGCATCCTGACCGTTTTTATGTTTATCCCGCCAACTGTATACCTTCGTATGCCTTCTGTACGCAAGTCAACGACAGTACATTCACAGGAAAGACATCGCTGACAAGAGTGATTCTATCCGACAAGACTAAAAACATTGAAGATGGTGCATTCAAAGGTTGTACCAATTTGAAGATCTGCCAGATCCGAAAGAAAACTCCTCCCAATTTACTGCCCGAAGCATTGGCAGACAGCATAACAGCCATATTTGTACCACTAGGCAGTAGTGACTCTTATCGTCGTGGGAAAAGATGGGAAGCATTTGCATTCATCGAAGGAGAACCGATAAGTATTACTGTACAAATAGGGATGATGGGAAGCTTAGCAAGTGAACTTATTCAGAAAGGTATACAACCCAAAGATGTGAATTTTCTCACTGTGGAAGGTAAGATGGATGAAGCCGATTTCACTTTGATACGCAACTATATGCCCAATCTCGTTTCTATTGATTTATCGAAAAGTAATGCCACAATAATTCCCGACTATACTTTTACACAAAAGAAATATCTACTAAACATCTCCTTGCCTCATGCTTTGAAAAGTATCGGACAACGTGCCTTTAGCGGTTGTACCCGTTTATGCGGTACCATAATATTACCTTCCAGTGTAACAGCTATTGAATATGGAGCTTTCATGGGCTGTACCAACTTGCGTAAAGTACTTGCTACAGGAAACAAAATTACGACCCTTGGGGATAATATTTTCGGAGAAGAAGAAGATAAATTGATTTATAAACAATAATTCAAGCACGGACTACGCGGATTTTTTATTTAACCAATAATATCGCAGTCTGTACCCCCGTAATCCGTGCCCCAAAATACATTATCTTACCGGAGCGCGAATGCCATCACGCCCCTAAGTTCATATTTATTCCCCGTACATCCGTGTTTTCAATTCCTTGATATGGTCGGAAGTGATATACTCATCATATTCCATCATCTTATCAATGATACCATTCGGTGTTAATTCAATGATACGGTTTGCTACAGTCTGAATAAATTCGTGGTCATGAGAGGAGAACAGAACATTCCCTTTATAAATCTTCAGATTATTATTGAAAGCCTGAATAGATTCCAAATCAAGATGATTGGTAGGTGTATCTAAAATCAGACAGTTGGCATTACGCAATTGCATACGTGCAATCATACAGCGCATTTTTTCACCTCCCGACAGCACACTGGCTTTTTTCAAGACCTCTTCACCAGAGAAAAGCATACGCCCAAGAAAACTCTTCATATACACTTCATTTCCTTCACCAAACTGACTCAACCAATCTACTAAATTCAAATCGGTATTGAAAAAGTCTGTATTATCCAATGGTAAATAAGCTGTGGTAATCGTAACACCCCAGTTGAAAGTTCCCGCATCCGGTTTTATGTTACCATTGATAATCTCAAACAAAGCAGTCATAGCACGTGGGTCATGTGAAAGAAATACAATTTTATCCCCTTTTTCAACGTTAAAGTTTACATCACGGAACAATACCGTACCATCTTCCAAGGTCTTCGTCAAACCCGACACTTCCAATATCTGATTACCCGGTTCACGCTCCGGTGTAAAGATAATGCCTGGATATTTACGGGAAGACGGTTTGATTTCTTCTATATTGAGTTTCTCCAGCATCTTCTTACGGCTGGTAGTCTGTTTACTTTTTGCTACGTTGGCACTGAAACGGCGAATAAACTCTTCCAACTCCTTCTTCTTCTCTTCAGCCTTGGCCTTCTGATTCTGCTGCTGACGAAGAGCCAACTGACTGGATTCGTACCAGAAGCTATAATTACCGGCAAAAAGATTGATTTTTCCATAGTCAATATCCACCGTATGTGTACAAACAGAATCGAGGAAGTGACGGTCGTGACTCACTACCAACACAGTATGCTCAAAATTAGAAAGATACTCTTCTAACCAGCTTACGGTATCCATGTCCAAGTCATTGGTAGGCTCATCCAGCAACAAGTTATCCGGGTTACCATACAAAGCCTGTGCCAACATGACACGCACTTTTTCTTTATTATTCAGTTCACCCATCAATACATAGTGCTTGTCTTCCTTAATACCCAATCCACTAAGAAGGGCAGCCGCATCACTTTCGGCATTCCATCCATCCAGTTCTGCAAACTTTTCTTCAAGCTCAGATACCTTCAAGCCGTCTTCATCGGTAAAATCTTCCTTCGCATATAACTCTTCACGCTGTTTCATAATGTCCCACAACACCGTGTGTCCCATCATTACAGTATCCATCACTGTAAAAGCATCCCACTTAAAGTGGTCTTGGCTCAAAACAGAAAGACGTTCACCCGGTCCTAACATAATAGACCCGGTAGTCGGATCTAAATCTCCCGAAATAGTCCGTAGGAAAGTCGATTTTCCGGCACCATTGGCACCAATAATTCCATAACAATTACCACTTGTAAACTTCAGGTTTACATCATTGAACAACACTCTTTTACCAAACTGTACCGAAACATTCGAGACTGTAATCATCTTTATATTTACGATTTAATTATGATTTACTATTTTGAAGTTGCAAAGATACGAAATAATACTCTAAATCAGGCTACAACAAGTTAACTTCTTGCATCAGATGAAGTTAACTAACTATACACAATGAAGTTAACTAACTGCATCTTATTCAGTTAACATTATACAAATGCGATATTAACTTCCTATTTATAGAATATTTCGCTGTCAATCTGACATAAAAGTACTACCTTTGCAACGTTTTCGACGAAAACAGTCTTTTTGGCAAAGTTTTTGCAGAAGAAGTGGTATCATATTAACTTAAACCCTTGACAACAATGAAAACAAAAACATTTTATAAGAATAATAAGCATAACAATATGAATTCTAAAGAAAAAGAAACCAACAAAGAAGAAGAATTGAAAGCTCAGGCTGTTCCCAATGAGGAAGAGACAATTGAAAAAGAAACTTCCGAAAAAGAAGAGACACCTTTGACCGAAGAAGAAAAGCTGAGTCAGGAGTTGGAAAAAGCCAATCAGGAAATTGAAGAACAGAAAGATAAATATCTGCGTTTGTCTGCTGAGTTTGACAACTATCGTAAACGTACAATGAAAGAAAAAGCTGAACTTATACTGAATGGCAGTGAAAAGAGTATCAGTAGTATTCTTCCTATCGTAGACGATTTTGAGCGTGCCATCAAAAACATGGAAACAGCTACTGACGTTGCTGCCGTAAAAGAAGGCGTTGAACTTATCTACAATAAGTTTATGAATGTATTGGGACAGAATGGTGTAAAGGTTATTGATACCAAAGAACTCCCTCTTGACACAGACTATCACGAAGCAATTGCCGTAATTCCGGCACCTGACGAAGCACTGAAAGGTAAAATTCTGGATTGCGTACAAACCGGTTACACGCTAAACGACAAAGTCATCCGCCACGCCAAAGTAGTGGTTGGAGAATAACATAAAAGTTATATGGAAAAAAGAGATTATTACGAAGTATTGGAAGTCGAAAAAACAGCATCGACAGAAGAAATAAAAAAAGCTTATCGTAAAAAAGCCATTCAATATCATCCGGATAAAAACCCGGGTGATAAAACGGCGGAAGAGAAGTTCAAAGAAGCGGCAGAAGCATACGATGTATTAAGTAATCCGGACAAACGTGCCCGTTACGACCAATTCGGCCATGCCGGACTGGGTGGCGCTGCCGGCAATGGAGGGCCGTTTGGTGGTTTCAGTGGCGGTATGTCCATGGATGACATTTTCTCCATGTTCGGTGACATTTTTGGCGGACACAGCAGTGGATTTGGCGGTTTCGGCGGATTTGGTGGTGGTAGTGCCCAACAACGCCGTTATCGTGGTTCGGATTTGCGGGTAAAGGTAAAACTGAACCTGAAAGAAATCTCTACCGGTGTTGAAAAGAAATTCAAACTGAAAAAATATGTTCCTTGCAACCATTGCCACGGAACAGGTGCCGAAGGTGACGGAGGTGCAGAAACTTGTCAGACTTGTAAAGGTAGTGGTACGGTTATACGTAATCAACAAACCATTCTCGGTACTATGCAGACACGTGCCACTTGCCCCACATGTGGTGGTGAAGGTAAAGTTATCAAGAATAAATGTAAGGAATGTGCCGGTGAAGGTATCGTTTACGGTGAAGAAGTAGTATCTGTAAAAATTCCCGCAGGCGTAGCAGAAGGCATGCAACTCTCCATGAATGGTAAAGGTAATGCCGGTAAACATAATGGTGTACCAGGCGATCTTCTGATACTCGTAGAGGAAGAAGCTGATAAAGAGTTAATCCGTGACGAAAATGACCTGATATACAACCTTCTCCTCAGTTTCCCAACAGCAGCTTTAGGTGGTGCAGTAGAAATCCCTACTATTGACGGCAAAGTGAAAGTAAAGATCGAATCGGGTACACAACCGGGTAAAGTTCTTCGCCTGCGTGGTAAAGGTTTACCCAATGTAAATGGATATGGGACCGGTGATTTATTGGTAAATATCAGTGTATATGTTCCTGAAACTCTAAACAGAGAAGAAAAGAAAGTTCTTGAAGAAATGGAAACATCGGATAATTTCAAACCGAATACATCAATTAAAGAAAAGATTTTCAAAAAGTTCAAGAGTTTATTCGATTAAAATAAATTCTACTATAAAATCGTCAAAAGCGGGATAATAATTATCCCGCTTTTGACGATTTTATAGTATTAATTTCCTATTTCTCCAATCGAATTCTAGTGATCTCCGGAGTACGTATGCCCGGTTTCAGTTCGCCATTAATATAGAACAAGTCTTTACCCCATACCACACATGCAGCGCCTGCTCGAGCTGTAGCGGGAATACATTCTATAGTTTGCCATTTCTCACGATGAGTATTATAGGCAAGTAAAAAACGATTAAAACGATACCATTCTACCGGATGTGATAAATAATCTGGAGCAGGTTTTCGAAGTGCTTGCAAGAAAATATCTTTATTCACCCCTCCCATACAAAGAATCAGACTATCTCCCCAAGCAACGGCAGTACCTCCTCCTAATGAAATCGTTTCTCCCTGCCTATTTACAGGAGCAGGCAAAGATGTCCATTTTCCTGAATTCGGCGAATACACATACCCATCCAATGACAATGAAGCTGGAGAACCTCCCACCCCAACCGCAAAACCACCCCATAGATAAAAAGCCGGACGACCTGTTACATCAGTTTGCACTGCACACACCGGTTGTATACGGGGAAGACCGGGAAAATCCGGAAGTTTTTGCCAACCTTCTAAAAGTTTTTCCAGATTCAGACAATAAAAAACATTAGATGGTTTACCATCTTTATTACCTCCGGCAATATATACTGTATTACCTAAAATACAACCCGACATATTATCCAATGCACATGGTAAAGACGGCAATACTTCTATAAGCACTTTTTTATCATTCTCCATACTAATGCGATATACCGTATTCAATGTCCCTTCAGCATTCATACCTCCTACACAAACAATTCCATCCGAAGTAGAAACCGACACTCCATAAGCCACAGGTTGCGGAAATTCCCCTACCTTTCGCCAAAAGAACACAGAATCGTCCGAAAGTTCTGTAACATAGATATCCCGATAGAACTCTTTGCTTCCTCCATCCTTGGCGGATTTTTTTGGAAAGTTACATCCGCCGGCTATCAAAAGCCACCCATCTGTAACCCCTGCAAAACAGGCAGAAACCCCTTTAGCAAAATTCTTATCCTTTTCTGGAAAACCCTTCATAGCCTGTATATCCGCTACATTTACATATGCAGAAATCGCTTCTGCACGGAAAGTAGAAGCAGGAAGTCCAGCAGCATTTACCAAATTCGCACGAGTAAACGGTTGCCACCCATAACGTACATAGCGCGGAGATTTTAAATTCTTACTATACACTTTCAGACAATTATTTTCCACCTCTGCAATAGCCGGTTCAAACAGCCCATCTATTTCGGCCACTTCAAATGTACGCAACGCTTTTCCATCAGCGCTATGCATTCCTTCCCCATAATCAAAAGAGACATATACTGCACCATTCCGGAACTCGGCACTACGGAACAAAGGCCCGGAGGGTACTATATGTTTCCAACCATACGTTTTGTTTAATGCCCAATAAGCCAATCGTTCCCCAATAGGTCGCTTGTCAGTAGGATGCACATTCAAAGAGTCTCCTTTATCACTGGACACCACCATCCCTGTATTCCGGATATCCTTCATCAAACGACGTTGGCTGTCACGAAACCAAGGCCATGACGGACGATCGATACTTGAAAGCTGTACATAATAAAAAGGCATCTCTGAATTCGACCAGTTTTTACGCCAACTTTCCACCAGAAGTTTAAAAAGTTTTTCGTGCACATCTTTATTATGCGCATTCGATTCTCCCTGATACCAAATGACTCCTTTCAACGGAAATTGCCTCAAAGGACGAATACCTGCCTCAAACAAATAACAAGGCTCATAAGGATGACGTTGCCGGTTATTTTCTGATTTCCGCACATTCAAAGCCGCTCTGCCACGTACCCAATCTTGGATAAAATCATTTTTTGTCCAATTCCTCAATATTGCAGGGAACCGATACTCCAGTGTATTACGGTCAATCCAAGCTTCTGCCGGTGAACCTCCAACAGCATTACAAATCAATCCGACAGGAACTTTCAAACTGTCCTGTAACATTTTACCAAAATAATAGGCTATAGCAGAAAAGTCTCTTGCGGATTGCGGAGAGACAGTCTTCCACTTTGTATCTTTATAGTATTGCAAACTATTCAACGAATCAAGTACGGTACTCTCCCATTCTACGGCATTCGTACGCCAACGCGCTTTCATATCAAACAATCGTATCCTACTATTAGTAGCTAACGGAATATCCTGTTTCCCGGAAATGGCTTCTTTCATCATAAATTCCATATTAGATTGTCCCGAACATAACCAAACTTCACCTGCCAATATATCCTTATATTGCAAGGTTGTTTTCTGACCATCCGTTATAGTCAATGTATAAGGTCCTCCTGCAGAAAGCGGCAACAAAGTTACTTCCCAATGTCCGTCACTACCCACTTTTACTGTTTGCTTTTGCTTAGCTATACTCACTGTCACCATTGCTCCGGCATTAGCCATACCTTGAATATGCAACGGAATATTACGTTGTAAAACCATACTATCCGTATAAAGCATGGACATCTGCAGTCCGCCAAAATCACCGGTTATCGCTGAATAAACTGTTTCCGCCAAAATCCTGGCTCCTGCCGGATTAGGATGAACTGCATCCGGAAACATAAAAGGATAAGGATATAATGGTTTCTCAAAGTCGATGAGTTGCACATCTGCAAACCGAGCTACAGTTTCGATGGCTTGCTGTATTTCCCCTCGCCAATCACGAGTACCGGATTCAAAACGCTGATGACGATCTGAAATGGGAGTCAGTCTAGCGATAAGAATTCTACATTGAGAGGACTTAGCCTTGAATGTATGTATCAAGTCCAAATAGTCTTTCACAAAACTATCCCTATAATTAGGCCAATTACGTGGATCTGTATCATTAATTCCCAAATGGATTACCACAATATCGGCAGTAAACTCTATAGCCTGTTGATATTCCTTTTGTAAAATATAAGGACGATGTCCTTTAGCCAACAAGGTAGTTCCTGATTTTCCAAAATTCGCTACTTCATAGCTATCTCCTAAAAGTTGTTGTAACCGTACAGGATAAGCTTGTGTATCACGGTCAGGCAGAGCTGCACCATATGTAATGCTATTTCCCACACAAGCTACTTTAATACGTTTCTGGGCATATCCACTGATTACACCCATCAACAACAAGAAAAGAATTATTATCTTTTTCATACATAAATCAATTTAATTTTTTCTCAGGAGAATAAATAAGTCCTTCCACAGCTTTTTTTCCATCCAAAGTGACAAACACCGTGGTAAACATCCATTTTACCAAACGGATTTCCGGCTGGGTAAACTTACCAACCGGAAGTTTCAAAAGTATCTTGTTCCACCCTTTATGGAGTTGTATGGATAGAGGTGGACGAACAACACAATTTTCATTTTCCAAAGGTACCTCAACATCTTTTACACGATGAGTCATGGTCCAGCCAGGTGGTAAAATCTCTTCATCATTTATCCATATCCGGCTTCCTTTATAGTCCCATTTACCCGGTAATGGCGGTAAATCAGCTTCGGAACGGCCATAATTTTGGAATTCAGCCCACAATCCGACAGTTTGATTTTTGGGAGAGTATACATAAGTATATGCATAAGCAGTATGATTTTCCTTAGGCTCTTTATAGAAAGCAGGAACAAACGTTCCCCACACATGGCGTAAATAAATACCGGCCCCCACTGCAAGATGTGTACTAAAATGCCGTCCTTTATATTGATAAACATTTTTCAATTCGCGTTCCGGTGGAAATGAAGCAGTTAAATCACCATTATTAGGGAAAGCATCCGTAATCTTCCACCATACATTTGTTTGTTTGACATAGGCAAACGGATACCCTTTGAATTTATGTTCTTTGTACCACAACATTCTTTCTTCAAAGTCACTAAACGAACGAAATATTTCATTACTTGTATCGGGAGGAAGGATTGTACCATTTTTATCAAAATATTCAGTACCTCCTCCCAACCACGCACGCTCGGCAATGGCAAGCATATTGGGATAAAAACCATTTTGTAAAATAATATCTTGTTCTTTATCTATATACCGATCGTTCCATACGGCTAAAATTGTTCCGGCAATATATTCACTTCCTTGTTCCACATTATAAATGCGGCTATTATAAAGTGCTATTATGTCCCCGAAAGTATCAAAATGATTCAAATAATGAAAACGAGAATCAATGGCAGGAATACCTTTCTGAGCTTTTCCACGAGCACTCCACAGATGCATCATATCAATTTCGCCTGGTCGATACTTCCACCCCGGATTCCAAGAAATGACTTTCTTTCCTTTGGTACGAATATACGACACCATTTCAGGAACAAATTCCGGGTTGGTAAATTTCACTTCATCAGTACCAATATGTAAATAAGGTACATCAAAAACTTCACAGACCTCATCCATCAATAACTTCAGAATTTTCATTCCTTCAGGGCTTTGCATATCATGCCGGAAAACACGAGTAAAGGCTGCGCTATGTCCCGGCATATCAAATTCCGGTATCAGTGTCATCCCATGTACTTTACAAAACGCGACAAGTTCTTTCGCTTCTTTTTGAGTATAATATTTGCCAGACATGCGGGTAGTATTCACACCATCATTCAACATTGGGAAAATCTTACTTTCCATTCGCCATGATTGATTTTCCGTGAGATGCCAATGAAAAACATTAATTTTAAACTGAGAAAGCATGGATATTTCACGTTTCAATTCCTCCATTGAAATATAAGTACGCCCCACATCATGCATAAAACCACGTACTCTGAAAGCAGGCCAATCTGTGATGATACATCCTTTAAAAACTGTTTTCTTAACTGAAACTTCTGCCAATTGCCTTAAAGTTTGCATAGCCCAATAAACCCCTTGACCCGTAACCGCTTCAATGGATATTTTCTTGGACATCACCTGCAAACGATAGGCTTCATTTTTATTTAAGGGAACTTCGTTCATTGAATCTACCAGATTTATTTCAATCATAGCAGTAGATTTATCATCTACAGTACCTCCATGTTCCTTAATAAAATTTTCCCACTCTTTCTGCAAAACAGGAGTAGACAGACGTGTTTTACCTAACACAAAAGAAGCCCCATTCGACACAAATCTCTGTGGTTGTGGTAACAAACGATTATCACCTGCATGTCCTTTTTGACAAATACATACAAGCAATAAACAGACAAACATGAGAATGATCTTTTTCATTACTCAACAATATAAGGTTTGATAATTTCCGCCCACTTCAAGTAGCCTTTTCCCAGTAAATGTAACCCATCATTAGTATACTCATTATTCATTTTACCGGTTTCCTTATCTAAAAAATGGCTATAAAGATCAATATAGGTGAGTTTTTTTCTCTCTGCCAACTCTTTCAGACCTCTGTTTATATCAGGAATGGCAGTAGCACGGGAAGTATGTCCATTGAACATTTTATAATAATCACTTACCGGTAATACACTCTGCAAATAGAGTTTTGTACGTGGGGAGTTTCTCGCAATCTTTTCTGCAATCATATCAATACGTTTTACAATAGTATCGACTGATACCCCACGGCTTACATCATTAATACCAATCAATAGAAATATCTTACTAGGCTTACCAGATAAAACAGCATCTAGCCTATCATAGACTCCCATAGTCGTATCACCGCTGATACCACGATTTTTTATATGGGGATTAGCAAATAATTCGTTCCATTCAGCACCATTAGTAATACTATTACCTAGAAATATAATATCTTCTGAAGAGACTGATAATACTTCAAACAACGTTGCACGCTGATAATAAAATGTTGAATATTTTTGCCCTTGGGCATTTATGTCCCACACAGTGCAACAAAAAAGAAATAACAGGAAAAGTTTTTTCATAATAACACTTTTAAGGTGAACAATGCAAATTTATTATTTATAGATTAAAGGGAGTTAATTTCAAATACAAAATTAACTCCCGGCATTACCTTTCTAAAAAACTAACCTGAAAACTAACCAAAGTCTAATTTTTATAGTAGTTCTGTACAAAGGATATAACTGCGTATCATCATACGGGGAACATGAAAAGGCCCCTTAAAAATATTGCCTTTAGCCGGTTGGGCAACGCTACCGTCACGATGCAAATAACCATACCATTCACCATACTCCTTATCGGGAAAATGAGAATAAGTCCAATCACTAATCTGTTTATGCATTTCAAGAAATTTCTCGTCTCCCGTAGCTTGATAAGCATAAAGAGCGGCGATTATAGTCTCGGTTTGTGGCCACCAGAACTTCATATCCTGAGAATAATCCTGGGAAGGCATGTTGCGACAGTCTCGAAAATTAATAATACCTCCATATTCTTTATCCCAACCCCACTCCCACGACCAATCGAGTATCCGAAGTGCCAGTTTGACTAATCTTTCATCCCAATTACGATATTTGGCCTCTTCCAGAATAAACCAAGAAGTTTCAATACAATGTCCCGGATTAATAATACGTCCATCGCATGTGTCTATGAATTCGCCATTCGGACCTACAGTCTCCAACAAAGCTTTAAACTCCGGATGAACAAAATATTTTTCAATAGCACTGATTGATTCTTCAATCTGCGCATCAAGTTCAGGATCACTAATCACCGCACGAATACGAGCAGCCGTATTAATCAAAATCATCGTGATGGAATGTCCGCGCATCTCTACAGTAGGCAAGTATTTGGGTTCCAAAAAACCTGGAGTAGAAAGGAAACGCCTGATACGCTTAAATAGCCCCAAAGCGTTTACTGCATAATTCTTATCACCGGTAGCCAAAGAATACTCCGCCATAGCTATAGCAGCAAAACATTCGGAAAAGACATAACGGCGCTTACGCAAAGGTTTTCCATCTTCTGTCACTTCAAAATACATGTGTCCATCTGTATCGGCACAATGTGCTTCAATGAAGTCGATACAACTTTTAGAAGCTGACAACCATTCCTGATTTTTCTCTATATTATTATAGGCATATGCTGCAATAAAGCCGAAACGCCCCTGAAACCATACAGACTTTGTAGTATCCATCAGACTACCGTCACGGTTCACACAAGTGTATACCCCTCCATGCTTACGGTCCAGTCCATTTTTCAACCAAAAAGGCATGATATCTGCAATAATATCATTTTTATAAGATGCAGCCCAAGTTCTTATATATTCAGTAACATTCATGGCTATATATATTTAGAATTTATTACAGCGATCAAAAAAATGAATAGATTCAAGTTCGGCTTTCATTTGTATTTCTTCCTCATCCGTCATATTTTGGAAAGGAGTACGATTCTTGCCTAAGTCAAGACCTATAAGTTTCATGATACGTTTTCCACCTACAATATTACCACGATAATGGCATATAATATTTATGACTTCTTGAGAAAAGTCCTGACGCTCACGGGCCGTTTCAATATCTCCCGCTTTCCATGCATCAATAATACCTACCAGTTCACGTCCATTATAATTGGTAGTTCCCCCAATACCCCCTTGTGCACCTCCCATTGCCAAACAAGGAAGAATGGTCTCATCCTGTCCATGTAACATATCGAATTTTCCATTCTTATATAAACGACACTGATTGTATTCATACATACTCTCGAAAGTGTATTTTATTCCTGCGAAGTTGGGTATACGACCATCAACAGCCTCCAACAACTTCACCATTGGCAAAAAAGCACCGTTGAAAGCCGGAATATGATAGTAATAAAAAGGTAATTCTGGAGCGCCATAAGCTATATCTTCAATATATTTTACCAGTTCTTCAATACGCCCGATTTTCGGAAAAGGAGGTGCCATAGCCCCAATCCCCCATGCACCGATTTTCTGTGCATGTCCAGCTAACATACGGCTCGACTTAACACAGCAACTACCTACATGTACAATAACTTTAAATCCTTTGGGAGCAACAGAAATCCAATGTTCTGCCAATTTCATTCTTTCTTCTTCAGTTAACATATAACCTTCTCCGGAAGAGCCATTGATAAATACTCCTTGCAAACCATTCTTCTGAAGCATATTAGCATAAGCTTCAATAGGTTCATAATTTACTTCACCATTCTCATAAAATGGAGTAAATGGCGCATCAATTAGTCCAATAATCTTTTCCATAATGTATTCTTTTAATTAATATATATCAAAATTATTCCATGTTATCCGTTTTGGGACGCAAAAAATATAATTGTAGCGCCAAAGCCAAAGCTACTACAACACTTAATAATGCAAATCCTTCTCCCAAACTACCGCCATCAGTCCATTTTCCCAATAGTTTTGTGACAGCAGCACCGGCAAACACTCCGGTCATATTCATTATCCCATAAGCCGTACCACGATATTTTGCAGCCACAAACTGACATAAAATAGGCATATTATTAGCATCAAAGATACCAAAACCGATACCAAAAAGCAGTCCTGCCCCCACTACAGATACAAAACTATGTCCAAAACCTAACAATATCAAAGCAGGAATAGTCATTCCCAATCCGATCGCTCCGGTATATACACGTCCACGAAGATTTTTCTGCACCCAACGATCGGAAAGAATGCCACCAATAATCACTCCGATAAAAGAGGATAAGGCTATAGTAATAGTAGATATAGGACCAGCTTGTGCCATTGGAATATCCAGACTTTCTGCAAAAAGAGTCGGTAACCAATTCTTTGTCGCCCATCCCGGTAGACTGGGTGCCGCAAAATAAAATAGAATAATCCAAAAAGCCCAAGTAGAAAATAAAATACTCAGGCCACTAAATACAGATACTTTTTTCACACCCGAAACTTTTATCCTATCTTTTTCTATTACGATATGGGAAGGATTTTCATGTAATAGCAATATCAGTATCAATGAATAAGCAATACCTGCAACTCCAAACCAATGAAATGTAGATTGCCAAGAAAACATCGCGGCAGCAGTTGCTCCAAAACCTCCGATAGCTTGTCCCACATATAATCCTGTCATATGCACACCAATAGCCAACGAACGGGATTTACCCTGATGCCAGTCGGCTATCAAAGATAGGGCAGAAGGAATGTAAAGGGCCTCACTAATCCCCATCACAGCACGGAGCCAATACAATTCATGGAAATTATCCGCATATCCCATCAGGAAAGTGACAGCAGACCATACAAAAAGACTCCCTACCACCAACCATTTCCGGCTAAAACGATCGGCAATCATACCGGCAACCGGACTCATAAAACCATATATCCAAAGGAAGATCGCCATTAAAGCACCAAAAGCCTCTGCTTTATCTAACTCAACTATATCTACTCGCATAGCTTCTTGCATAGTAGAAAGCATTTGCCGATCCATGTAATTAAGTAAAGCTACCACCCAGAGTAAACCTACCACTATCCAAGGATAAGTTTCTTTGTTTTTCATATTATTCAATTTTAAAGTTTTATATATTCATGATAAAGGCGTCACAAATATAGCAATATATTTATTTTTATACAATTATTTAATAAATATATTTATTAAAATAGGAGATATTACTAACTCTTCAACTAAAATCTTACCTTAGCTATAAGTTTACGTATCTTCCCTTTCCTATAAGAGGGGCATGAGTATCCTCAGGATAAGTAACTACAAATTGCTCCGGATGTAAAGTAATAAATATTATTGGAATGTCTGAATATAGAGCACAATCCGGATTAATATTATTAATAAACAGATTATCACTCAATATTTCAATCCGACCCAAATCCGAATGAAGTCCATTGTGAGTCTTGACATAGTCGGACAAAACTTTAAATAAAGGATGAAGTTCTTCTATCCGCCGTACATTTTTCAAGTTGGACATAATCATATTCATATACTTTAAATCAATAATTCTCTTTTTGAATTTAAAGAATACAACAAATTAATTTATCGCCCACAAATTAATAAATATCTTTATTATACATTTAAACTAAAAGAAAAAGAAAGTCATAATTTCTATAGTGAACTATAAATAAAAAAAGTGTCAAAAATGACTTTATACCATATATAAACTTCAGATATTAAATTAATTTAGTATCTTTGTATGAATACAACAGAAATATATAATTATGAAGCAACATCTTTTAAAAGAAATAGAACTGGGAAGTAAAAATGCATTATTAAAAAAACGCATCATAGAACATTACATATATAATGGCAGTTCTACTATTACAGATTTATCCAAAGAACTAGATCTAAGCGTACCCACTGTCACCAAATTCATCAGCGAGATGTGTGAAGATGGATATATCAATGATTATGGAAAATTAGAAACAAGTGGCGGAAGACATCCAAGTTTATATGGTCTCAATCCGGGATCAGGTTATTTTATAGGAGTGGATATCAAAAAATTTGCGATCAATATAGGGCTTATCAATTTTAAAGGAGATATGGTGGAACTCAAAATGAACATTCCGTATAAATTTGAGAATACCCCAGAAGCTATGGAAGAATTATGCAGATTGATAAATAACTTTATCAAAAAGGCAAGTGTCAATAAAGAAAAGATATTAAATATATGTATCAACATCTCTGGACGCGTAAATCCAGAATCGGGTTATAGTTTCAGCCAATTTAATTTTTCAGAACGTCCTTTAGCTGAAATATTAACAGAAAAAATAGGATATCCTGTATGTATTGATAATGATACACGAGCCATGACGTATGGAGAATATCTTCAAGGATGCGTTAAAGGAGAAAAGAATATCATTTTCGTGAATGCCAGTTGGGGACTGGGTATAGGAATTATCATAGATGGTAGAATATATACGGGAAAATCCGGATTTTCCGGAGAATTTGGGCATATCAATGTTTTTGACAACGAAATACTCTGCCATTGTGGGAAAAAGGGTTGCCTAGAGACTGAAGCCTCCGGTTCGGCTTTACACCGTATTTTAACAGAGCGTATAAAAAATGGAGAAGGTTCCATTTTATCCGACCGCATTGATATAAAAGAAACTCCACTTACTTTAGATGAAATCATTGCAGCGGTAAATAAAGAGGATTTACTATGTATAGAAATAGTAGAAGAAATTGGACAAAAATTAGGTAAACAAATTGCCGGATTAATCAATCTATTTAATCCAGAATTAGTAATTATAGGAGGAACCATGTCAACAACCGGAGATTACATCACTCAGCCCATAAAAACAGCTGTAAGAAAATACTCTCTCAACCTGGTAAATAAGGACTCCGTCATCATGGCATCCAAATTAAAAGATAAAGCTGGTGTTGTAGGTGCTTGCATGTTGGCACGTAGCCGAATGTTTGAAGGTTAAAGTTTCACTTCTAATATTTTATTCATGAAAACTTCCGCTCCTTTTACATCTGATGGAGCGGGAGCCCATGAAGCTATATCCTCTGGAGAAAGGGGGAAATAAGGCCCCTTCTTTATTTCAAAAATAACAGTCCCTGATTCCAAGGCCACTATATTATGCCACGTACCGGAAGGAATTTCTAAGCCATACTTTCCTTCTGACGGATTAAGAAGTGCTTTATCGGTAACGTTACCTAACTCATCATAAAAGAAAACCCACATGCTCCCCCTTAACAATAAATAAGTTTCCTCTTTATCCCTATGACGATGCGGAGGAAGATAAGTACCTGGCTCTAATGCATTCAACATACGATGAATGGGTTCTTCCATAGAAGTATGAAAATTATAATTCATACGCAAACGAGAATTTACCTTTGCCTGAGAGGTTACTTCATTGAGTAATTCTTCTGTTATAAGTTTCATTTTATTTCAACAATTGCACGAACTTAGCGGACAATTCAGACTTTTCAGCACAAATAGATATTTTTTTCCCTTCACTATCTACCAAAAAAGAAGCATTCTGTGATGCTATAAATGGAACTACATCCACTGTATCTTCTACAAAAAGACAACCTGAAAAAAGAGGCATAAATACTTCTCTGGTTCGTCCATTCCATTTCTTATATACGATTTGCATAGGACAAAATGCGGTATACCCTGCCGCATTTAAACGTTGCATTAACTTACGTTCTGACTTGAACGCTGCATGCACAGCACACCAGCGGTTCATATTATCATTAGTCATCATATTGTTGCTTGCTTTTTCCATCCTTTTAATAAATCTTTCACAAATAAAATCCACCCTACACTACCTACCCCTGCAAGGAAAATAAATCCTATTAAGATCATAACCTTATTAGGTTTAGCTGCACGCAAAGGTACTGTTGCCGGTTGTACAACTGTATATACCGGGGTAATCTCCTGCACCTTTGCTTTTGCCATCTGTAATTGTTGAGAAACTTGCGTATATACACTATATGCCAAATTCATCTCATTTTGCAAACGCTCTTGCTCAGCACGATAACTCAACAAAATAATATTTTGGTTAGCATCTACAAAAGTGGCATATTTTTTCTGAGCATCTGTATAACCATCCTTCGCTTCTTTGTAAAGTTTTTCGGTAAAAGCTAAGTCATGACGAGCTTTATTGGTTCGATAATTCGTTATATAGTTCTGTAAACAATGCATAACGGTATCTGTTAAAGAAGCAGAAATTAAAGGATCCTGCATAGTTACCGACAAAGTAGTAACTCCAGTTTTCTTATCAATAGAAACAGAAATACGTTTACTCAGTACTTCAGCAACCTTAGCTTCGTCTATCGTCAGTTTAAAAGGATCTGCCTTACCGACCTTTTCTTCCGGCTTGTCTTTAAACAAAGACAATGTCCAGCCTAAAGCTTTAAAGGGAACAGACATCACTGCACCCCACCAAGGAGCACGTTGATATTTGTCTAAATAGGCATACAAAGTTGTATCAATTTCAGCTTTTTGATCTTTTACTTTTACATCAAACAACTCTAATAAAAAAGGTGTTGATTTAACAATATCAGGATAGAGTTCAGGAGATAAGGCATCTTCTCCAGAATTACTTCCCAAATTAATACCTGCCATAGCGGCTAAAGCCCCCATACTTCCTCCACCTGACCGAGTGGCACTTTCAGGTGCCAACATCACCTCAGTAGTATATTCTTTCGGTATACTAAATGCAACCACCAGACCTATTAAAGCAGCAATACCACATGCTTTGAAAACCAATTTTCGTTCTACCCAAACTTTTTGGGCAAGTTCAATTAAATCAATCTCTTGTTCCTCCGGTTGTTGAGGAGTTATATTTTGCATTTTATCTTCGCTCATAGTCCTGTCTTACTTAAATAGGTTAACCATAGTAGCAATCATTGTAGCCAAAGAAGCTGCAGAAGTACCCATACCCATCATTTCAGCCGGACTTAACTTCTTGCTTGGATCCTTACTAGGAACAATAATCTCACATCCTGGCTCAATCGCCTTTTTATTACTGGAACGCAAGCGTGATACCGTACCATTCATATACACAACATAGGCCTTACGTTTCTTCGCACCAGAGCCATACCCTCCAGCTTGGTTGATATAATAACGAAGATCTTCACCTTCTTTAAACAATACCGTATTAGGATACATCACAGCACCGTTAATCTTAACGGTACTTACATATTCAGGAATAAGCAAAACGTCTCCTTCACGTAACACCATATCATAATCAGATTTAGGATTTGCCAATGCTTTATCTAAACTGATACCAACAGTATATGTATTATTAATATCTGTATCCACCAATTTCATTGATATAGAATCTGCACCTGTTTTAAACTTAGCCATACGTAACGCATCTTCTTTACGGCGTATTTCCTCCTCTGTCATTTTACGTATAAGACGCGCGCCTCTCACATAAGCATCAGAAGTAACACCACCTGCTTTAGCAACCAAATCACTCAAACGTTCATTTTTCTTTGACAAAGCGTAACTTCCTGTAAACAACGCTTCCCCCATAACAATTACATTCTTTTGCTTGCGATAAGCCGGACTTTTACGAATATAGACTTCATCAAATGGCTGCAAATAGAAATCTTCGCTACCAGCCCCCATAAGCAAACCGTCTTTCAAGTCGAAAGTAAAAATCTGTCCAACAGCATTATTATCGCTATCACTTTTAGGATTTTTGATACGGCGTGATACCTCTATCTTAGTTGTAGCAGCAGCTTCCAACAACCCACCAGATTGAAGCACCAAATCCTCAATAGTCATTTTATCAGAATAAAGATATGTACCGGGATTGCCAACCTCACCATGAATGGTAATTGTAGCCTCTTCCTGTAGATCATGGATACTAGGGATATATAATATATCATTTTTCTGCAAAGGAATATCTGCAACAGTTCCATTAAGCAACCCCCTCAAATCTATTTGAATTATTTCATGTGTTAAATCTTCATTTTCCCGGTTTATTACAGCACGATTCAAAAAGGCATCACCCCGTATTCCCTCCGCTTTCTTTATTAATTCTTTTACAGTATTTACGTCACCATTCAACTGATATAGACCTGCTCGATAAACAGCACCTTTTACTTCTACACGATTTTCAAAACGTTCAAGAACAGAATCGACAGTCAAGACGTCACCATCATCTACGCGGAATACGGAATAATCCATTTCATCCACATTGTATATCTGATGTTCTCGACCACTTTTACGCAACACCCGAATTGCTTTTTTATAGGCATCACCCGTAAAACCACCCGAATATTTTAATATAGTTCCTATCGTTTCAGTAGGTTTCATTTCATAAAACATAGGACGTTTAACCTTACCAAGTATTTGCACTAAAGATTGATAAGGATCTACGATTATTACATCACCATCCTGTAAACGAATATCATCTTTCATCTTACCTTTCATGATAAAATCATAGACATCCAAATCTGCAATGGCATTTCCATCACGCACCACCTTTATACTACGAAGACTACCGATTTTATTTACTCCTCCTGCACGATAAAGAGCATGAAAAACAGATGCAAAAGAGGATAAAGTATATGTACCGGGAGCAACAACTTCTCCCATTACATTCACTTGTATAGAACGGATTTCACCTAAAGTCAACTTAATTTGTGTATTAGGAGTATTACCAGTTACTCCTGCATATATTTTGGCAAACTCTTGTTTCAGATAATTATTAGCTTCCTTTACTGTCTTTCCATTCAAATAGACAGGACCTAAATTATCCACCAATACACTACCTTCCGGAGAAATAATTTCACGGATAGTTGTTTGAGACGCTCCCCAAACATCAATTATGACTTCATCACCAGGTCCTAAACGATAATTAACGGGTGTAGCCACATTAACATTCGGCTCAAAAGTCAAATTCTCATTCTCAAAAATATTATGGCCAAAAATCTGTGTCGTAGGATTTTTTTCTTCCTCCCAATAATCATATTCCCCATTCTGGTTGACAAACGATAAATTTCCTCCCTCTATGGTTCTATTGTCATCGGTTATACCATCTTCCGTACGTTGTCTTAAAGGTTTTCTCAAACCTTTGATTTTGGAAACGTCCTGTTCATCACCGCTTAGCTTCTTATTACGCGTATTTTTATTCCTTTCGTCATAATTTTTCCGAGTACGCATACGAGATTGTGAAGTAGAGGTCTCATTTTGTATACTACCCGTCTTATTACTATACTTGGCTTGTATTCTTTGGATTTGTTCTTTTGTCACCCCTTTTCTCATCAACTCAGTAGTCATTTGCTGCTGTGTTTTTCCCGTCATTTGACCTTCCTTTACGAACTGGACAACTTGTTCGTCGGACATTTGCTGGGCAAATACCACTCCTGACACCGTAAACATCAACAAACATAAAAGTATAAATCTGCGCATAAGTAAGATATTTGATTAATCTTTTAGTAATCTAGTAACGTTTTTTTAATCGGCTACAAAGGTAATACATTATTTCATAATATACATTTATTTCATTGTGAAGTTTCGGAAAAAGAATTAATTCCTTTTCTTAATATCATCTGATTTTCCGTATAGCTATCACGAACCAAAGTAGTAATGCGAGCATACGTCTGTTTATAATTAGTATCTTCCAATTTACATTTCAGTACCATAGGATGAGTTGTCATTTCAGTACAAGAGTTCCAAGCATCATCCAATAAATACGTAGCTCCATCTTCTCCGATATTACATACTTCCAATAGTAGTTGGCACGCTTCCGACATAGCCATTAAACATTGAGGTTCAAAAGGATAAATTCTACCCAAACGAACAATCATCATTTTTCTATTTGTTTCAACCACATTTGATACCATCAAAGCTCTCGCACCGACTTCTGCTAGCCATTTAGTTTTATCAACTATCGTTTTATGATTTATTACCCCATTAGTAGATACAAGTACACACCGGTTTACATCATACTTTAAAGACAATTCTACTATATTCAAAGTACCTTCTATATTAGTCCGAATAGCCTCTGAAACAAAATCTTCCATCAACTGTATATTGTTATAAGCTGCCGCATGAAATACAAGTTGAGGATTAACTTCCCGAAAAATGGCTTCCAAGCGACTATGATTTGCCACATCAGCTACTTGTACTTTCACATCCAAGTTTTTCCAATTATCAGATAGTTCCAACTGAATGTCGTATAAAGGCGTTTCTGCCTGATCTATCAATATCAAGCGATATGGATTTAATGCCGCCAATTGACGAACAATCTCCCGTCCTACAGCACCGGCAGCGCCTGTTACAATGATTTTACGCCCCTCAATAAACGAAGCAATCTTTCGCATATCAACTTTAATCGGTTCCCGACGCAACCAATCTTCTATTTGAAGATTTTTTATCAAACCGTCATCAACACAATCACTCAATGGCGGTAAGGTCATCAAATGAATATTATGCGCCTGCATTTTCTCCATCATACCTGTTTTTTCCAGTTCTACTTCTTTACCCGGAGAAATGATAATAGCCTGTACTTTCTTCTTTTCCAATCTATTTAAAAGATTCTCATCATTAGCATATACCTTACATCCCATGGACAATTTTCCAATCATATCGGGCTCATCTGAAATAAAACCACGCAAACGAAAATGATTATTGCGATTTACCCGTAACGCTTTGGCAACATTTACTCCTGTTCCATAAAATCCATAAATAAATATGTTTATACTATGGCGTGCATCAAAAGCTATGGTTTCGTAAAAAATCTTTATGGAAATACGTAAACATAACATAAAAGAAAAAGTAAAAATATATGCCATAAAAAGTATACTTCCCGGAAGTGTATTTTCCAAACCAAAAAGCCACCAACAGAAGTTTCCTAATCCTAATAGTCCAAAACTCAAAGTAAGACATATAAACACACGATAAATATCTATAAATGAAGAAAAGCGGATAATGCCAACATAAGTATGGAAAATCTGAAAAAATAAAGCACAGCATAAAACAGTAAGCACACTCATCCAACTGTATAAAGAAGTGTTATATGTAATCGACGATATTTCCCATTGTATGATGAATGCTAATAACATGGAAACCAATACGATTAGCAGGTCTATCAGTAAAACAATCCACTTGGATGCAATACGAGAAGAAAGATACTTATAGTATAGTCTTGAATTCATAATATAATATGAAACGTCTGTTTTGTTTTAGCTAAGTTACAAATATGCTTCTTTTCATTTGATTTTCCAATTATTTTAGGAGAAAATATTACAATATCCAAATATCACAATAATCATTAAGAAATAATCAAAAAAAATCAAACGATTATTTTTGCAAATTCAAATAAAGATGTACCTTTGCACCCCGTAAACAGAAGTCATTTGCCGCTATAGCTCAGTTGGTAGAGCAACGCATTCGTAACGCGTAGGTCGCCAGTTCAAGTCTGGCTAGCGGCTCTCAAGAAAGAGATGTAAAAGCATCTCTTTTTTTATGACCTTTTCTATATTCTTTATACCTTTGTCTCCTCCAATAAATAGAACAAGAATATGAGAAAGAAAAAAATAAGCATCCTTCTCGGAATATTTGCAATCTTATTATTTATTGCAATTATTTGTACCGGTACAGTTTATTATTATTTGTTTGCCCCACAATTTCATCCTCCCAAAACAACCTACATTTATATTGATCGCGACGATACGGTTGACTCTGTATATAATAAGGTGAAAATTCAAGGTCATCTAAAAAAAATTACAGGATTTAAATGGATGGTAAAATGGCGTGATTATCACAAGCATATTCATACGGGACGATATGTAGTTCGACCTGGAGAAAACGTTTATCACGTTTTCAGTCGTTTTTACAGAGGATATCAAGAGCCTATGAATCTCACTATTGGAAGTGTACGAACATTAGACAAATTGGCCCGTAATATAGGCAAGCAACTTATGATTGATTCTGTAGAGATTTCCAGGGCTATGAATGATTCTGTATTCCAACATAAAATTGGATACAATAAAGAAACTATGGCTTGTCTTTTTATCCCCGAGACCTATCAGGTATATTGGAACATGAGTGTAAATGATTTCTTTGAACGAATGCAAAAAGAGCATCAAAAATTCTGGAATTCAGAACGATTGAAAAAAGCCGAAGATATAAGTATGACCCCAGAAGAGGTTTGTACCCTGGCATCTATCGTCGAGGAAGAAACAAACAATAATTCTGAGAAACCAATGGTTGCAGGGCTTTACATCAATCGCCTTCATTCTGGAATGCCTCTACAAGCCGATCCTACCATCAAATTTGCCCTACAAGATTTCAGCCTACGCCGCATCACAAATTCCCATTTGAGTATAAATTCACCATATAATACCTATCGTAATCCTGGTTTACCCCCCGGACCGATACGCATTCCCTCTCCCATAGGGATAGATGCCGTATTAAATTACGCAAAACATGATTATATATATATGTGCGCTAAAGAAGATTTTTCTGGTACTCATAATTTCGCCTCCAATTATGTAGAGCACATGAGAAATGCAAGAAAATATTGGAAAGCATTGAACGAAAGAAAGATTTTCAAGTAATATTACGATAAAATAAAAGCAAAAGGCTATATTTGCGACTATTATTAAAACCGTGACTAACACTTAAACAATAAGAAATGAGCAAGCAACTCTTACTTGGCGATGAAGCCATTGCACAAGCTGTATTAGATGCCGGACTTTCCGGTGTATATGCCTATCCCGGTACTCCTTCTACGGAAATTACCGAATATATTCAAATGGCACCGATTACTATTGAAAAAGGCATCCATAATCGTTGGTGTTCCAACGAAAAGACAGCTATGGAAACTGCACTAGGTATGTCTTTTGCCGGAAAACGTTCACTGGTCTGTATGAAACATGTAGGTATGAACGTCGCAGCCGACTGTTTTATAAACTCCGCCATCACTGGTATAAAAGGCGGACTGATTGTTATTGCAGCTGACGACCCCAGCATGCACTCTTCACAAAACGAACAAGATAGCCGTTTTTACGGTGATTTCGCACTTATACCTATGTATGAACCAAGTAACCAACAGGAAGCATACGACATGGTTTATAATGGCTTTGCATTCTCGGAACAAATGGGTGAGCCACTGTTAATGCGCATGGTTACACGCTTGGCACACTCCCGTTCCGGTGTTGAACGTAAGGAACAACAGCCACAAAATGAAATCTCTTTCAGCGAAGACCCACGTCAGTTTATACTGCTTCCCGGTAATGCGCGTAAACGCTATAAAATACTGTTGCAACGTCAGGAGGAATTCATTAAAGCATCAGAAAGCTCTCCATATAACAAGTATATGGATGGTCCTAATAAGAAATTAGGTATAATTGCTTGTGGCATCGGCTATAATTACCTGATGGAAAATTATCCTAAGGGATGTGAATATCCAGTACTCAAAATCGGGCAATATCCTCTTCCTAAAAAACAGTTGATGCAACTTGTAAATACCTGTGATGAAATTTTGGTCTTGGAAGATGGTCAACCATTTGTTGAGAAACAATTGAAAGGTTATCTTGGTATTGGTATCAAAGTAAAAGGTCGACTGGATGGAACATTGTCACAAGACGGTGAATTAAATCCTGACAGTGTTGCACGTGCTGTAGGTAAAGAAAATAAAGCTGAATTCAGTACGCCTTCTTTAGTAGAAATGCGCCCGCCTGCGTTGTGTGAAGGGTGTGGACATCGTGATATGTATACAGTATTGACAGAAGTATTAAAAGAAGAATACCCGACCCATAAAGTGTTTAGTGATATAGGTTGTTATACATTAGGGGCTAACGCACCATTCAACGCTATTAATTCTTGCGTAGATATGGGAGCTTCCATCACAATGGCAAAAGGGGCTTCTGACGCAGGCGTATACCCATCTGTATCTGTTATAGGCGACTCTACATTCACTCATTCCGGAATGACCGGTTTACTGGACTGTGTAAACGAGAACACCAACGTAACAATTGTTATTTCAGACAATGAAACCACTGCCATGACTGGTGGACAAGATTCTGCAGGAACCGGACGTTTGGAGGCTATTTGCGCAGGAATCGGTGTCGCACCGGAGCATATACGCGTCGTAGTTCCTTTGAAAAAGAACTATGATGAGATGAAACAGATTATCCGCGAAGAGATTGAATACCATGGTGTATCTGTTATCATCCCTCGTAGAGAATGTATTCAAACCCTAGCACGTAAAAAACGAAACAAGTAAAACTATGAAAAAAGATATCATACTTTCAGGTGTGGGTGGACAAGGTATCCTCTCCATCGCTACTGTAATCGGTCAGGCTGCTCTTAAAAACGGCTTATATATGAAACAAGCCGAGGTACACGGCATGAGCCAACGAGGTGGTGATGTACAATCCAACCTTCGTATCAGCGATCAACCTATTGCTTCAGACCTCATTCCTACAGGAAAATGCGATCTCATAATTTCATTAGAGCCAATGGAAGCTCTACGTTATCTTCCCTACCTGAACCATGAAGGATGGCTGGTAACCAATGAAGTCCCTTTTATCAACATACCTCACTATCCAACAGAAAAAGATATAAAAATGGAACTTGAAAAACTACCTCACAAAATCATATTGAATGTAAATGAAGTAGCTAAAGAAGTGGGATCCCCACGGGTTGCCAATATTGTATTGTTAGGTGCAACCATTCCATTTTTAGGTATAGACTATACTAAGATACAAGATAGTATTCGGGATATATTCCAACGTAAAGGAGAAGCTATTGTGGAATTAAATCTCAAAGCATTGGCAGCAGGTAAGGAAATTGCAGAAAATCTGATGTAAACTCTAAATTTCAAAAGACCATGAATGACAAATACTGGGAAGAAGAGATAGAAACCATGCCACGTGAAGAGTTGTGTAAACTACAACTCCAACGGTTGAAAAAAACAATTAATATTGCATCAAATTCCCCATATTATAAAAAAGTTTTTCAAGAAAACGGTATAACAGCAGAGGATATTCAATCAATAGAAGATATCCGTAAAATTCCATTTACTACCAAAGCTGATATGCGTGCCTGTTATCCTTTCGGTTTAGTATCCGGTAATATGCGTGAAGATGGAGTCCGTATTCATTCATCCAGTGGTACTACGGGCACTCCAACCGTTATTGTCCACTCCCAGCACGATTTGAATTCATGGGCTAATTTAGTAGCACGCTGTCTTTATATGGTAGGTATACGTAAGACCGACGTTTTCCAAAACAGTTCGGGTTATGGTATGTTTACAGGAGGGCTAGGTTTCCAATACGGTGCAGAACGTCTGGGTGCATTGACAGTTCCTGCTGCCGCAGGTAATAGTAAACGACAAATAAAGTTCATTACAGACTTCCAAACAACAGCCTTGCATGCCATTCCTAGCTATGCTATCCGTTTGGCTGAAGTATTTCAGGAAGAAGGCATTGACCCCGTCTGTACCAGCCTCAAGACACTTGTAATTGGAGCAGAACCTCATACAGACGAACAACGTCGAAAAATTGAACGAATGTTAGGAGTAAAAGCCTATAATAGTTTCGGCATGACCGAAATGAACGGTCCTGGTGTCGCGTTTGAATGTACTGAGCAAAATGGGATGCACTTTTGGGAAGATTGTTATCTAGTAGAGATTATTGATCCAGAGACTGGAGAACCGGTTCCTGAAGGTGAAATTGGAGAATTAGTCTTGACAACTCTTGATCGTGAGATGATGCCCTTAATACGTTATCGTACTCGTGATTTAACTCGTATATTACCGGGTAAATGTCCATGTGGTCGTACACATATACGTATTGACCGTATTAAAGGACGGAGTGATGATATGTTCATTATTAAGGGAGTCAACATCTTCCCTATGCAAGTTGAGAAAGTATTGGTGCAATTTCCTGAGTTGGGTAGTAATTATCTCATCACATTGGAAACAGTCAATAACCAAGATGAAATGATCGTAGAGGTAGAACTCAGTGATTTATCTACTGATAACTATATTGAATTAGAAAAAATACGTAAAGAAATTACCCGTCAATTAAAAGATGAAATACTAGTCACGCCTAAGCTAAAGCTTGTAAAAAAAGGTTCTTTACCGCAAAGTGAAGGAAAAGCTATCAGAGTAAGAGATTTACGGGACAATAAATAAAAAGTCCATATAATATAGATGCACATACGTGCATAGATATAAATAAGTACGCAGTTAAAAATATAAATACTTGTGTACTTATCCTTGGGATTTACAAATGCTTCAAAACAATAGGAAAAGAAAAAGGAACGGTAGTCGCAAGATTACCGTTCCTTTTTATAGAAAGCCGCACCGATGATGTGATGAAACTCCGTATGACATGATTTGAGTGCCCGTCCTCTTTGTAATCCACCGACTCAAGAGTTACCCCGAAGGGCGTGGCCCGCCATTGAGAAGCGAAGCTTGTCTCGGTATTTCATTAAAATTGATGAGTTTCCCGATCCAATCAATGCGGCTATATTTTTCTAAAACAAAGATAACAAGTTTATATGAAAGAAACAAGAGAAAATAGAAATTTGTTTTCTCGACAGTACCGTTTTCACAATTCCTCATCTTCTTTATAAACAAAAAGTGCTGACTACCCTATTGTAATCAGCACTTTGTAATTTTATTATCAAACAGTTATGCTGCTTTTGCTTTAGCAACAATAGCTTTGAAGGCCTCCGGATGGTTCATAGCTAAATCGGCCAACACTTTACGATTGATTTCGATACCAGCCTTGTGCAAAGCACCCATCAATTTAGAATATGACATACCTTCCAAACGTGCAGCAGCATTAATACGTTGAATCCACAAAGCACGGAAGTTTCTTTTCTTATTCTTACGGTCACGGAACGCATAAGTCAAACCTTTCTCCCAAGTATTCTTGGCAACGGTCCAAACGTTCTTTCTTGCACCAAAGTAACCTCTGGTTAATTTCAAAATTTTCTTTCTTCTTGCTCTAGAAGCAACATGATTTACTGATCTTGGCATAGTTTTACTTGTTTTTGAATGTTAGCGCCGTTACTTCACGCAGCGGACTTAAAGCTAATGCATTCGGTTAATAACTTTAATACTTTTGTACGCTTTTCAATTACTTCATTGCTAAGAGCTCTTTCACCTGGCTTACATCTGTTGTACTAACAAGTGTAGAGTAGCACAAGTTTCTTTTCTGCTTCTTAGTTTTCTTAGTCAGGATGTGACTATGAAAAGCGTGCTTTCTTTTGATTTTACCTGTTCCGGTAAGAGTAAATCTTTTTTTAGAACCGGAGTTAGTCTTCATCTTTGGCATCTTACTAATTTTTAAATTATTTAATTATATGGCAACGCACTATACCTGTGGCGTTACTCATTTTTTTATTATTCGTCTTTTGATTCAGTAGAAACATTTTTAGAGGTCTCTACCGATTTCGATACAACCACTTTCTTAGGAGCTCCTTTCTTTGGAGAAAGTTGAATAGTCATTCTTTTCCCCTCTAAAATAGGCATCTGATCTACCTTAGCATATTCTTCCAAGTCATTTGCAAAACGCAAAAGCAACACTTCACCTTGTTCCTTAAACAAAATAGAACGACCTTTAAAAAATACGTATGCTTTTACCTTATCACCATCTTCCAAAAATCCCTTTGCATGCTTCAGCTTGAAATTATAGTCATGATCATCAGTCTGAGGCCCAAAACGAATTTCCTTCACATTGACCTTAACCTGTTTTGCTTTTTGCTCCTTCTGACGCTTCTTTAACTGATAAAGAAATTTAGAGTAATCAATAATACGACAAACAGGGGGCTGTGCATTTGGAGAAATCTCCACAAGATCCGCTTCGTGTTCTTCTGCCAGCTTCAATGCCTGAACTATAGGATACACTTTTGGTTCTACTTCATCGCCCACAATGCGGACTTCCTTGGCGCGGATTTGCTCATTAATCCGATATTGCGCCTTCATGCTGTCATTCTTCATTAAATAACCTTTACTTCCAGTTTGTTTCTTGTTTATTACTACCAAATTTATTTTTTGCATTAAGTAAAAGCGAACTTTAGAACATCAATTATATGCTATGCTTTTACAATTGGGCGCAAAGTTACCATTTATTTATCATATTTTGAACTTCTTCGTTCATTTTTTTAGCAAATTCTTCAAAATTCATGGTTCCTTTATCACCTTCACCCTGCTTACGGACAGAAACTTCTCTATTTTCAGCTTCTTTTTCACCCACAACCAACATGTAAGGAATACGTTTCATTTCGTTATCACGTATTTTACGTCCGATCTTCTCGTTACGTTCATCTACAATAGCACGAATATCGTATTTCTTCAAATATTGTTTTACTTCCTGAGCGTAATCGTTGAATTTCTCACTGATAGGCAAAATAGCGACCTGATCAGGGGTCAACCACAACGGGAATTTACCGGCAGTATGTTCAATCAGTACAGCAACAAAACGTTCCATTGATCCAAACGGTGCACGATGAATCATTACCGGACGATGTTTCTGATTATCTGCTCCTGTATATTCCAATTGGAAACGTTCTGGTAAATTATAATCCACCTGAATGGTACCTAACTGCCAACGACGTCCAATAGCATCTTTTACCATAAAATCCAGTTTAGGACCATAAAAAGCCGCTTCACCATATTCTATCTTGGCTTTCAGTCCTTTTTCTTCACACGCTTCAATGATAGCTTGTTCCGCCTTTTCCCAATTCTCATCGCTACCAATATATTTTTCACGGTTTACCTTATCACGCAGAGAAATCTGAGCTTCAAAATTCGTAAAATTCATGGATTTGAATACGATAGAAATAATATCCATAACACGAAGGAATTCATCTTTCACCTGATCGGGACGACAGAAGATATGAGCATCATCCTGTGTAAAACTACGCACCCGAGTCAATCCATGCAACTCACCACTCTGTTCATAACGGCAAACCGTACCGAATTCAGCCAAGCGCAAAGGCAAATCCTTGTAAGAACGAGGTGAGTTTTTATAAATCATACAGTGATGAGGGCAATTCATCGGTTTTAGGAAGTACTCTTCTCCCTCTTCCGGAGTATGAATAGGTTGGAATGAATCTTTACCATATTTTGCATAATGCCCGGATGTAATATACAACAATTTATTACCAATTGGTGGAGTTATAACCTCTTGATAATCATAACGAGCCTGAATACGACGCAAAAACTCCTGCAAACGCAAACGCAATGCTGCACCCTTCGGTAACCACATCGGCAATCCCTTACCCACCGTATCGGAGAACATGAACAAATCCATTTCTTTACCAATCTTACGATGGTCTCGTTTCTTTGCCTCCTCCAGTAATACCAGATATTCATCCAACATTTTCTTTTTCGGGAAAGTGATACCATAGATACGAGTCATCATCTTACGATCTTCCTGACCACGCCAATAAGCTCCCGCTACCGAAGTCAACTTGATGGCTTTAATAGGAGCAGTAGTCTGCAAATGCGGGCCACGACACAAATCTGTGAACGCACCTTGCGTATAAGTTGTGATATGACCATCTTCCAATTCAGAAATCAGCTCACATTTATAAGTTTCTCCACGATCACCGAACATCTTCATAGCATCCGCTTTTGTAATATCTTTTCTTACAACAGCTTCTTTCTTTGCCACAAGTTCAGCCATTTTCTTCTCGATAACAGGCAGATCGGCCTCTTTAATAGCAATCTCACCCGGATCTACATCATAGTAGAAGCCGTTTTCAATAGCAGGTCCAATACCAAACTGAATACCCGGATACAACTCTTGCAATGCTTCGGCCAACAAGTGAGCGCTTGTATGCCAAAACGCATGTTTCCCTTGTTCGTCTTCCCACTTATAGAGAACCACTTCTGCGTTTTCATTAATGGGGCGCCCCAAATCATAAATTTCTCCATTTACGCCACAAGCCAGCACATCCTGTGCCAGGCGCGAACTGATACTTTCTGCTATTTGCAGTCCCGTTACTCCTTCGTTATATTCACGAACAGAGCCGTCTGGAAATGTTATCTTTATCATAATATTACGTATAATTCAAATTTCAAAACGCAAAAATAACGAATTCTTTATTGATATTCTATTTTTTAGAAAAAAAATGTTATCACTGCATATTTGTAAATCTCTTGATAATGTTATAAGCTGAAACAATACCCAATTCGCCAGCCTTACTCAAGTCAGAAATACCCTGTTTGTTATTACCTAGGAAGATATGAGTCAGGCCACGGTTAAAATAAGCCTCGGCAAAATCCGGATTCAAAGCAATCGCCTTATCATAATCTGCTAAAGCAGCACGATAATCTTTCAGCATAGACAACACATTACCACGGTTATAATAACCATAAACAAAATCAGGAGCCAATTGGATGACATGATCCAAATCATTTTTCACAATATCATAATCTATGGCGGTAACTTCCACTGTTTTAGCCTCTGGTGTTCCCGACACAGCCCCCTCATTCATAGTGGATTCTGCCTTCTTATATTCCAACTGTTTACAACGAACCAAAGCTCTCATAAAATAAGCCGGGAAGAAAGTATCATCCAGCAGAATACTCTGTGTAAAGTCATCAATAGAACTTGCAAAATCCTGTACTAAATAGAAATCCAACCCACGCATAAAACGTTTCTTCGCATTTTTATCGTCTGCTACGATATCCGATGTATGAGTATCTATCAGTGCAAAATGGAAACGTACTTGTTCTTCAGTCAATGGAGCCTCCATGTTCGTGATACGCAAAGACTTTGGAAACAACTTCAAATGATTCAACTCATCAATGTATTTATGATAGTGTATCACACGTTTTACATCACTCAACTTTTCATAATAAGTTAGCGCATACATTGGTTCAAGTTTTATCGTCACATTCTTATCCTGCACACGTCCACGATAATCACTTGTATAACGCTGATCAGCTTCCGAATCATCCGCAATCACAATTTTACGGTAATTCTCCATATTCTTATCAGATTTCTTACGTGTCTTTTCATTATCCGTTCCACCCTCTCCCGAATTATTATCCGCCATATCTTTTTCACCACCGGATGAAACACCGTTACGCCTGTCAATCTGCATTTTCATAACCTTGAATTCATCCTGTTCGGCACCTTTACGATCACCTACCTTCTTTCTTGCTTCGGCACGCTGATAATAACCAGCCATGAAATTAGGATATTCATCAATCACTTTAGAGTAATCACTGATAGCCCCTCTGTAATCACCCGTTTGTGCACGCAGCAAACCACGATTAAAGGTAGCCATCATATTATCCGGCTCCATTTTCAACACGAAATCAAAATCCTCTATCGCCCTATTATCATCTCCCACTTGGGCACGCAACAAACCACGATTATAATGTCCCAGGAAATTATTCGGATCGATATCTAATGCCAGATCATAATCACTCATGGCACCTCTCAAATTATTTTGATGAAAACGCGCCAAAGCACGGTTGATATAATTCCCCGCATTCTTGGCACTCAAATGGATAGCTTGATCTAAATCACCTTCAGCATCTTTATATTTACCCTGTTGAAGACGAACAATAGCTCGTGCAGCCCATCCGTCCGGATCATAACGATCCATATCGATGGCCTTTTCAAAGTCATTTAAAGCCTGTATAGTATCATTTTGTTTCAAGTTGACTTCACCACGCATCAGATAAGCACGCGTATATCGGGGAGCAATAGTCAAAAGTTTCCCCAAATCCTTTTTTGCCGAATCATAGTCTTCTTTTTGCATGTGGCAAAGGGTAAGATTATGCCAAAGTACCACATTTTCAGGATCATATTTCAATGCAGTTTTATAATCCTCTATCGCCCCATCAAATTTATTCTGACGGATACGCGCCAATCCTCTAATCTGATAAGCTCCTACTACAAAAGGATTTCTTTGGATCGCCAAATCACAGTCAGCTTCCGCTCCCTGGAAATCATCCAGATTGATCTTCGCCAGTCCACGAAAGAAATAAGGCTCATATAAATAAGGTTTCGCATTAATAACCTGATTAAAATATTGGATAGAAAGCACGTAGTCTTCAAAATACAATGCGTTTCGAGCGATAGTCATCACCCGTTCCGTATTGATTTGCGCATACAACAACGTGGGTAACAGCAAAATAGCCGTTAATATTTTTTTTATCATCTTGTCTTATAAATACTTGTAAACGAAACAAAAGTAACGTTTATTCGTTTACATATCAGGATATACCGAAGACTTTTTATATTTTTTGAGCCTTTTATACCTTATTATATGGTTTACTTATTTTACGGTCTTCACCTTATAGGTACAATGCGCCTTCCCCTTCAACATCGCGTTCAGCTTTCCTTTTATCATCTGTTTACGCAAGGGGGACAGATGGTCTATAAACATTTTCCCATCCAAATGGTCAAATTCGTGTTGCATGACACGAGCCAGGTATCCCTCAACAATTTCATCATGCTCCACCAAATCTTCATCCAAATATTTCACACGTATTTTATTACCTCTTTTCACAGCCTCATGAATACCAGGCAGACTCAGGCATCCTTCCTCCATGGAAACCTCTTCACCAGACACCTCCAAAATATGCGCATTAATATATGCCTTACGAAAATCTTTATATTCAGGATAATCATCCGACAACACATCCAGATCAACAGTTACCACACGAATCGGTAAACCAATTTGCGGAGCAGCAAGTCCCACACCATCAGCATTACTCATCGTTTCGAACATATTCTGGATTAACTCTTTCAAATTAGGATAATCAGGCGTTATATCTTCCGCCACTTTTCTCAATACGGGTTGTCCGTATACATAAATAGGTAAAATCATCTTATCAATTACAAATTACTAATTACATTCACTATACTACTATAAGGAGGAAAAACGTTTATTCTCCAGATATGTTTGCAAAATAATTGTCGCACTGATTTCATCCACCAAAGCTTTATTTTGCCGGGCTTTTTTCTTCAACCCGGCTTCCAACATAGTACGATGAGCCAGAACAGAAGTAAAACGTTCGTCTACGTACTCCACAGGCATATCCGGCAACTTTTTCTTCAAAGAACGGACAAATGGCTCTATATTCTTCATATTTTCAGAAGCTTCGTTGTTCATCTGTTTGGGAAGTCCCACTAAAATCCGTTCTACCGATTCCTTAGCCACATAATCAAGGATAAAAGCAAGAAGCTCATGAGTAGGTACAGTTGTCAAACCATTGGCAATCATCTGTAGCGTATCACTAACGGCTATCCCTGTTCGCTTCCTACCGTAATCTATAGCTATTATCCTGCTCATTATAGGATACAAAATTACGATTAATATATCAACTTTACATTATCAATCCAAAGAGAATTACCCGGAGAACCGATATATGCTCCTCCATGGCTGGAAGTAAACTGCAACAATAAATGTGTAGGAACATCATCAGCTGTTCCCCATGCCACTTCTTTCACCGGCACACTTTCCCCTTTACTATTCACAGCATAACGTTCTTCCACCTGAAGACGCATCATGTGAGGCTTATATGCAGGATCTCCCGTAATATCACCATACATGATAGAATAAGTAGCATTATTACGCCAATTATCCATAGTAGTATAATAGCGAACTACCATTGTCCCCACACGTTTCGCATAGATATTACCATCCTTATCTTCCCAACGCTGCTGTAAGAACAAATTTACTTCCGGGAAATCCTTACCTTCCACATCAGTTATTTTACTGAAACCGGTAGCACGAAGACGTTTTTCGCGATCGGACATTTTCACTTTATAATCAAATTGGATAGCAACAGGTTTCTTTGTGAAAGGAATGCCGGAATTCAACATCTTCTGCGGGTTTTTGGTACCTTTAATCGGTTCGTGTACCTCACCCAAAAACATAGAACCGGCAGCCAATACTGTAATATCAACCAGTCCAAACACCTTAACACTCTCCATGCGAGTATCCATACGTGCGCAAAAACCATCTCCACGCTTTTCCGGGAATACGGACGTATTAGTTTTGGTAATACCTGCCACACGTGCCATAACATTGGAAGTTGCCCACGGAGAACCACCCATATTTTTATATACCTTATTCTCAGTGATAGTGGCAGTAGGTCCGATAGCATAAACATTCTTAGTAGCGCCACCAATTATTCCGGATTCTTTAATCTGACGATCCACCCACTGATCCATGTTTCCAAAAGGAATCATTTCTACTTTCTGCTGTGCCAATACTGCCCCACCACAAAATATAACGGACAACAAAGCCAACGTACGAAGTTTCTTACAAATCATCATATACTCTCCTCAATCTATCAATTAAAGTTCATATTTCCATTGATCCAATGCAAAGTTCCAATTATCCTGAACAAGTTGCACCGTACGATCATCGTACTTATATTTATTCTTTTTATAACCTTTTTTGCCTCCTACATACTTCTCTATATCTGCACAAGCCTCCGTAAATCCCGGTATAGAAAGCGTTTCATAAATATGTTCGGTCATTCCCATTGCATCAGCTTCAAAATCTTCGAACTTCACTTCTATCAGATTACCTTTTGGAATACTTACTTTATCGGCTTCATACTTATGATAAAGCTTGGCGTAAATAGACAAAATATTTTTTTCCAACTCCTCAGAACTGATATTCTGAAGCTTCAACGGCTGAATGGTATTCGTAAAAAAGCTGCGAGTACTTTCAAACACCGTATAAGGATTACGCATCAGATAAATGAATTTGGCATTGGGAAACATTTTTACCAATTCTTTCACCCGCCCCGTATGAGGAGGGTTTTTACTCAAGAACTGAGTTCCATGCGTATTCCACAAAGAAATTTTGATCAGTTTGACAAAAGTTTCCTCAAAAACCTTCAACTCATCTTCTGTTATATCATCAAACAGCAAATATTTGTCCGCATACTCTTGTTGATATTTGGGCAAAAACCAGAAGTTATAATAAGTATAAGGCATCATGTTAGCCAAGGCAAACTCTTCTTCTTGAGGAAGGTCTACGGCAAGCTCCATATTATCCGTAGGGCGTTTGTCCGGCATTAACCAACTCATATTCTTCTTGAAAAAAGGTTGTCCCCACATCATTAAATGAGGGAACACTGTCTGATATGTTGTATTGTAACCGAAATGCTTATCGCAAGAAAACACATTATGAACAAAAGTCGTTCCGCTACGCCAATGTCCAAGTATAAAAACAGGATCATATTCCAGCGGTTTATCTGCTAACAGTTTTTCATAGCGTTTGTTCTGTAAAGGAGCCAACGTAGAAAGTAAACGGCATACAACTTTTGTCAAACGATACTTACCTTTATAAGCAGCCTCTATCTCACGCCCCTTCGTAATAGCATTGAATGTTTTCCAGTCAGCACCGACCAGCGTGTTTATCGGAAGCTTGTTAAATTCGAGTAACCCCATTTCTAATCTTTAGTTTTTAATTATCACTTTGATGCCTTGATGTTCCAGTTCCTTCACAGCTTTTTCAATTGCCTCATAATGTTCAGGTTCAATACCCAGTTTAGGCAAGTCCAGCACAGGCAAATCTTCAGCCAAGTGCATATCCTTGTCCTCCACCTTATCGATTATCATACCCACCGCACTGGTATTATTGGTAATCGGATCAATCAGGATAAACGAGCCACATGCCTTATTTTTCTGATACGGATCAAAAAACAATTCTTTGGCAGTAGTAAGAACTACACGGGCAATTTGATTCAATTGCATAGGAAGAGTATCCTTTGTCAATTTACCGTTTTCAATGGAAAGATGCTCCATTGTGTTGACATCCACTTTATATTTAATATTGTCAATGCGCGTACGGCTTACATTCGTTGTCTGTTTAATAAAGAACGATTTATTAATATCCATCGGTTCCTCATCCATCCACACCACCATTGCTTCAAAGTTACGATCCATCAAAGGCAGGTTGCCCGGATGTACCAACATTTCCCCACGCGACACATCTATCTCATCTTCCAAAGTCAACGTAACAGACTGCGGAGGAAAAGCATAATCCAACTCACCATCGTATGTTACAATACTCTTCACACGCGATTTCTTACCCGAAGGCAAAGCCATAACCTCATCTCCCTTACGGACAACCCCCGAAGCAACCTTACCACAGAAACCACGGAAATCAAGGTTAGGACGTAAAACATATTGCACCGGAAAACGGAAATCCGCCAGATTATGATCATTATCGATATGTACGGTTTCCAAGAAATCCAACAAAGAAGTGCCTTTATACCAAGGAGTGCGGTCAGACTTCTCTACTACGTTATCTCCATCAAGTGCGGAAAGAGGAATACAAGTCACTTCCGGAATACCCAACGGAGCAATAAACTGTTTGTACTCTCCTACAATTTCATTAAAACGCTCTTCCGAAAAATCCACCAGATCCATCTTATTGACAGCAAGTACCACATGTTTAATTCCCAGCAGAGATACGAGAAATGTATGGCGGCGTGTCTGCGTAATAACCCCCGTACGGGCATCTACCAAAATGATTGCCAGATTAGCAGTAGAACCACCTGTAATCATGTTACGGGTATATTGTTCATGCCCCGGAGTATCAGCTATAATGAACTTGCGATTATTCGTTGAGAAATAACGGTATGCCACGTCAATCGTGATACCCTGCTCACGTTCAGCTTTCAAGCCATCCAGTAGCAAGGCATAGTCAATATGGTCTCCGGCATTTCCAACACGCTTACTGTCACGCTCCAAGGCATCCAATTGGTCTTCATATAATTTTTTACTATCGAACAACAATCGCCCGATAAGAGTGGACTTTCCATCGTCTACCGAACCTGCCGTGAGAAATCTTAATAAGTCCTTCTGTTCGTCCTTATCAAGAAAAGCCTTTATATCTAATTTATTATCCATTTTCTTAATTACAAATTACTAATTACAGATTTTAGAAATAGCCTTCGCGCTTCTTTTGCTCCATGCTAGCCTCCTGGTCAAAGTCAATCACACGGGTAGTACGCTCACTTTTGGTGGTAGTCATCATTTCCTCCACAATCTTCTCGATAGTATCCGCCTCACTCTCCACGGCACCGGTCAGCGGCCAGCATCCCAAAGTACGGAAACGAACCATACGCATTTCTATTTTATCCCGATATTGTTCCGGTAAACGCTCATCATCCGCCATAATCAGGTTTCCGTCTATCTCCACACATGGACGCTCCTTGGCAAAATACAATGGCACAATAGGAATATTCTCCAAACGAATATATTGCCATATATCCAGTTCAGTCCAGTTGCTCAGCGGAAATACACGGATACTCTCTCCTTTGTGTACACGCGCATTATATATATCCCACAATTCCGGCCGTTGGTTTTTCGGATCCCATTGATGGAATTTATCCCTGAAAGAAAAAATACGTTCCTTGGCACGCGATTTCTCCTCATCACGACGTGCACCGCCAAAAGCCGCATCAAATTTATATTTATCAAGAGAATGAAGCAAAGCTTGCGTTTTCATCAAGTCGGTATGTACCTTGCTACCATGAGTAAAAGGACCTACACCGGCATGAAAAGCTTCCATATTACTTTCCACAATCAAATTCCAGCCATATTTCTTGGCATACTCATCGCGGAACTGGATCATTTCCTTGAATTTCCATTTAGAATCGATATGCATCAACGGAAAAGGTACTTTGCCCGGAGCAAACGCCTTCTCAGCCAAACGTACCATAACCGAAGAATCCTTACCGATACTGTATAGCATCACCGGATTCTCAAATTCCGCAGCCACCTCACGGATAATATGTATGGACTCTGCTTCGAGTTCCTGCAAGTGGCTAAGTTTATACTCTTCTTTCATTATATATTATTCTTCTGAATTTTCGGTAAAATAAGTTCCAACAGTTTATTGACAGATTCTTCCAAACTGAGCACAGACGTATCCAGCATCAAAGCCGGATGCGCAGGAGCCTCAAACGGCGCGGAAATACCCGTAAAGTTTTTAATCTCCCCCTTACGGGCTTTAGCATAAAGTCCTTTCACATCACGACGTTCACACTCTTCGATGGGCGTACTGACGTAAATCTCCAGAAAATCATCTTGTCCTATAATATTTGCCGCCATTTCACGTATATCACTATTAGGGCTGATAAATGCAGCAATAGTAATGACACCGGTATCTATGAATAGTTTGGAAACCTCAGCGATACGACGGATATTTTCCACACGGTCAGCTTCTGTAAATCCCAGGTTATTATTAATTCCACTACGAATATTATCTCCGTCAAGGATACGGCACAACAATCCACGTTTATGTAATTCCCGTTCTAAGGCAATAGCTATCGTACTTTTACCGGAACCACTCAAACCTGTAAACCATATCATCACACTGCGCTGTTTCAGTAATGTCTCTTTATCCTCCCGTGTCAGCATCCGATCGAAAATCGGATATATATTATTGTTGTCTGTCATATATTCTATAACTTAATTAAAAAGGCCATATTAATGGAATGAGAAAAATAGAAATCAAGAATGTTATTATATTCAACGGTAAACCGATACGTACAAAATCTGTAAACTTATAATTACCGATACCTTGTACAATCAAATTCGTCTGATAACCGATAGGTGTGGAGAAACTAGCTGAAGCCGCCATACAAATTACCACAAAGAACGGCATCGGGCTCACTCCCAACTGTGCCGAAATAGAAAGCGCCAGAGGAAAAGCAAGTGCCGCCGCAGCATTATTCGTTATCAGCTCGGTAAACAGATTAGTTATAATAAATACCGCTGCCAACAACACCTGAGGACCGTAATGTTCTGTCAAGCCAATAATATAACTCGCAACTATATCTGCCACTCCCGAATTCACCATTGCTTTACTGATGGCAAAAGCACAAGCAATTGTAATCAAAATATCCCAAGAAATATATTTCGTATATTTACGGGCAGGGAAGATCTTTGTCCATGCCATAATAATAGTCGTAACAGACACAAAGAAAAACATATCCAATTTCATATCCGGAAATGCTTCTTTCACAACAGGCAACTCACCCACAGTAGCTCCCGTAATCATCAAGATCAATAAAATCAATGCAAACCACCGTTTTCCCTTACTTGCTACCGGTTCCGTATCTTTTCCATTAGCAATCATTACAAAGATAGAAGATTCCCCCCATGTCTGTATAAACGAGTCATCAGCCATCACTACCAACGTATCACCATCACGAAAATATTCATTTTCAAGATTTTGAGTATAAGTCTGACCATTACGTTTTATCTCCTTCACTTCAGCTCCATAATGGCGTTTAAAATTAAACGCCCCGATTTTCTTATTGATACCCGGGAAACGAGGTCCAAGTACGGCCTCCACACGATGCAAGTCACCTTGTTCCTCCGGCTCATCATCCGGCTTCACCGCGTCCTTACGCACATCCGGCAGTAATTTGGAAGAGAACAAAAATATATAAACGATACCTGCTATTGCAATGAATATTCCAACCTTTCCCAACTCAAACATCGTAAATCCTTCATATCCCGCTTCCATAATCATACCATGTACCACCAGATTGGTAGAAGTACCGATCAGAGTACAGATACCTCCCAAAATCGTAACGTATGAAAGAGGAATCAAGAATTTAGTAGCAGGCAACTTTACCGATTCTGCCCACCGTTTGATAATAGGAGCAAAAATTACGACAACCGGAGTATTGTTCAAAAAAGCGGAAATAAAAGAAATCACGGGTAACATTCTGAGCTGCGCTTTAAACACTGTAGTTTTACCTTGTGGAAGTAATTTCTTGATAACTTGCCCCAATGCCCCGGATTGCCGGATACCTTCACTGACAAGAAACAGCATAGCCACAGTTATCATTCCTTTATTACTAAATCCTTCCAGCATCTCCTTCGGTGTCAAAATCCCTGCACACAAGAACACTACTACTACCGAAAAAAGTACCATACCCGGACGCATCTTGTCCAGAACCAAGGCTACCACCATGCCCAACAGGGCTAAAAGCACAAATGTAATCTCAAACGTCATACGGATCGTTTTTTAGTTTTCACACGTCTGGGCTCCACTACAAACCAAGGATTCAGCAAATCTTCCTTATTATATTGTAAAGGCTCTTCCTTCCCCACCTGATAAATTTCCATACCGGCAGCCCGCGCTATAGCATGCCCTGCAGCCGTATCCCACTCCATTGTAGGAGCAAAACGCGGATACACATCTGCTTTTCCTTCTGCCACCAGACAAATTTTTATAGAACTTCCACTGGAAATTAATTCTACATCCGGATGATGACGCTTCATCTCCTCTATGTAAACTTCCGTTTCCGGTGAAAGATGCGAACGGGAAGCAACAATCACAAACTTGTCGTGTTCATCCTTATCCGGCAAACGGACAGCCGATGCCATCAACTCATCCAACGTAGTCTCTGCACGCATCGTAATGCCGGATAATTTATAAGCTCCAATTTCTTCATCTGCAAAATAAAGTTCTTTTTTCACCGGAAGATAAATTACTCCCATCACAGGTACCGAGTCATGTACCAAAGCGATATTAACTGTAAACTCCCCGTTTCTTTTGATAAACTCCTTTGTTCCGTCCAGAGGATCTACAATCCACAAAGTTTCCCATTCATGACGTTCCACAAATGGTAAATGTTTACCTTCCTCGCTTAATACAGGGTAAGGGGTATGCTGCAAAATCTTTGTTATCGCCTCATGTGCTTTTTTATCGGCAATAGTCAAAGGGGAATTATCCGCCTTTTTTTCTATCTTAAAATCAGATGCCGGATCGTCGTAAATGGAAATAATGTCTTTTCCGGCGCACAAAGCCGCATCAATTGCATCGAGTATATATTGTCGTCCCATACTATATCCAAATATAAAATGCAAAATTAAAAACTTTTTTATCGCAAAAAGTTTCCACTTCCGGTTTTATAACTTCTTTTAAACGAAAAAGATAAATTTTATAAGTACTTTTCACAATCGCTGAAATACATGTTCCATAAACATTTCCAGCAAGTTAAGAGAAAGGCAGTAACTTCCCAGTTACTGCCCTATCCTGAAAGGAGGAAAATACCCCTTTCTTATGAATTACCAAAAAGAATTCAATTAATTAATGCGGTACAGCAACCAAGCCCCTTGGAAATCCTGACGATTAGGATATTTTGCCTTAAAAGCATCGCGGGCACTTGCAGCAGAAGCTCTGTCTGCATATGTACTTACGATAACCCGGTACATGGCAGCATCCGCATTGAATGCGATGACAGCATTATAACCTTCTTTATCCAAGAAGTTTTTCAGGTTTTCAGCATTAGCTTTCACACCAAAGCTACCACACACCACACTGTAGTCTTTCAGACCATCAGCACCGGATACCACTGTAACTTTCTCCTGTCGTACCACGCCTACCGGAGCACTTTCCACTACCTTGGCCTCTACCGGGGCAGTCACTACAGGAGCCACCTCCTCTACCGGAGCAGTAGTCTGAGGTTCTGCCAACTCTTGTTGTTTTGCCTTTTCGTATGCCTTCTTGTATGCGCTTTCACTCGATTTACAAGAAGAGAATGCCAGTACGATACATACTCCCATTCCCAATACTGCTAATTTTTTCATTTTTTCTATCATTTTTTGTTAGTAAAATCTATGTCTATTCTAAATCCATCAATATTTACGGAAAACATATTTAACGCCCTGGTAGTTCAACCGCATCTTCTTGTTGGTCAATTCCTCCACCTTGAATGTCCGTTCCCCCTCTTCTCCCCAATTAAAGAATTTCTTATAACCTGCGGAGTTTATCAGATTACTGTGAGCCTCTTCATTTCCGGCACTGTTATCCGGCCACAATATAATGGATATCTCATCCTCTTTCAATTTATAATATCCATAATAAGCCTCATAATTACCATATTCATTCATACAATATGCCAGAAAACTCCCCTTCTGAAATCCATAGAATATGCTGTCCACTTTCTGCACTGTTCCATCGGGATATTGACATTCACGCAATTGCCATTTACCTACCCAATCCGAACCGCCATCATTCATACAAGAAACACATCCCAGCAGCACACACACCAAAATCAGAAGTTTTTTCCCGCCCAACAATTTCTTCATAGTCCACTTTTTTAATTAAAAGACAAAAGTACGCCTAAGCTCTTATCTAATCCCTCCAAATGCTGTTAAATATAATTAAAAGGAACGAATAATAAAGACAAAAAGAGATTTAGCCAGAAGGCTTTCGTACCTTTGTCAAATATAAAACAGGGCGTGAGGCCCATTTAATTAATTACATGACATTTGAAAATTTGAAATTGATAGAGCCGATATTAAGAGCTCTTCAAGAAGAGGGGTATTCCACCCCCACTCCGATACAGGAGAAATCCATTCCCATATTACTTCAAGGAAAAGACTTATTAGGATGTGCCCAAACCGGAACCGGAAAAACTGCGGCATTCTCCATTCCCATCCTGCAAAAGTTATATAAGACAGATAACCGTCAAGGAATAAAGGCATTGATACTGACTCCTACCCGCGAATTAGCGATACAAATCGGAGAGTCATTCGAAGCATACGGCAAATATACCGGACTACGTCACGCCGTCATATTCGGCGGTGTAGGGCAAAAACCGCAAACCGATGAGCTCAAGCGAGGCATACAGATACTGATTGCAACTCCGGGGCGCCTGCAAGACTTGGTCAACCAGGGTTTCATCAACTTAAAGACACTCGACTTCTTCGTACTCGACGAAGCAGACCGCATGCTGGATATGGGTTTCATCCATGACATCCGCCGCATCCTGAAGTTACTCCCACCGCGCAGGCAAACCCTTTTCTTTTCAGCCACCATGCCGCCCGAAATAGAAAAGCTGGCCAAGTCCATGCTGACCGCTCCGGAAAAAGTGGAAGTAACTCCTGTATCTTCTACCGTCGATACCATATCGCAATCCATCTATTTTGTAGAAAAGAAAGAAAAGAAAGACTTGTTGTTATATCTACTCAAGGATCCGGCAATAGAATCAGTCCTGATATTTACCCGTACCAAATATGGAGCGGACAAGCTTGCACGTATTCTCAATAAAGCAGGTATAGGCGCCGAAGCCATCCATGGCAATAAATCACAAAACGCACGCCAACGTGCATTGACCGGTTTCAAAGGTCATACTCTCCGTGTATTGATAGCGACGGACATTGCGGCCCGTGGCATTGACGTAGACCAACTGTCTCACGTCATCAACTACGAACTGCCCAATATTCCGGAAACATACGTTCATCGCATCGGACGTACCGGACGTGCCGGACACAACGGAGTAGCTATTTCATTCTGCGAATCAGAAGAACTCCCATACCTGAAAGACATTCAGAAATTGATAGGTAAAACCATTCCGATCGTAAAAGAACATCCGTTCATCACCTCCACCGGAACCAAAGCCCAAGAAACAAAGACAGAAGAGCTCAAAGTTAAAGCCAAAGAAAATAAAGTATATAGAGGTAGCCGCGCAAACGGTGATTTCTGGAGAAGGAAAAAGCAAACCCGACAAAATAAGCCTCAAAAGCAAGCCTGATTGTCACTTTTCATGATAGATAACTCTAAAAAGCAAGTTTTTTTGAACAAACTTTCAAAATATTTTGTTAGCTTTGTCATATAAACCTAATAAAAAGAAAGGAGTATTATCATGAAAGGATTAAATGTTTTAGCAGCTTTTTTGGGTGGTGCCGCAGTAGGTGCAGCCATTGGTATTTTATTTGCCCCTGAAAAGGGTGAAGATACCCGTCATAAGATTGCAGAAATTCTCCGTAAAAAAGGTATCAAACTGAACCGGAATGAAATGGAAAACCTGGTCGACGAGATTGCCGCAGAAATCAAAGGTGAAGCTGCCGAATAAAAAACTACATTTCAAAAAACAGAGCCATTATGTTTGCAGACGACAAAAGTATAGAGAATATCCAGCAATTATTTATTGAGTTTAAAAAGTATCTGGAACTCCAGAAGAAATACACTCAACTGGAAGTCACTGAAAAGCTGACAATCTTGCTTTCTACATTGATACTCGTACTTCTTGTCGTCATTCTCGGCATGGTGGCCCTGTTTTACTTATCTTTCACCCTCGCCTACATATTAGATCCTATCGTAGGTGGATTGATGGTAAGTTTCGCCCTGATCAGTTGTTTCCATATCTTGTTGATTATCCTAATCGTTGTATTCCGTAAAAAGATTATCATCAACCCGATGACAAAATTCATCGCAGGACTATTCATTGATAATAACAAAGATTAAAAAATCACGAATATGAATGATACTTCCAATACAGACCTCATCACTTTAGAGAGCCTCCAGAAACAAAAAGCGGAAGCACGGGAAGAATTGCGTGCTCAAAAGAAGATAATGAACGATACCGCCAGGAACCTGTTCGCCCCACTTGCTCCTGCGGCAGACAGAGGCACTGCAATCATGCGGGCCTTCAACACAGGCATGGCAGTATTCGATGGAGTTATGCTGGGAATGAAGTTGATGAAGAAAATAAGAAATTCATTCCGGTAACAAAAAAGAGGCTGAATTCTACATTTGCACATAGACTCCAGCCCCTTCCAAATAAGAAGTCCTCCTTTTTTAGACAGCCATCACCTGACCGCCTATTACACCTGCAATAGCACTCGCTACAGCAATGATTACCTTCAAAATCTTATCCCAAACTGATACTCGTATACTCATGGCATTTCATTTTTAATTGT
>OGDN01000110.1_pt1 | contig 150462 bp, 135 predicted proteins | sample 1570271 | NCBI WGS metagenome assembly OGDN01 (sample SAMEA4384481, study PRJEB24528) | human gut metagenome
CGGCGAAAGAAAGTCCGATCATTTTCTCAGGCGACATGTGCGGCTGAGAAAATACTGCTCGGCCTGCAAACGTGCGCGCCGTTCGCTTTTGGCGAGCGGCGCGTGCGCTGCAGTCAGGCCGCAAATCCTCGTGTCAAAAAGTAATACTTTTTGACAGTCTCACACCGTCCCCGGCAGCTTCAGCTGCCGGGGGCGGTGTTATTTTGGGGGTCAGTCCATGGCAAACAGCAGATACCACTGACCGCTGACCTGCACAAATTCAAAGTAGAAGTCCTCGTCGGCGCCGCCTGCATACGTCACGTCACAGGCGACGACAAGGTTGTCGTCGATGCGCACATCCAGCGCCCACTCCAGCTGGGTCAGATCCTCTTTGTCGAGCCGGTCGGAATCATAGATATCGTAGTCATCAATCGTCCGCCCATAGTCGTCGTACCAGTCATCGAGCTCCTCGATCGCCTCCTCAACGGTGAGCAGACCGTCGTCATCATCCCGCATGAAGGCGACCGCCTCCGGCAGGAAGATCTTGTTCATGCCGCTGATATCGTCGTTTTCAAAATACGTGAAGTAGCGCTCGATGAGCTGGTCCACCTCCGTGTTTCCGGTCGTACCGTGGCTGCCGCCGTGCGCGGCAAAGAGGCCGATGAGGACCGCCGCGATCACGACCAGTGCGGCAAAGCCGCACAGCAGACCGATGAGCAGCTTTTTCGGCTTGTGCTTGGCGCCGATCTCCGGCGAGGAGACCGCACCGCCGGGCGCGGACGCATACCAGCCGGTCTGGCCCTGAGGCGCTTCGGGTACGCGCGTGCCGCAGACGGTGCAAAAACGCGCACCGGGGTTCAGGCGGCTGCCGCAATGCGGGCAGACGCCCGGAATAAAGGAAGCGGCCGTGTCCTGCCGGGGCGGCACGGACTGCGCCGGGTCAGGCCGCTCGGGAACGGGCGCGCCGCAGTTGGTGCAAAAACGCATACCGTCTTCAAGCGGAGCGCCGCATTGCGCGCACGTGCGCGGGGCGTTGGAAACATTCTGCGCGGCATCGCCCGCAGGCTGCTGCGTCGGCCGGCAGGGCTGCTGCGAGGGGAGCGCATGCTCGGGAAGCATCGCACCGCAGGCACGGCAGATGACGGCACTGTCAGAGAGCTGCGCGCCGCATTTTGGACAGATCATGGCAAGACCTCTTTTCTCTATCTGTATTTGGATATACTCATTGTAACATCCGCCTTTCAATTTTACAATCCATTCTTTGCGTGGTATACTCTTGGCAGGATTCTTTTTCTGGAGGCAAAGCATATGAACATCACCGCCATCATCTATGACGCCGCCGTGCGCAAAACGGCCTACATCCTCGGCACGGTCATCGGCAACTGCAAGCTCTTCCCGGCCGAGCGCGCGCCGCGCGACTGGAGCGGATACGCAAATGTCATCACCGTCGCCGCCGGTGAGGGCAGCCCGGTCGTGACCGCCGGCGTGCAAAAGCGCGTGACCTTCCGTCCGAAGGGCGAGGACGAGACCGTCGCCGCCGCCGAGCTGATCGCCAAGGCCTTCTGCCCGCCGGAAGCGCCCATGCCGACGGACGCGCTCAAGGCGCGCATCGACGACTTTCTGGCCGCACACAACACGCTCGCGCTCGCGACCGGCTGCGGCAACTGGGTGCGGTGCACCCCGCTGGAATATCTGCGCGTGAACGGCGCGCTCTACATCCTCACCGAGGGCGGTCTGAAATTCAAGGGCATCTGGTGGAACGGCGCGATCTCCGCCGCCGTGTACGACAGCTACGACGGCATGGACTCGCTCGCCGGGCTGCAGATGACGGGCAAGGCCGTCTACATCGACCCGCTGAGCGACGAGTACCGCAGCGTGATCGAGGCGCGCGGCGTGCAGCTGCAGCAGCTGCAGCAGATGCCCGCAATGCTGCACGCGGTGCGTCTGGACATCACGCGCTACGAGCTGCTCGACGGTGCGCTGCGCAGCGAGGGCTATGCCGCGCGGCAGGTACTGTCGCTGGTCTGACTTGATAATCATCCCGTTTGTGGTACAATGGTGGCATTCTGTGCTGATTTTTGAAAGGAGGTGCGCGTGATGGAGCGAACGGAGCTCCCCGTGGCGGTATTTGACTCCGGTCTCGGCGGCATCAGCGTCCTGCGCGCACTCGTGCAGCGGATGCCGGGAGAGGACTTTTTATACTTCGGCGACTCGGCAAACGCGCCCTACGGCGTGCGTCCGGTCGCGGAGGTGCGCGAGCTGACGCAGAGCGTCATCGCCCGGCTGTATGCGCGCGGCATCAAGGCCGCCGTCATCGCCTGCAACACGGCCACAAGCGCCGCCGTCGGCACGCTGCGCGCCGCTTTTTCGGACATCCCGGTCATCGGCATCGAGCCGGCGCTCAAGCCCGCCGCGGCGCAGCACCGGCACGTGCTCGTGCTGGCCACGCCCCTGACGCTGCGGGAGGAGAAATTCGCGGCGCTCATGCGCCAGTGCGCCGACAGCGCCGAGATTCTGCCGCTGCCGTGTCCGGAATTGGTCGAGTTTGTCGAGCGCGGCGAGCTCGACTCCCCCGCGCTCACGGCATATCTGGCGCGGCAGCTCGGCCCCTACGCCGGACATGTGGACGCGGTCGTGCTCGGCTGCACACACTTCCCGTTTGCCCGCCGCGCGATCCGCGCCGCCCTCGGCGGCGATGTCGCGCTCTACGACGGCAGCGACGGCACGGCGCGTGAGACGCAGCGCCAGCTCGTGCGCCGCGGCTGGATCCGCGGCGGCGCGCACGGCACCGTCACGCTCGAAAACAGTCTCCCGTCGGAGCTGCCGCTCAGCCGCAGGCTGCTCGACCTGCCCGCGGAGGACTGAGCCGTATGCAGATCCAACGTATCCCCTTCCCGCCGATCGGCTCGAACATGTACATCGTCACGCAGGGGCGCGACGCGATCGTGCTCGACCCGTGGCCGGACGCCGAGACGATGGCGCGGCTGCAGGGCTATCGGGTGCTGCTGGTGCTCACACACGAGCACGTGGACCACACCTCCGGTCTCGGCCGGATGCAGCGCGCGCTCTCGGCGCGCACCCTCTGGCAGGACAACTGCACCGCCTGGCTGCGCAATCCCGGCAACACGACGCCCGTGCTGCTCGCGGCGCTGAGCGTGTCGCGCGGCGCGCCGGCGCGCGATTTTCTGCGCGGGCTGCACCTCAAGACCGAGACCTATGAGCCCGACATGACCTTTGCCGAGCGCGTCTCGCTCGACTGGGGCGCGCTGCACATCGAGGGCTACGCCACACCCGGGCACTCACGCGGCAGCGCGTGCTACCGCATCGGCGCGCAGGCATTTTTCAGCGGCGACACGATCGTGCCGGGCTGCGCGGTCATCACGCGGCTGCGCGGCGGCGACGCCGCCGTGCTCGGCGAGCAGACCGTGCCGTTTCTGCGCACGCTGCCGCCCGAGCTGACGCTCTATCCCGGCCACGGCCGCTGCGGTATGACCCTCGGCGAGGGGCTTGCTGATATCCGCTGGTGAAAAAAACGTGCGGTTTTGCGGCATATGCAGCAGACTTACACGCCTGTGTGCAAAATGCGCAGACGTCTCGCTTTGTCACAAGTGAGGCTCTTTTGTGAGAATATTTGTTAGACTGACCATAGCAGTTTAGGGTAAAAGTTTTTTGTGGGATTTTTGAGATGGTCTCCGGTACTCCTCCGGGGGCCATCTCGCTTTTTAAAAAGCGCACACACGGCAGGAGAAAATGCATTTTCCCCCGCAAAAATGCTTGACACGCGCGCAGACGTCTGGTATTATATTGGAGCGCTCCAAAGACAGCAGGTGGCTTGACCGCGGAAATCCTGCCGAGGATGCATCTATCACGATGTTTCTATTCTGTTTCCGGGGCTTTGGCCGCGGAATTTTTTTTGGGCGTGTATCTTTCACACGGAGGTGAAAACACACTATGCCGAACGCAAAAGTTCTCAGTGAGAAGCAGGCGATCGTCGCCGCTCTGGCTGAACGGCTCAACAGCGCCAGCGCCGGCGTGTTCGTCGACTACAAGGGCATCACCGTCGATGAAGACACCAAGCTGCGCACCGAGCTGCGTCAGAATGACGTGGAGTATTCCGTCGTCAAGAACACCCTGACCCGCTTTGCGCTCAAGGACGCCGGCCTCGAGGCGATGAGCGATCTGCTCAACGGTACGACTTCGCTCGCTACCAGCACGGCAGACCCGATCGTCCCGATCCGCATGATCCACGACATGAGCGAAAAGATGGCGAAGGACAATAAGTTCATCGTCAAGGGCGCGTTCCTTGAGGGCAAGGTCCTCAGTGACGCTGAGATCGCGGAGATCGCGCAGCTCCAGAACAAGGACGCGCTGTACTCCAAGGTCCTGGGCACGATGCTGGCACCCATCACGGGTCTGGCCGTTTGCCTGAACCAGGTCGTCGAGCAGATGGGCGGTGCTGCCGCACCGGCTGCCGAGGCCGAAGCTCCCGCCGCCGAATAAGGCGACCACTTCACTTAACTATTTAGGAGGAAAATTACCATGGCTAGCGAAAAAGTCACTGCTATGATCGAAGAGATCAAGGCTATGTCCGTCCTCGAGCTGTCCGAGCTCGTGCACGAGATCGAAGATGTGTTCGGCGTTTCCGCCGCTGCTGCTGTTGCCGCCGCTCCGGTGGCCGGCGCTGCTGCTGCCGCCGAGGAGAAGACCGAGTTTGACGTCGTTCTGACCGGCTTCGGCGATCAGAAGATCAAGGTCATCAAGGCCGTCCGTGAGATCACCAACCTGGGCCTGGCGGAAGCCAAGGCGAAGGTCGAGGGCATCCCCTGCGCCATCAAGGAGCAGGTCTCCAAGGACGAGGCCGAGGAGCTCAAGAAGAAGCTCGAGGAAGTCGGCGCTTCTGTCGAACTCAAGTAATTCGGTCTTATATACTGATGCAAAAACCTCCGCGCCATCCGGCGCGGAGGTTTTTTGCCGCAATGGAAAACCGGCGGACAGCAAATCGCTGTCCGCCGGTTTTTTGCGTCTGCAATTCATTTGCCCATGGGCAGCGGCTCGGCCGCGCCGTCTTTTCCGCCGCGGATCATACGCAGGTAATTATAGAGCGAAAACTGCGAGATGTTCAGCGCCTTGCAAACCTGCGCATTGGAGTAAGTAATCAGAAATGCACCATGCTTGTCGAGAAACTCCAGATAGCGGAGCTTATCCTCCTTGGTCATGTGGGCAGAGTTTTTGCCCACCATGAGCTGCGCCTGATCCATCAGGTGCTGGAGCATATCGTTGACATCGCCGCGATATTTGTCTTCATTCGGTTGGTCGGTATTGACCCGGTTGCGGCTGTGGAGATAGCGCTCGAGTTCCAGACTCTTGGTGATATCCTCGTTGATGGCGATGCACACAGAGGGATTGCCGTCTTCATCACGGAGAAACAGCGTCGACGAGCGCAGCGTCTTGCCCTCTTTGGTATATTCAATGAAGTTATAGTAGGTTCCGTTATCCTCGGACGCATTTCGGATGTATTCCAGCCCCAGAATATCTCCGGTGCCGCCGATCTCGCGCCCAGTGATGTGCCCGTTGCGGATGTCCACGATCGTGTGTTCGTAATCGAGCGTCAAATCGTGGAGCACAAACTCGACATCCGGCCCGAAATGTGCCTCCAATAGATCCATCAGTTTATGCAGCCACTCTTTGTTTGCCTGATAAGAAAGCATGCGTTGGTCCTTCTCCCCCAAAATAAAATTTTGAATCCCGGAAATCGTTATACCACATTTTCGCGCAAAAAGATAGTGCTCTCTACAAAAAATGTCTTATGGTCCACAACGCCTTGACAAATAGTAAACGAAATCGTTCGGAAAACAGACATTTTCCGCAAAAAGCGTCTTGTTTTCTGAACACATAGTAAAAAAACTTTTATTCAACGAATATTATCTTAAAAATTTATTGACGAATGTCAGAAACAATGATTAAATAAATTTATAGCATGATTCTAAAATACAAAAATTACAAAAATTCTTTTATTTTTTGTGAAAGGACTGTGTAACCTGATGGACGTTTTAAAGAGACTGGAGCAGAGCGGCATCGTGCCGGTCGTCGTGCTGGACGACGCGAAAGATGCAGTCCCCACCGCCAAGGCGCTTCTGGCCGGCGGCGTGGATGTGATGGAGATCACGTTCCGCACGGCGGCGGCGGCGGATTCGATCCGCGCAGTGAGTGAGCAGTGCCCGGATATGCTCGTCGGCGCGGGCACGGTCATCACGCTCGCGCAGTGCGAGCAGGCCGTAGCGTGCGGCGCGAAATTCATCGTGGCGCCGGGCTTTGATCCGGAGGTCGTGAGCTGGTGCGTCGAGCACGGCATCGCCGTAACGCCCGGCTGCGTCACGCCGACGGAGATCATGGCAGCCATGAAGCTGGGGCTGCGCGTGGTGAAGTTCTTCCCGGCAAATGTCTACGGCGGTCTGACGGCGATGAAGTCTCTGTCCGGCCCGTTCGGCGGCATCCGCTTCATCCCGACCGGCGGCGTGAACGCGCAGAATCTGGGCGAGTTCATCGCGGCGCCCTATGTGCACGCGGTCGGCGGCAGCTGGGTCTGCCCGAAGGCGGATATCGCAGCCGGTAACTTTGACAAGATCACGGAGCTGTGCGCGCAGGCGAAGGAAGCGCTGCTCGGCTTTGAGGTCGCGCACATCGGCATCAACTGTGAGAGCGCGGACGCCTCCATGGCCGTCTGCGAGGCGCTGAACCGGGCGTTCGGTCTGCCGGTCAAGGCCGGCAATTCCTCCAACTTTGCCTCGACCGGCATTGAGGTCATGAAGTCCATGTATCTGGGCAGAAACGGCCACATTGCCATCCGCACCAATGCGCTGCCGGCCGCCGTGGCGGAGCTGGAAAAGCGCGGCTTCGTGTGCGATCCGTCTACCGCAAAATACAAGGGCGAGCGCATGACCGCCATCTACCTCAAAGAGGAGTTCGGCGGCTTCGCGGTCCACCTGCTGCAAAAATAAGGAGAAGATCAAATGAAGGTACTGACATTCGGTGAAATCATGCTGCGCCTGAAAGCGCCCGGCCACGAGCGCTTCTTCCAGAGCCCGAGTCTGGAAGCCACGTTCGGCGGCGGCGAGGCAAACGTGGCGGTGTCGCTGGCAAACTACGGAATGGACGCCGCATTTTTGACCGTGCTGCCGAAAAACGACATTGCCGAGGCGTGCATCCGCGAGCTGCGCTATTTCGGCGTGGACACCTCCCGCATCCTGCGCGGCGATGGCCGTATGGGCATCTACTACCTGCAGGGCGGTGCAAACCAGCTGCCGAGCAAGGTCGTCTATGACCGCGCCTACTCCGCCATCGCGCTGGCCAAGCCCGGCGACATCGACTGGGACAAGGCGTTCGACGGCGTGGACTGGTTCCACATCACCGGCATCACTCCGGCCATCTCGGAGACAGCCATGGAGCTCTCGCTCGAATCGGTCGCCGAGGCGAAAAAGCGCGGCATCACCGTCTCCTGCGACCTTAACTACCGCAAGAATCTCTGGAAATACGGCAAGGCCGCGTCCGAGGTCATGAACAAGCTGGCCGAGTCCGTGGACGTCGCCATCGCAAACGAGGAGGACGTGCAGAAGTCGCTCGGCATCACGGCGGACGTGGACGTCGAGTCCGGCTCGCTCGACCGCGAGAAATACCGTATGCTCGGCAGCAAGGTGCTCTCCGCGTTCCCGAACATGAAGATGATCGCCATCACGCTGCGCGAGAGCCACAGCGCCGACTACAACGGCTGGGCCGCCTGCCTGAACGACGGCGAGCACTTCTACGTCTCGAAGAAATACGAGATCCGCGACATCATCGACCGTGTCGGCGGCGGCGATTCGTTTGCCGGCGGCCTGATCTACGGCCTGAACCACTACGCCGACCGCCAGCAGGCGCTGGAGTTCGCAGTCGCGGCCTCCTGCCTCAAGCACAGCGTCATCGGCGACTTCAACCGCGTCGACGTCTCCGACGTCGAGAAGCTGGCCGGCGGCGACGGCACCGGCCGCGTGCAGCGCTGAGAGGAGGGCGATTCCGATGGACTGGATCAATGAGAAGGCCAAAACGCTCCGGCAGGGCGCCATCCGCGCCATGTTTGACAAGGCCTCCACGATGGACAATGTCATCAGCATGGGCATCGGCGAGCCGGACATGGCCACGCCGGAGCTCGTGTGCCGCGCCGGAAACGAGGCGCTCGAAAAGGGCATCACGCACTATACGCCGAACGCCGGCACGCCGGCTTTGCGCCGCGCCATCGCGGAAAAGTCGAACCTGAAGGGCGTCGGCTACGATCCCGCGACCGAGATCATCATCACCAACGGCGGCATGGGCGCGCTGTCCCTGCTGTTTCTGGTGCTGCTCAATCCCGGCGACGAGGTGCTCATTCAGGATCCCCAGTGGCTCAACTATGTGGCGCAGGTGCGCTACTGCGGCGGTGAGGCCGTGCGCGTCCCGACGGATCTGGAGCACAACTTCACGATGCAGCCCGAGGCCATCGAGCAGCGCATCACCCCGCGCACCAAGGCGCTCATGATCAATTCGCCCAACAACCCCACCGGCAGCGTCATGTCCCGCGCGGACATGGAGCAGATCGCCGCGATCGCCAAAAAGCACGACCTGCTCATCATCGCCGACGAGGTTTACAACACCCTGCTCTACGGCACGGAGCCGTACCTGTCCATCGCGGAGCTGCCCGGCATGAAGGACCGCTGCGTGGTGATCAACAGCTTCTCAAAATCCTACGCCATGACCGGCTGGCGCATCGGCTATCTGGCAGGCCCCGCGGAGATCGTCGACCGCATGACCAAATGTCAGGAAAACTTCAACGCCTGCGCAAATGCCATCGGTCAGTACGCCGCGGTTGCCGCACTTGACCATCCGGAGCTGTGCACGCAGCTGCGCGACATCTTCGCGCGCCGCCGCGCGACGCTGCTGGAAGGTCTGGCCGCCATTCCCGGCATGAACAGCAACGACCCCACGGGCGCATTCTATGTCTTTGCCGACATCCGTGCTTTCGGCATGAGCAGTGAGGATTTCTGCAACCGTCTGCTTGACGAGGAGCGCGTCGTCTGCATCCCCGGCAGCGCCTTCGGCGCATGCGGCGAGGGCTTCGTGCGCATCGCCTACACCTGCAGCGACGCGGATCTGACGGAGGCGATCGCACGCATCCGCCGCTTCTGCGCCAAGTATTATACGGCTTGAGAGAGGAGACGATTCCAATGTCCAATGTGGAACAAAAGCTCCAGGCCATGGGCCTGAAGCTGCCCGCATGCCCGGCGCCGGTCGCAGCATATCTTCCGGTGCAGACGGCGGGAAACCTGATCTATGCATCCGGCCAGACGGCCTGGGTCGACGGCAAGCTGCTCTACGCCGGTAAGGTCGGCGGCGACGTCAGCATCGCGGACGCCTATGAATCGGCCAAGATCAGCGCGGTCAATTGCCTGAGCGCGATCGCCACAGTGGCAGACCTTGACCATATCCGCATCGTGCGCGTGCACGGCTGGGTCAACGGTGTGCCCGACTTCGGCGACCAGCCCGCCGTCGTTAACGGTGCATCTGAGCTGCTGGAGGCGCTCTACGGTGAGCACGGCCGCCATGCCAGAAGCGCCATCGGCGTGGGCTCTCTGCCCACGAACGCCTCAGTCGAGATCGAGATCATCGCCGAAAAGCTCTGAACCGGCACGACACCCCGAAAACCACGAGCAAACACAGGAAAATGATGTGAAAACCACTTCATATTATAAAAATAGGAGGAAAACAAATGAAGAAAAAGCTCAGATCCATTCTCGCGCTGCTCATGGCCATCCTGATGGTCGCCGCCTGCACGGCATGCGGCAGCGGCGGCAACGGCGGCACTGCCAGCGGCAGCAGCAAGCTGCAGGAAGTCCTCGATCGCGGTTATTTGATCGTCGGCACCGGCAGCACCAACGCCCCGTGGCACTTCTATGACGACAACGGCAACCTCTGCGGCTTCGACGTCTCCATGGCGAAGATCGTTGCCAACTCTCTCTTCGGCGATCCGGAAAAGGTCAAGTTCGTCGAGCAGTCCTCTGACGAGCGCGTTCCGAACCTGGTCAACGGCAACGTGGACATCTGCTTCCAGTTCATGACCATCAGCGCCGAGAGAGCCCAGCAGATCGAGTTCACCATCCCGTACTACACCGAGGGCTGTGAGGCTCTGCTGCACACCAACAGCAAGTACAAGACCGGCGAGCAGCTGCTCGCAGCCATGGACAGCGGCACGAAGGTGACCGTCGCCATCCTGCAGAACAGCTTTGCCGAGGACATCGTCGCCGACGTCTTTGCCGGCCACGACAACTACACCGTCGACCAGTATGAGGATCAGGCGCTGCTTTATCAGGCGCTGGCCTCCGGCCGCTGCGACGTCGCCGTGTGCGACATGTCCAACGCCAAGTATCAGGCTTCCCTCGACAGCAACTACATCGCCACCGGCATCGCCGGCCGCCCGCAGAACTACGGTGCCGGCGTCCAGAAGGGCGACCAGGTCTGGCTCAACTATGTCAACACCGTGCTGCAGGACGCCATGAGCGGTGCGACCTACCAGTCCTACATCGACGCGTTTGAGCAGTGGTTCGGCGTGAAGCTCGACCCGCCCAAGACCGGCAAGCCGGCTATGTACTGCTGAGCACAGCGCAGCCGCATCCCTATGTAAACAGAATTTTGGAAGGTGCGGATCGCCCTTGCGATCCGCATTTTTCCAAAGCTTCGGATGGAGAACGCTATGAATTACAATTTTAACTGGACAGTTATCGAAAAGAATATTGTCCCCATGCTGGAGGGTCTTGGCTTCGGCCTGCTCATGGCGATCATCGCGATCACAGTCGGTACCATCATCGGCCTGCTGCTGGCCTTTGCCGCTGTCTCCAAATCCAAGATTGCCCGCAAGCTCGTGCAGATCTTTGTCACGATCTTCCGAAACACGCCGATTCTGATCCTCGTCTACATCACCTATTTCGGTATGCCGACGATCGGCATCAACATCCCCAAGGTCCCCTCTTTCGTCATCACGTTGGCTCTGTATTCCTCCGCCTACATGGAGGAAGTGTTCCGCGCCGGACTGGAAGCGATCCCGAAGGGGATCATCGAGGCCGGTCAGGCCATCGGTTTGAGCGGAACGGTTATTAAAATAGAAATTGAATTGCCCATCATGATGAAAAAAGTCCTTCCGTCCATGGGCAACTACCTTATTTCGCTGTTTAAGGACACATCCATCGCCTCGGCCATCACGGTCGGCGAGCTGACGTACATCTCGAAGGTCCTCACCACGCAGACGTTCCGTGTCTTTGAAGTCTGGCTGACAACGGGCATTTTGTATGTGGCGGCCTGCTACCTGATCGCGTTCATTCTGCGTCGGGTCGAGAAACTGTTCCTGTAGGGGAGGTCCGTATGAAGTACTTCCAAAACATATCCAATCTCTGGGGCAACGTCCTCACGGCACTCGGCAACACGGTCTACATCTCGCTGATCGCCATCGTGCTCGGCACCATTCTGGGCATTGCGATGGGCGTCGTGCTGACCTACTGCAAAAAGCGCTGGCAGTGGCTGTTCCGCATCTACGTGGACATCATGCGCGGTCTGCCGGTTCTGGTCACGATCTTCGTGGTGTATTACTTTGTCAACGCCGTGCTCAAAATGTTCTTCGGCTTCCAGATGCAGCAGAACACGGCCGGCGCCGTCGCGCTGACGATGTTCTCCGCCGCGCAGATGACCGAGCTCACGCGCGGCGCGCTGCAGGCCATCCCGAAGGGGCAGATCGAGGCCGGCCGCGCCATCGGCCTGACGTTCCCGCAAATCTTTTTCAACATCCTGCTGCCGCAGGCGGTGGTGCAGATGATCCCGCCGTGGATCAACTCCGCCACAGAGATGATCAAGGCGTCGACGCTGCTGGGCATGATCGGCGTGCTGGATCTGCTGCTGGTCACGCGCCAGATCGTCGCCAAATACGGCGAGGCGCTGGTGTACTACCTGATCATCGGCGTGTTCTACTTTGCCATCAACACGCTCATTGAGTACGCCGGCAAGAAACTGAGCAAAAAGCTCAACTATCTGCAGAAAGCTAAGAGGTAACTACCATGAGTGACGCACTGTTGAGATTTGAAAACGTAACGAAGAGCTACGGTGACTTCACAGTATTCTCCGACATCTCGCTGGAGGTGCACGAGAAGGAAGTCGTGTCGATCATCGGCTCGAGCGGCTCGGGCAAGACGACCCTGCTGCGCTGCATCAACCTGCTGGAGCCGTTTGAGGCGGGCAAGATCATCCTCGACGGCCAGGAGATCGGCTATCACGACGTCAACGGAAAGCGCAAGCGCGTGCCGGAAAAGGTCATCGCGCAGCAGCGCTCGATGACGGGCATGGTCTTCCAGCAGTTCAACCTGTTCCCGCACATGACGGCGAAGAAAAACGTCATGCTCGGTCTGACCCACACAAAGAAAATGCCGAAGGCCGAGGCCGAGGCGCTGGCGGAAAAGTGGCTCACGGCCGTTGGCCTGGGCGACAAGATGGACAACCTTCCGAGCGAGCTCTCCGGCGGCCAGCAGCAGCGTGTGGCCATCGCACGCGCCGTGGCCATGAATCCGAAGATCCTGCTGTTTGACGAGGCCACGTCCGCACTCGACCCGGAGCTGGTCGGCGAAGTGCTCAACGTCATCCGCAGCCTCGCCAAGGAGGGCGCCACGATGATCCTCGTCACACATGAGATGCGCTTTGCCTATGAAGTGTCCGACAAGGTCATCTTCATGGACAAGGGCAAGATTGATGCCATGGGCACACCGAAGGAGATCTTCGAGGAGCGCCCGACGGCACGACTGCGCGAATTTCTGTCCACATTCACCACACCCATCGTCACGGGCGATGCAAAGGCGGACTGAACCATGGCAGAAAGTATTTACGAATCGCTCGGCGTCCGCACAGTCATTGATGCCTGGGGCACGGTCACGGCGCTGGGCGGCTCGCTCATGGCGCCCGAGGTGCTGCAGGCCATGCAATCGGCGGCCGGCGCCTTTGTGGACATGAGCGAGCTGCACACGGCGGCAGGCCGGCGCATCGCAGACCTCCTCGGCGTGGAAGCCTGCTGCGTCACCTGCGGCGCGGCCGCGGGGCTTGCCATCGCGGCGGCCGCCTGCATGACGGGCACACGCCGCTCGTATGCCTATCAGCTGCCGGACACCACCGGCATGAAAGACGAGATCCTCTGCCTCAAATGCCACCGCGACCTCTACGATCAGGGCATGCTGCTCTCAGGCGCGCACTTTGTGGAGATCGGCGTGACGTCATCGGCGTTTTTGCAGCAGATCGAGGACCGCATCACCGAGCGCACGGCGGCGTTTTTCTACACGTCCGAGGCCGAGACCATGCGTGGCTCGATCCCGCTACCGGAGATCGCGGCGCTCTGCCGCGCGCACGGTATCCCCATCATCGTCGATGCGGCGGCCGAGCTGCCGCCGAAGGCGAATATCCGCAAATACCTCGACGACGGCGCGTCCCTCGTCGTGTTCAGCGGCGGTAAGGAGATCCGCGGTCCGCAGGCCTCGGGCATGATCCTCGGCAGCCGCGAGCTGATCGCCGCGTGCGATCTCAACTGCTGCCCGAACTACGGCATTGGCCGCCCCATGAAGGTCGACAAAGAGAACATCTGCGGCCTTGTCAAGGCGGTGGAGCTGTTCGTGCAGCGCGATTATGATCAGATCATGGCGCAGTGGGACAGCTATGTGGACACGATCCGCGCAGGACTTTCCGACTGCCCGGGTCTGGAGATGACCATCGGCATTCCGACCGAGCCCGGCGTACAGCCCGCCTGCATCCGCCGGCTCTTCCTGCGGCCGCTGACCATGCCCGCTGCTGCGCTGCGTCAGGCACTGATCGACGGCGAACCGAGCATCTACACCTTCCTCTATCAGGATCAGATCGTGATCAACCCGCAGTGCCTGCAGGCACATGAGCTCTCCCCTATCGTGCAGGCGATCCGCGGGATCCTGATGCAGCATCGCTGAGATTTGCAAAGAAAGGACCCTTCCCTTATGCACGAGTATCCCTACCGTACCTGCGCGGAGATCGACCTCAACAAGCTCCAGCGCAACCTGCAGCGCCTGCGCGCGCTCATCGGGCCGGACTGCCGCATCATGGAGGTCATGAAAGCCGATGCCTACGGCCACGGCCTGCGCGTATGCGCCGAGTATGCCGCACCCTATGTCGACTGGTTTGCGGCCGCCACGCTTGAAGAGGCGCTTGCCGTGCGTGCAGCCGCACCGCACACGCCCATCCTCATCTTTGGCGGCCTGCTCGACCCGGAGATCATTCAGGCGGCACAGCACGGTCTGACCATCAACGTGTTCTCACTCCAATATGCCAGCCATGTGCAGGCGCTCCTGCAGCCGATGGATCTGCAGATCGATGTGCACATCAAGGTAGACACCGGCATGAACCGGCTCGGGCTCCACGCCCGGCCGGGGCACTGCGCACAGGCCGTTTCGGACGCCGCGCAGATCTGCGCGCTCGATCGTCTGCACGTGACTGGCATATATACACATTTCGCCTGTGCCGACTCGACGGATCCCTCGGACAGTGCGTTCACGGACGCGCAGTTCGCAGCCTTTCAGGAGGTCTGCAGCGGACTGGAAGCACTGGGCATCGACCCCGGTCTGCGCCACTGCGCCAGCACCGGCGGTCTGCTTGTGCATCCGGAATACCGCTGCCAGATGGTGCGCACCGGCATGTTCGCCCTCGGCATGAGCTACAGCGCCGAAAGCGCGCGCGCATGCGCCCTTGAGCCCATTCTGACATGGTACGCCAAGGTCGTTGACATCCGCACGGTCGAGCCGGGCGAGAGCGTCAGCTACGGACGCATCTTCACCGCCGAGCGTCCCACGCGTGTGGCCGTGCTGTCGGTCGGCTATGCCGACGGCTACTCCCGCGCCTTCTCCAACCGGGCGCGGGTGCTCCTGCATGGCAAGTATGCGCCTGTACGCGGCAAGACGTGCATGGACTTCACCATGGTCGACGTCACGGACATCCCCGATGTTGCCGTCGGCGATCAGGCTGTGCTGCTCGGAGCGGACGGCGGACAGTGCATCCCCGCCGACGAGCTGGCGGCGCTCTTGCCGGACGGCACGAACGGCGGCGTCACGGCGGACATTCATTTCCGCGTTCGCCGCGTGTACCGCTATGACAATGCGACCGTCGCCGTCAGCGACGTGCGCTACTGAGTTTTCGCGAAAAGAGCAGACAGGTGTACCCTGTCTGCTCTTTTTCTGTCCAAAAAGGATCTGTTCCAGCAATTGAAGAGCCCCCGTCCGGCGGTCTGCCGGACGGGGGCTTTGATATCCCCGCGCTCAGGCGCTGAAGCTGACGCTCTTGGCAGCTTCGATGAAGCTCGGCTCATAGGCGTCAAAGTTGCTCTTCTGGGACGCGAACTGCACCATCCAGAACCCGTCGTCAGACTCGTAGAGAACGGTGAGGTAGCGGTAGGTGACGTTCTGCTCCTCGTTGAGGAAGTCATACAGCAGCGTCGGGTTGCCGTCGATGGGCTCACCGTCGACGAGCTCTTTGTCACTGTTCGCCTGCCGGACGAACTCGACATACTGCTCGAATGTCACGTCTTCCGCGCCGGCTTCGGCAAACTCCGCCTTTGTCTCATGGAGGGCGAGCACGATCGCCGTGTCCGCAGCGTAGCCAACGGTGTAGCCCTCGAGGTCTTCCTCGCTGAAGGCGGTCGTGAGCGTGATCTGCATCCCCTCGGCGTCAAAGGTCTTGGCTTTGGCGTCAAAGGGGTTGGTGCTGCCGGTGCTGCCGCAGCCGGCGAGCATGGCCACAAGGAGCAGCGCGCAGACAATGGTCGTAAATGTGCGTTTCATACGGAAATCTCCTCTTTCTATTTTCTATGGCAGCGGCTTACTGCGCCGGTTCGTCCGTCTTCGGCCGGTACTGGTACGGCTCCGGATCGGGTTCGGCATAGCCGGTGGCGATGTCGAACTGCTTGGTCAGCTGCGTGAGGCCGAGCTTCGTCACCATGAGCTCACCGTAGGCGAGATCATCCTGGAAGCCGTTTTCGCGGCACTCATCCAGACCCGCCTTGGCGTCCTCGAGCTCGGAGAGGCACTGCTCGTACAGATCCTCGAGCTTGCCGAGCGCCGTGACGGCGTCGTCGGTGTTGCCCTCGGCGGGGCAGACGGCCTCAAAGCGGCGGCCGATGCGCACGATCGCGGCGTAGCTCGCCTGCAGCATCGCCAGCGTGAGCGCGCCGGCCTGTCCGGCGGCCTCGCTCTGCTTCATGCCGGTGATCATGTCCGACACATCCCCGACCCACTGCTTGTGCACGCCCTTGAGCTGGCTCAGGCGCTCATCGATCTGTGCCGCGGGATGGCGGTTGGCGGAGTAGCCGCCCTTTTTGAGTTTACGGGTCAGACGTTCCATAGTAGCAACCTCCAATTAGAATTCTTGATCAATCGTCCATGTCGAGTGCTTCCAGGCCCATGACGGCAATGGGACGGCTGTCGCCATGGCGGACGAAGAGCATGGTCACAAACGCGCCGGCCACGAAAATGGCGGCATACGGGAAGAGCACGGTCATGCCGACCTTGTCCATCAGGAAGCCGGAGAACATCGGCGTGATGACCTGCGCGGCCATGCTGGCCGTGTAGTAGAAGCCGGTGTAGCGGCCGACGTCGCTGCCGGAGCACATCTCAACGACCATCGGGAAGGAGTTGACGTTGATGGTCGCCCAGCCGATACCGGCGAGGCAAAACATCGCGTTCATGAGCATCGTGGGACTCTCGGAATTGAGGAACGCAGCCACGCCGAACGCGATGGCCAGCATCACGACACCGCCGAGAATGGTCTTTTTGCGGCCGATCTTGGACGCGACGATGCCGACGGGCAGGTAGGCCACGATCGCAGCGGCCTGCGCGAGCATAAGCGTGAGGTTATAGTCCTTGTGCAGGATGTTGCTCGCGTAGACGGAATATTTCGACGTCACGGCGTTGTAGCCGAAGAACCACAGCACGATCGACAGCAGCAGGAAAATGAGCGAGCGGCGCTCGGCCTTGCCGAGCTTGCCGGAGGCAACGGGCGTGTCGCCGTCGTCACCGTTGTCGATGCCGAAGCGCTTGCTGTCGGCCTGCATCTCGGCGACAAACTTCGGCTCGTTGACCGTCAGGCGGAAGATCAGCAGCGCAAGCAGCATGAGCCCCGCGATCACGGAGAAATAGGCAGTGTAGCTCATGAGCGAGTTGCGCACGGAGCTCGTAGCGAAGCCCATGCCGATGGCCAGCACGAGGATGCCGCCGCCGGTGCCCATGAGGTTGATGACAGCATTCGCCTTACTGCGCAGCGGCTTGATGGTAACATCAGGCATGAGCGCAACGGCCGGAGAGCGGAACGTGGCCATGGCAACGAGCACGACCAGCAGCAGCGCGATGAAGCCGATGAGCGCGCCCGGACGCTGCAGCGTCGTTTGGTGGGCGTAGGCCTGACGCGCGGGCACGACATAATTCGTGTAGTCGTGGTTCGTGACGGTCTTGCCCTCGGCATTGGTGACCTGGCTCGTGATGGCGGCAAACTCATCCTCCGTAAAGGTATCCTCGAGCACGAAGGTCTCGCCGTCGGGCGTCTTGAGCGTGCGGTCCGCCTCCTTCTGATAGACGATGCGCAGAGCGGCGGGATCGTCGATCGCGGCAGCGCCGTCGAGATTCTTCAGCTGCGCGTCGTCAACGAGCGACAGACTGATGAAGGCGATGGCGGCGACGAGCGTGCCGATGAGGATAAACGGTGTGCGGCGGCCGCGCTTGCCGGTGTGCTTATCCGAGATCGCGCCGAACAGCGGCAGCAGAAACAGCGCCAGGATGTTGTCGAGCGCCATGATGACACCGGACCATGCCTGCGACATACCGAATTTGTTGGTCAGGATCAGCGGGACGGTGTTGTCGTAGGCCTGCCAGAACGCGCAGATCAGGAAAAAGGCAAAGCCAACGCAGATGGTGCGTTTGTAGTTGAGCTTCACAGGGTTACCTCCAAGTTTGTTTCAAATCCGTACCATTCTACAATACCTCGCCGTGCAATTCAACAGGCATTTGACGAAATGCAGAAATTGTTGTTTAATATGAGCAGGCAGACCGGCGGCTCCCGCCGCCAAAAGGAGGACACATTATGAATTGGAAAACCGCTTGTAAGATCGCCGCACCGGCCGCAGCCTGCGCGGGTGCGTTTGCATTTCTGGTCGCGCCGGGCCGCGCAACGCGCGCGCAGAAGGCGCCGTTTTTATGCCGCAACTACGCGCATCGCGGCCTGCACACCGAGGACGGCTCCGTGCCGGAAAACTCGCTGCCGGCATTTCGCGCCGCGGCCGAGGCGGGCTATGCCGTCGAGATGGACGTGCACCTGACGGCCGACGACCGGCTCGTCGTGTTCCATGACGACACACTCGAGCGCATGTGCGGCGTGCAGGGCGTCATTGATGATTTCACCCTCGCCGAGCTGCGCGCGCTGCGTCTCGGAAAGACCGACTGCGTCATCCCGACGTTTGCCGAGGCGCTCGAGGTGCTCGGCGGACGCGTGCCGCTGCTGCTCGAGGTCAAGCGCGGGCACGATAACCGCCGCCTGTGCGCGCTGACGCTCGAGGCGCTGCGCACCTACACCGGTCCCTACTGCGTCGAGAGCTTCGACCCCACGATCGTCGCATGGTTCCGGCGCAACGCGCCCGACATCCTGCGCGGCCAGCTCAGCCAGCCGCCGAAGGAATACGGCACGGCGCTGAGCAAGCCCGCCGCCGCCATCGTCGGCAATGTGCTCACGAACGTGATCGCGCGCCCGCAGTTCATCGCCTACAAGATCGGCCCGAAGCCGCTGAGCGTGCGCCTGTGCGAGGCCATGGGCGCCGTGCGCGCCGGCTGGACGAGCCGCGCCTGGACGCACGAGCGCGACTACGACATCGTCATCTTCGAGCACTACCGTCCCGGCGCGTGGTTCCGCGCGGACATCTGAGCGCAGGGCAAGCCCGCATACCGTGAAAAACAGCCAACAGCCGAGCCGGCAAATGCCGGCTCGGCTGTTGGCTGTTGATTGCTGTGCTTGCGCGTCCGCGGCGGATGCAGACCCGGACGCTGAAATGGAAGAGAGAACACAAACGAGGGGGGGCGTAAACATCATTCACACAAAACGATGCTTACTGAACACATCCTAACAGTTGTGTCCGTGTTTGTCAAGCGCTTTTTAAAAAATTCTGGATTTTTTCTCACACAGTGCCGTCGCGCAGGATCTGCGCAAGCTCGGCCACGTCACGCAGGACGTATTTCGGCTGCACGTCGGACGCCCTGAGCATCGCCTCGTCCGTCTCGCCGGACATGACGAGCACGCTCTGCGCGCCCGCATTCACGGCCACGGCAATGTCGGTATACAGCCGGTCGCCCACGCAGCAGATCTGCTCGTTCGGCACGCCGGTCTGCGCCGAGATGACGTCAACCATGTTGCGGTTCGGCTTGCCGATGTAGGTCGGCTTGACGCCGGAGGCGGCAGTCAGCAGCGCGCAGATGCTCCCGCAGTCGGGCAGCACCTCGCCGGCCGGCATGGGGCAGACCCAGTCGGGGTTGGCGGCGATGAAGGTCGCGCCGCGGCGCAGGAAGTGCACGGCCTTGTCGAGCTTCTCATACACGAGCTCGGTGTCAAAGCCGGCGACGACGATCTCCGCGCCCTCTTCGACGAGCGGGATGCCGTAGCTGAGCAGCTCGCGGCGGAACGCCTGCGTGCCGACCAGATACACGGGCTTGCCCGCGTAGTGCTGGTTGAGATACAGCGCCGTCGCCATGCCGGACGTGAACACGTTCTCCGCCTCGCACGGGAACCCCAGACGCTGCAGGCGCGTGATGTAGTCCGTGCCGGCGCGCGAGGAGTTGTTGGTCAGGTAAATGTACTGCCGACCGGTATCGGCCAGCGTGTAGATGAAGTCGACCGCGCCGGGAAACACATCGTCCCCGAGGTAGAGCGTGCCGTCCATATCCAGCAGGAACAGGCGCGCATGGAGCAGGTCTTTCAGATCGTTCATGGGTGCCACCTCACAGAATCTTATTTTTTTCTTAACGTCTCATTATACCACAAAAAACGCGCCGCACAACCCAATTATTCCGGCGGCGGGTGTTGAAAAAAACGGTCGATGTGCTATAATATTAAAATCTGTACCGTGGGCCGCTATTGCGTGCAGGCCGGGTACGGACCCAAAGGTGTAATTAAAATTTTGGAGGCATAGATATGGCAAAGAAACAGTTCAAAGCAGAATCCAAAAAGCTGCTCGACATGATGATCAATTCGATCTATACGCACAAGGAGATCTTCCTGCGCGAGATCATCTCGAACGCCTCGGACGCGATCGACAAGCTCTGCTACCAGTCGCTCACGGATGAAAACGTGGGCATGGCGCGCGGCGACTTCAAGATCCGCGTCATCCCCGACAAGGAAGCGCGCACGATCACCGTGTCCGACAACGGCATCGGCATGACCAAGGAGGAGCTCGACAGCAACCTCGGCGTCATCGCGCGCAGCGGCTCGCTGAAGTTTAAGGACGATCTCGGCGAGAGCGCGCAGGAGGACGCCGCCATCGACATCATCGGTCAGTTCGGCGTCGGCTTCTACTCCGCGTTTATGGTCGCCGATAAGGTCACGGTCATCACCCGCGCCTACGGCAGCGACACCGCCTATCAGTGGGTCAGCACCGGCGCGGACGGCTACACCATCACCGAGGCGCAGAAGGATACCGTCGGCACCGACGTCATCATGCACATCAAGGCCGACGAGACGGGCGAGAAATACTCCACCTACCTCGAAAACTGGAAGCTCATGATGCTCATCCGCAAGTACTCCGACTATGTCCGCTGGCCGATCGTCATGGACGTCGAGCAGAGCGACTGGGTCGACTCCGGCGAGAAGGATGAAAACGGCGAGCCGAAGATGGAGATGGTCACCAAGACCGAGGAGCAGACCGTCAACAGCATGATCCCCATCTGGCAGCGCAGCCGCAAGGAGGCGACCGATGAGGAATGCATCGCGTTTTACAAGGAAAAGTTCCACGACAATGACGACCCGCTGGCCGTCATCCGCGTCAACGCCGAGGGCCTGATCTCGTACCGCGCGCTGCTGTTCATCCCGTCCAAGGTCCCGGCAAATATGTACACGCGCGACGCCGATCCCGGTCTCGAGCTCTACAGCTCCGGCGTCATGATCATGGACAGATGCACCGACCTTCTGCCGCCGTGCTATGCGTTCGCGCGCGGCGTGGTCGACTCCCCCGACCTGTCGCTGAACATCTCGCGTGAGATGCTGCAGCACGACCGCCAGCTCAAGCTCATCGCCGCGAACCTCGGCAAGAAGATCAAGTCCGAGCTCACGAAGCTCATGACCAACGACCGCGAGAAGTACGAGCAGTTCCACGCCGCCTTCGGCATGGTGCTGCGCGCCGGCGCCGTCACCGAGACCGGCGACAAGGTCGACGAGATCAAGGATCTGCTGCTCTACCACACAAGCGAGACCAAGCTCGTCTCCCTCAAGGAATACGTCGACGCCATGCCCGCCGAGCAGACGAAGATCTACTTCGCGTGCGGCGACAACGTCAAGCGTCTGCTGAGCCTGCCGCAGGCAGAGCAGCTGCGCGACAAGGGCTTTGACGTCCTGTGCATGACCTCGCAGATCGACGAGTATTTCGTCGACACCATGAAGAGCTACGACGACAAGCCGTTTTGCAACATTGCGACCGACGATCTCGGCCTCGAGAGCGAGGAAGAGAAGAAAGAGACCGAGGCAAAGCAGGCCGAGGACAAGGAGCTGCTCGACTTCGTCAAGGAGACGCTCGGCGAGCAGGTCGCATCCGTGCGCCTGTCCAACAAGCTCGTGTCCAGCGCCGTGTGCTTGAGCACCGAGGGCGGCGTCACGCTCGAGATGGAGCGCTACTTCCGTAGCATGCCCGGCGCGCCGACCGACATCCGCGCCGTGCGCGTGCTGGAGCTCAACGCCAACCACCACGCCTACCAGACCATGAAGGAGGCCTTCACCGCCGGCGACAAGGACAAGGCCGCACGCATCGCCAAGATCCTGCACGCGCAGGCGCTGCTCATCGCGGGTGAGCCGCTCGAGGATCCGGCTGCGTATTCGGAGCTCGTGTGCACGCTGATCTGACAAACGATTTGATCTTATCCCTGACCGCCGCACCCCGGCGGTCAGGGTACCCCAAGTAAGGAGCTGTCTATGCAACCGCGTCTCGGTATCTATATCCACATCCCGTTTTGCGCGAGCAAGTGCGGCTACTGTGACTTCTATTCCTGCGCCGGTGCTGCCGAGCGCATGGCGGAGTATCAGCAGGCGCTGCTCGAGCACATTGAAGAGAGCGCCGGGCGCATCGCACCGGCGTACATCGACACGGTCTATTTCGGCGGCGGCACGCCGAGCTTTTACGGCGCGGCGCGGCTCATCGAGCTGCTCGACGCCGTCAAGGCCACCGGCCGCCTGCTCAAGCGTGCAGAGGTGACCGTCGAGGTCAACCCGGACAGCGTCCGTCTGCACGACCTGCGCGCCCTGCGCAAGGCGGGCTTCAACCGTCTGAGCATCGGTATGCAGTCGGCCAACAACGATATCCTGAAAATGATCGGCCGCCGCCACAGCTACCGGCAGGTGGAGATGGCCGTTGAAAATGCCCGCACCGCCGGGTTTGACAACATCAGCCTCGACCTCATTTACGGTCTTCCCAGCCAGACCCGCAGCGACTGGGCAGACACGCTCGCCAAGGCGCTTGCCCTGCGTCCGGAGCACATCTCCGGCTACGGGCTCAAGCTCGAGGAGGGCACGCCCATGTACGCCCTGAAGGACTCGCCCCTCATCCCGTCGGACGACGAACAGGCGGATATGTACCTGTGCATGGTCGAGGAGCTGCGGCACTATGGCTACGAACAGTACGAGATCTCCAACTTCAGCATCCCGGGCTATGAGTCCCGGCACAACCTGAAGTATTGGCAGCTCGATGACTATATGGGCTTCGGCCCGGGCGCGCACTCGTGCATCGGCCGCACGCGCTACAGCTATGTGCGCGACCTTGACCGCTATCTTGCGGGCGTCCTCCACGGTGAGGACATGATCGACGAATACGAGACGATCGGCGACTTTGAGCGCGCGGCCGAATATCTCATGCTCGGCATGCGCACCGTACACGGTGTGTCGCGCGCGGAGTATGAGCGGCTCTACCGCAGCGATTTTTCCGGCATCGCGCAGCAGCTTGAGGAGTTCGTCCGCCGTGGCTGGGCCGTCGCGGACGGCGAGCGCTGGCACTTCACGCCCTCGGGTTTTCTCTTATCAAACGTGCTCATCGGCAAGCTGCTCGAGGCACAGACCGACCGCAAGGCCGAGCACAACCCGTGGATGAAGCCGCAGATCGAAAAGCAGCCGCGCACCAAGCTCCCGCCCGGTGAGGCGGAGGCTTTCCGCGATACTTATTTAAATAATCCGATTTTGACGGGGACAGACAGGAGCCAAAATCATGAAACTTAACGGCAACACTTCCAAACGCAGCGCAGCCGCAAAGCGCGAGGCGGCGGACTTCGCCGCGCAGGAGCGCTCGGCGCACCGCAGCGCCTCCAACCGCTCGGCACAGAGTGAGGCGGCCGCCCGCCGCGCCGCCGCGCCGAAGCAGACGGCGCAGCGCCAGCCCGTATCCCGGCAGGAGCGCCCGGCGCAAGATGCGCCCCGAGCAAAAGAAAAGAAGCCCCGCGGCCGCGGCGGTAAGATCGCCCTGCGCGCTGCACTCATCGTGCTGGCTGTCATCATCGCGGCCGGCGCCGTCGGCATGGTGCTCGTGGCGAAAAAGGATGCCATCTTCCCGAACGTCTCCGTCTGCGGCACCGACGTCGGCGGCATGACGCAGGCCGCCGCGGCGGACGCTATCCGCGCCGCCGGGTGGGACGACACGAGCGCACCGGTGCTCACGATGACCTTCCCGGGCGACCGGACCATCACCGTCACCGCGACGGAGATCGGCTTTGAGGCGACGCCAGACGCCGCAGCCGAGGCAGCCTACGCCTACGGACGCAGCGGAAATGCGTTCACAAACTTCTTCACGTGGCTGCGCTGCGCGCTCAAGGGGCACGATGTGGCGGCCGATAACCTCGCCGACATGGACACCGACGCCCTGCGCACGCGCATCGAGCGCGAGGCCGCCGAGATCAACGTCAAGCTCTCGGGCGGCAGTGTCGAGATCGACGAGGAGCACAGTACCATCCGCGTCGTCAAGGGTGCGAGCATGATCACGCTCGACCCCGCCGCCGTCGCCGATCGGGTGCTCAGCGACATCCGCAGCGGCAAGTTCGGCACGTCGGCCTACCCGGTCGATATGAGCGGCGACGATAAGATGACGCTGCAGGAACTGCACGACGCCATCTGCGGCGACCCGGTCAACGCGGGCTACGACCCGGAGACCCAGTCCGCCACGGAGAGCAAGGTCGGCATCGCGTTTGACGTGGCCGAGGCGCAGCCCCTGTGGGACGCGGCCTCTACCGGAGACACCGTCACCATCCCGGCCACGCTCACGCAGCCGGAGATGACGCAGGAGCGCCTGCAAAAGCATCTGCTGGCCGACAAGCTCGCCACCAAGACCACTTCCCTCTCCGGCAGCAGCAGCAACCGCATCACGAATGTCAGGCTCGCCGCCGAGAAGATCAACGGCGTGATTCTCCAGCCCGGCCAGACGTTTTCTTATAACGACGTGCTCGGCCAGCGCACAAAGGCCAACGGCTTCAAGGAAGCCGGGGCTTACTCCGGCGGTCAGGTCGTGCAGGAGGTCGGCGGCGGCATCTGCCAGGTGTCGTCCACGCTGTACTACTGCGCCATGGTCTCCAACCTCAAGATCAACACCCGCACCTGCCACTACTTCCCCGTGGCCTATATCGAGCCCGGCATGGACGCCACGGTCAGCTGGGGCGGCCCGGAATTCAAGTTCACCAACAGCCGCGAATACCCCATCGAGATCAAGGCCTATGTGGAAAAGAACAGCATCACGGTCGAGATCTGGGGCACGGATGTGGACGGCAGCTACGTCAAGATGAGCTACACAGCCAACGGCCTGCGCGCCACGACCTACCGCACCGTCTATGACAAGGACGGCAACGAGATCAGCCGCACCGTCGAGGCCAACAGCACCTATCACTCCCACGACACCACGCCGAAGCCCACCCCGACGCCCAGCGCGACGCCAACCCCCACCCCCACGCCGAAGCCGCAGCCGACGCCCTACCCGTCGGTCTACGACCCCGGTGACGCCGGTGAAGACTAATACAGAGGAGAATGCAGTATGAGCAAAGGAAAGTTTTATATCACAACGCCGATCTATTACCCTTCGGACAAACTGCACATCGGCCACACCTACTGCACGGTCGCAACCGATGCGATCGCGCGCTATAAGCGTCTGTGCGGCTATGACGTGATGTTCCTGACCGGAACGGACGAGCACGGTCAGAAGATCGAGGAAAAGGCCGAGGCCGCCGGCGTCACGCCCAAGCAGTTCGTGGACAACATCGTCGAGGGTCCCGGCGGCGTGCGCGCGCTGTGGAAGCTGATGAACATCTCCAACGACCGCTTCATCCGCACGACGGACGACTACCATGTCGAGGCCGTGCAGCGCATCTTCAAGAAGATGTACGATAAGGGCGACATCTATAAGGGCAAGTACTCCGGCATGTACTGCACGCCGTGCGAGAGCTTCTGGACCGAGAGCCAGCTCGTCGACGGCAAGTGCCCGGACTGCGGCCGCGAGGTGCACTACGCCGAGGAGGAAGCGTACTTCTTCCGCCTGTCGAAATATGCCGAGCCGGTGCGCGAGCTGCTGCTCAGCGGCACGTTCCTGGAGCCGGCCAGCCGCGTCAACGAGATGATCAAAAACTTCATCGACCCCGGTCTGGAGGATCTGTGCGTGTCGCGCACAAGCTTCACCTGGGGCATCCCGGTCGATTTTGACCCCGGTCATGTCGTCTACGTCTGGGTCGACGCGCTGTTCAACTACTGCACGGCGCTCGGCTTCCTGAACGACAAGTACAACGATTACGACCAGTTCTGGCCCGCCGACGTGCACATGGTCGGCAAGGAGATCGTGCGCTTCCACTCCATCATCTGGCCCGCCATGCTCATGAGCATGGGTATGCCCCTGCCGAAGAAGGTCTTCGGTCACGGCTGGCTGCTGCTCGGCGGCGGCAAGATGTCGAAGTCGAAGGGCAACGTCGTCGACCCCGTCGTGCTCGCCGAGCGCTACGGTGTGGACGCGCTGCGCTACTACCTGCTGCGCGAGTTCCCGCTCGGCAGCGACGGCAACTTCTCCAACGAGCTGCTCATCTCCCGCATCAACACCGACCTCGCCAACGACCTCGGCAACCTCCTGAGCCGCACCGTCGCCATGGTCATCAAGTACTTCGGCGGCACGCTGCCGGCAGAGCGCGAACATGATGCGCTCGATGACGAGCTCATCGCCATGGCATCCGCCCTGCGCGAGACGTACGCCGGCTATATGGACAATTTCGGCACGCAGCAGGCGCTCATCGAGGTGTTCAAGGTCATCTCCCGCGCCAATAAGTATATCGACGAGACCGCCCCCTGGGTGCTCGCCAAGGACGAGAGCAAGCGCGCACGCCTGGCCACGGTGCTGTATAACCTGCTTGAGACACTGCGCATCACCGTGACGCTCCTGCTGCCGTTCATTCCCGACAGCTGCGAGAAGGCCTTCGCGCAGATCGGCGCCGCTCCGGAGCAGACCACATGGGATAACGCCGCCGTCTGGGGCGTGCTGCCGGCAGATGTCACCGTGCACAAGGGCGAGACGCTCTTCCCGCGCATCGACATGGCCAAGGAGATCGCCGAGCTCGAGGCGCTCAAGGCGGCAAAAAAAGCGGCCGCCGCGCCGAAGTCCGCGCCCGTGCTGCCGGATGTGACGATCGACGAATTTGCCAAGTGCGATATGCGCGTGTGCAAGGTGCTCAAGTGCGAGCCGGTGAAAAAGTCCGACAAGCTCCTGTGCTTCACGCTCGACGACGGCAGCGGCACCGAGCGGCAGATCCTCTCCGGCATCGCCAAGTACTACCGCCCCGAGGAGCTCGTCGGAAAGACCGTCGTTGCGATCCTGAACCTGCCGCCGCGCAAGATGATGGGTATGCCCTCCAACGGCATGCTCCTCTCGGCGGAGAAGGACGGCAAGCCGCATCTGCTCATGCTCGATGACAGCGTGCCCGCCGGCGCACAGCTCTGCTGAGCGGTCCCGCACACGTTCGGGAAGGCTCGCAGTACGAGCCTTCCCGTTTTTCCGGCAGATGCGGAACTTTTTCCGCGCCCGGACGTCAAGCCCTTCGTAATCTCCCGCACATAAAGGAGGAATTGCCCCTTGAAGCTGTTTTCCTCGCCGCCGCGCCCCACAGGGACTCCGCGGCCGGCTACCGATAACGCGCAGCAGAGACCCGCGCAGCAGCATCCTGCACAGCAGCGTCCCACGCAGCAGCGACCCGCTCAGCAGCGGCCGGCTCAACAGCGGCCGGCGCAGCAACAACCCGCCCGGCAGCGGCCGGCGCAGCAGCAACCCGCCCGGCAGCAGCCCGCTCAGCAGCGGCCTGCCCGGCAGCGGAAGCCGCAGAGCGCCGACATGTGGACGGAGAATGCCGCCGCGCAGCCGCGCCGCAGCGCGCCGGACGACCGCCGGCGTGTGCAGCAGACTGCCCCATCCCCGACCGGCAAGCACGGTCGCAAGGCCAAAAAAGCCAAAAAGCCGAAGAAGAAAAAAAGCGTCGGCCGCAGGCTGCTCATTCTCTTTCTCGTGCTGGCCATTCTCGCCGGGCTGTATCTGACGGCGGTCTATTCCGACATTCCGTTCATCGCCAAATGGCGCACGGCCTACATCCAGACGGCTATGAACACGCTCAGCCACCAGTGGCTGGCAACGGCTTTCATACCGCGCAGCGTCATCGACAAGGTTGTCGCCGAAATGGAGGCCGCGCGAGAGGCGCAGATCGGCGTCAACAGTGAGTGGGACGAGGGAGAGATCGAGTCCCGCAACCCGACGCTCACCGACACCAAGGGCATGAGCAAGGAAGAGATCACGTTTTACAACCTCTTCTGGGAGGTAGACGTGCCGAGCATGCAGGCGTATGTCAAGGAGCATCCCGACGCGCTCGCCGCCGGGTGGAGCCGCATCAACATCGACCACTCCGCGCTTACGGATAACGGCACCAGCATCCGCACCATCCAGGGCGAGCAGGTGCTCGCGATCGATGCGCAAAACGAGATCCTCATCGTGCGCGAAAAGGGCAGCACCTATCGCGGCGTACTTGTCGTGATGAAGGATCCGTCGCGCCTGAGTCTGCACGCTGCGACCACGCTCGGCAGCATCGGCCAGTACTGCGGCCAGATCGCGCAGGCGCACGGCGGCGTCATCGGCATGACCGGCTCGGGCTTCATCGATCCGGGCGGCACCGGCAACGGCGGCACGCTCGCAGGCTACGCCATGTGCAACGGCAGGGCCTACGGTGATCACATGGGCTATGGCTACAAGCGGCTCGAGCTGCATGCGGACAACCGCATCTACATCCGTGACAGCACCTCCCCCGTCTCGTCCGACACGACGGACGCGGTCGAGTTCTCCCCCGCCATGATCATTGACGGGGAGACGGTCGTCAATGCCCGCAGCGGCTTCTCCGACCTGCAGCCGCGCGCCTGTCTCGGGCAGTCGAAGTACGGCGAGATCATCGCCCTGCTCGTCGAGGGCCGGCTCACGACGTCGGTCGGCATCAGCGTGCCGGACTGCGCGGCCATCATGGCCAAGCACGACTGTATGCAGGCCATGAACCTCGACGGCGGCACCAGCGCCATGATCTGGTACAAGGGCAAGTACATCATGCGCAGCTCCAACCCCGCGCTCACCGCCGGGCGGACGCTGCCGAACGCCTTTGTCTACGCCGGAAATTAACGGAATCTGAAACGTCCCTGACCGCCGGTCAGGGACGTTTGTTTGCCTTGCACAAATCTTTTTTCGCCGCCGGCGTGCAGTTTCGTGAAAATGGGGCTTGCAATCCGCTCCCGGACGTGGTAGAGTAACACCATCGAGAAACCGATGACCGGGAGGAGTACCCATTTACGAAGCTTTCAGAGAGCAGCGGACGGTGGAAGCGCTGCAGCGGACGAATGGCGAATGGACTCGCGAGGGCAAACCGATTGCAGCAGCATGAGGGGCGACGGTGGCCGCGGCCGTTATCCGGCGGAGCGTATGATCGTACGTGCAAAGTGGGCGCATGAGCGCCAATATGGGTGGCACCGCAGGAGTTACAGTCTTGTCCCATGAAACGGAAGGAACCGTTTCGTGGACGAGGCTTTTTTTATTGCTCAAATCACCGCTGGAGGGATGCATATGACACGGAGGAACAGGCGATGGCGTGGCGGCCGGAGAATTTTTGCCGCGTCAGACCGTATCCGGACATCACAAACCAACCGTTTCATAAAATATAAGGAGAATTTGCTATGAATAAAACGTTCCGAAAGATCGTCGGCGGCGCGCTCGCCGTCACCGCACTCATGGGCCTGGCTGCCTGCGGCAGCAAGACCGAAGGCGACAAGGCCGAGGGTAAGACCTACAAGGTCGGCATCGTGCAGTTTGTGGATGATGCGTCCCTCAACCAGATCGAGGCGGCCATCGAGGCCGAGATCGACGCGAAGGCCAAGGAGCTGGGCGTGACCTTCGATTACACGCTCTACAACGGTCAGGGCGACGCCACGACCCTCAACCAGATCGGCGCAGAGCTCGTCGGCAAGGGCGTGGATCTGATCGTGCCGATCGCGACCCCGGCAGTGAAGATCATGCAGTCCGCCACCGAGGACACCGAGATCCCCATCGTGTTCTCCGCCGTGTCTGACCCCGTCGGCAGCGGCATCGTCGATGCGCTCGACGCGCCCGGCGGCCGCATCACCGGCACGAGCGACGCGCTCAACACCAAGGGCCTGCTCGATCTGATGCTCGCCCAGAACCCGGACACCAAGACCGTCGGCCTGCTCTACTCCAAGAGTGAGGACTCGTCCAAGCAGCCGATCGCAGACGCGAAGGCCTACCTTGAGGGCAAGGGCATCCGCTGCGTGGAAAAGACCGGCACGACCACCGACGAGATCACCTCCGCCGTTGACGCGCTCATCGCCGAAAAGGTCGACGCCGTCTTTACTCCGACCGACAACACCGTCATGACCGCAGAGCTTGCCATCTACGAGAAGTTCCTCAACGCCAAGATCCCGCAGTACTGCGGCGCTGACTCCTTCGCGCTCAACGGCGCATTCGTCGGCTACGGTGTGGATTACACCGCGCTCGGCAAGATGACGGCCGACATGGTCGTGCAGGTGCTGGTCGACGGCAAGAGCCCCGCCACGCTGCCGGTCGCGACCTTCGACAACGGCATCGCCATGATCAATACGGACAGCTGCACCGCCCTCGGCTACGATCTTGCGGCTGTCAAGCAGGCGTTTGACGGCAAGTGCAGCGCCGTGCTCGAGACGACCACGCAGCAGAATTTTGACTGATATCTGATATCCCGAAGGAGGGGCGTTTATGCTGACAGTGTTGAAGACCGCGCTTGAGGTCGGCCTCATTTACGGCCTCGTTGCGCTGGCGCTGTTCATCAGCTTTTCCATCCTGAACATTGCAGACCTGTCGACCGACGGCTGCTTTACGCTCGGCTGTGCCGTGGGCGCGATGCTCACCATCGCGGGGCATCCGCTTCTGGCGCTGCCGGCGGCCATGGCTGCTGGTATGCTCTCGGGCTTCATCACCGCCTTTTTGCAGACGCGCCTCGGCGTGGAGAGCATCCTCGCCGGCATCATCTCGAACACCGGCCTGTACACGATCAACCTCGCGGTCATGGGCTTTTCGTCCAACGTGTCCATCACGGGGCGCGCCACGGTCTTTTCGCTCTTTAAGGCGCTCACCGGCGGCAGCCAGTGGAGCACGCTGGTGCTGCTCGCGCTGCTGCTGGGCGTGATCGCAGTCGTGCTCATCCGGTTTTTCGGCACGTCGCTCGGACTTTCCATCCGCGCGACGGGCGACAGTCTCGACATGGTCAGCGCCTCCTCCATCAACCCCAAGGTCACCATCACGATCGGTCTGTGCCTCGCAAACGCCCTCACGGCGCTCGCCGGCTGCCTGATCGGTGAGTACAACAAGTTTTGCGACATCAACCTCGGCACAGGCATGGTCACGATCGCGCTGGCGAGTCTGATCATCGGCGAGGTCTTTGCCGGCCGCCGCGGCGGGATCGGCAAGCGCGTCGTCTGCGTCGTGCTCGGCAGCATCGTCTACCGCCTGATCATCGCGCTGGCGCTGCGGCTGAACATCTCGGCCGAGTACTTCAAGCTCGTCTCCGCCGTCATCGTCGCCGTCGCCATTGCCGCACCGAATATGAAGGACTATGTCCATCTGGCAAAGATCCGCTCCAACGCGCGCAAGCTGCGCGCCCTGTCCGGAAAGGGGGATGAGAACGATGCTTGAGCTTTCCCACGTCAGCAAGACATTCAACGCCGGAACGGTGAACGAAAAGCGCGCCCTGTGCGACCTGTCGCTCACGCTCGCCGACGGAGAATTTGCCACCATCGTCGGCTCGAACGGCGCGGGCAAGAGCACGCTCTTCAACGCCATCGCCGGTATGTTCTATGTCGATGACGGCATCCTCCGGCTCGATGGTCGGGACATCACGTTCCTGCCGCCGCACAAGCGCAGCCGCCGCATCGGCCACCTGTTTCAGGACCCGCTCAAGGGCACCGCGCCGCACATGACCATTGAGGAAAATCTCGCCGTGGCATATCTGCGCGCGCCGGAAAAGCACAAGCAGCTGCGCCGCGTCAGCCGCAAGGACCGGGAATTCTTCCGCGATGCGCTCGCCCAGCTCGACATGGGGCTCGAGGAGCGCATGAACACGCCCGTCGGCCTGCTCTCCGGCGGTCAGCGGCAGGCGCTGACGCTGCTCATGGCCACCATGGTCACGCCCGAGCTGCTGCTGCTCGATGAGCACACGGCCGCGCTCGACCCCGTGACGGCCGACAAGGTGCTCGCGCTTACGCGCAGCATCGTCTCCGAGCGCAGCATCTCCTGCCTCATGATCACGCACAATATGCACCAGGCGCTCGAGCTCGGCACGCGCACGCTCATGATGGACGCCGGGCGCATCGTGCTCGACGTCTCCGGCGCGCAGCGCGCGGACATGACCGTGCAAGGGCTCATCGACGCCTTCGCCGCACAGGCGGGCACGGCGTTTGACAACGACCGCGTCCTGCTGTCCACGGCAGAGGGCACGGAAAACTGAATTCCGGAAAAGAAAAATCAGCCGCCCTGCGGGCGGCTGATTTTTTGTGTTTATGCACTTAATAGAACGTGGCCACCGGCTCTTCCGGCTTTTCGACCTCCTGCACGGACAGCACCGTGAGCACCGGGCCTTTTCGGCCGTAGGCGCGGTGGAACTTGTAGTCCAGCCGGGCCGTGATGATCGCCCACTCGTCGTTGCGGATCTCATCGGCGTGCTCCCACACGCACACGACGCCCGCGAACTGAATGTCCTGCACGCAGCAGGTCATGATGTGCCGGCCGGCGATGAAGCAGCCCTTCGGCACGTTCTTGCGCACGAGGCAGCGGCACTTGACCTCGATGGTCTTGCCGTCGTATTTCTTTGGCTCCTCGGACATGTCGCGGTACCAGAGGGCGAAGTCGCGGTCCTCGATCTCGATGACCGGCGCGTCAACGTCAAACGGCAGCGGGTCCTCGATGTCGTCGTACACGACCTTGCCGTCGGTGTACTCATACGCGATGTCGCAGCGGCGGGAGATGGCGCGGATGATGCGGTGCATCTCCATGCGATCCATGTTGTCGTCGTAGCGGTTGAGCACGACGAGCTCGGCACTCTTGAGCTTGTCGACCGTGAGCTGGCGCATATTCGCATTGTAGCTCACGAACGTCGTCGCATCGCAGAAGAGAAACTCCTGCGCGACCGCCCAGTTTTCCGGCAGGCTGCCGTAGAGCGAGTCGAGCATCCACATGCCGTTGTACTCCACGAGCACGCGCTCGGGGTGCAGCTCGTCCTGCAGCGCGAGCAGATAGTCGCGCGTGAGGTCGGACTCCTCGTCGACATTGCGCACGTAGACATTTCCGGCGCAGAATCTGTCCGGCTCGTAGACCTCCTCGCCGTCCTCGCACAGCAGCAGCAGCGTGCGCTCGCCCTTGTGGAAGCGGTTGTCCTCGAGCGTCTCCTGAATGAACTTCGTCTTACCGGCCTCAAGGAAGCCGGTGAAGAGGTAGACCGGAACGTCCGGCGCCTGCTGTTTTTTATCAGCCAATGTGGAACAGCTCCTTCAGCGCATCCTCCGCCAGATGCGAACCGATCACGCACACGCGGCCGGTGACCTGCGCGCTGCCGCGGCGGACATCGGACTCGCCGGGCACATAGTCAAAGTGGATCCAGCCGCCGTCGGTCGCGGGCACGATGCCCTTGGCGCGCAGGACGACGCCGTAGCGGTGCTCGTTGATGAGCGCGTCGAGCGCGGTGCGGATCTCGTCATCGGTGTACTTGCGCGGCGTCTCCGTGCCCCAGCTCGTGAACACCTCGTCGGCGTGGTGATGATGGTGGTCATGATCGTGGCCGCAGCAGTGGTCGTGGTCATGGTCGTGATGATCATGGTCGTGATCGCAGCAGTGGTCGTGGTCATGGTCATCGTGGTCATGATGATGCTCATGCTCATCGTCATCATCTTCGTCATGGTCATGATGATGGCCGCAGCAGCATTCGTGGTCGTCATCATCGTCGTGATGATGGTGATGGTGCTCGTGCTCGTCCTCATCCTCCTCGGCGGCCTCGGCCTTGAGGTGCTCGAGCTCGGCCGAGAGCGTATCGCGGCGCTCCATCGTCTGGAGGATCTGCTTGCCGTCGAGCTCTGTCCAGGGCGTTGTCACGATGGTCGCGGTCGGGTTCTTCTCGCGCAGCAGCGCCACGGCGGCGTCGAGTTTCTCGGGGCGGATGCCCTCGGTGCGCGAGAGGATGATGGCGCTCGCGTTCTCGACCTGGTTGTTGAAGAACTCACCGAAGTTTTTCATATACATCCTGCACTTGTTGGCGTCGACCACAGTCGTGAAGCCGTTGAGCACCAGCTCATCGGACTGCACGCCCTGCACCGCGCGGATGACGTCGCTGAGCTTGCCGACACCCGAGGGCTCGATGAGGATGCGGTCGGGGTGAAACTGTGCCAGCACCTTCTGCAGCGCGTCGGCAAAGTCACCCACGAGGCTGCAGCAGATGCAGCCGGAGTTCATCTCGTTGATCTGCACGCCGGAGTCCTTGAGAAAGCCGCCGTCGATGGCGATCTCGCCGAACTCGTTTTCGATCAGCACAATCTTTTCACCCGTGTACGCCTCGGCGATCAGCTTTTTGATCAGCGTGGTCTTGCCGGCGCCGAGAAAACCGGAGAAAATATCAATTTTTGTCATAAAAGAAAGCACTTCCTGTCCGGGAGCACGCGCCCCCAAAATTTTGACTATGATTATAGCACATAATTGTGAACGAAACAAGTCCGGCGCGTCGAGGAGACGGCGTTGCGTTTTTGCCGCCGGTGCGGTAAAATGGAGGTATGAGCTGGAATACTTTTTGGACAATTGCAAAGCGAAACTGGCGCGTACTCGTCTATCTGCTCGTGCTCACGGTGCTGGCGGTCGTGCTCGTGGTCATATGCGTCCGGCGCGGACAGGATGCCGCGCAGCCGGAGCCCACGCCCCGCACGTCCGCCGCCGTCCGGAAGGATGCGGCGCAGACGCTGCTCGACGGCATGACCACACAGGAGAAGATCTGCCAGCTGCTGATCGTACACCCGGAGGCGCTCACCGGCGGCGGCACCGTCACGGGCATGACAGACGAACTCGCCGCTGCGCTGCGTGCCTACCCCGTCGGCGGTCTGCTGCTCTCGGCGGGGAACATGACCTCCGGCGAACAGCTTGCAGCGCTCACCGCTGCGCTTTCGAACGGGTGCAAAACGGCGCCGCTCATCTCGGTCGACGAGGAGGGCGGCCGCGTCGCGCGGCTGATGAACACCGTCGGCACGACGAAGCTCGGCAGCATGTACAGCTACCGTGCACAGGGCACGCAGGGCGCGCACGACAATGCGCAGACCATCGCGCGCGACATCGCGGCCTACGGCTTCAACACGGACTTTGCGCCCGTGGCCGACGTCTGGACGAACAAGCGCAGCAACGCCATCGGCGACCGCGCCTACAGCGACGACTATGACGAGGCGGCAGAGCTTGTCGCCGCCGCCGTCAAGGGCTTTCACGACGGGGGCGCCATCTGCTGTCTGAAGCACTTCCCCGGCCACGGCAGCACAGAAACCGACTCACATGACGGCGCCGCCACGGTCGACAAGACGCTGCCGCAGCTGCGGCAGGAGGATCTCAAGCCGTTCGTCTCCGGCATCGCCGCCGGAGCGGACATGGTCATGGTCGGGCATCTGACCGTGCCGACGATGGACGATGCGCCCGCCTCTGTGTCGCGCAAGATCGTCACGAATCTGCTGCGCTACGACCTCGGCTTTCGCGGCGTGATCGTCACGGACGGGCTGCAGATGCAGGCGCTCGCGCAGTACACAGACGGAGAAAAGGCCGTGCTTGCGCTCGCCGCCGGAAACGATATGCTGCTCGAGATCAGCGACGTATCCGGCACGGTCGCAGCCATCGAAAAAGCGCTCGCCGACGGGACGCTCTCGCGCGCGGCACTCGACGAGAGCGTGCTGCGTATTTTGCAGCTCAAGCTCACACACGGCATTGTGGACATGCCGGAAAGCGGCTGATCTCTCACAGTATTTTAAGAAAGCTGTGCTACAGTCATTGGGACGTGATGACCGTTCGCGTCAGAGATGCTCCTTCTTTCTTCCCCCCCCAAAAAAAAGATCAGAGCAGCCGCTGCTTCCGGCGCCGCTCTGATCTTTTTTGTTGTCGGGCGGCGCAAAACGTGGTATGCTAGATTATCACCTGCAAAGAGGAGAAGCCCATGCAATTCGTTGACATTGAAAAAAAAGACGGCGGCGCATACCTGCACCGCTATGACCTGCATTATATTGACCGCACCGGCTGCCCGCGCACCTATGAGATGGTCAGCCGTGACCGGAACATCGACTCGCTCGCGCACCTGCAGCAGCACCGCACGGACGCGGTCGTCATGGTACTCACAGACGCAAAGCGCGAGCACATGGCGCTCAACCACGAGTTTCGCATGGAGCTCGGCCAGCGCATCTACGGACTGCCCGGCGGGCTCATCGAGCCGGGCGAAACACCCGAGGAGGCCGCGCGCCGCGAGCTGGGCGAGGAGACGGGGCTGCGGCTGGTCGCCATCACGCACGTGCTGCCGCCGGCGGCGTGCACGGTCGGCATCGGCGACGAGCGCACGGTGTGCCTGTTCGGCATCGCCGAGGGGACGTTCCGCCCGAGCAGCGACCCCATGGAGGAGATCGAATCCGGCTGGTACACGCGCGCACAGGTGCGCGCCCTGCACGAGACGGACCTGTTCGGCTCGTGGGCGCTGGCATACAGCTGGATGTTCGCAAACGGCTGTCTTCCGGAAGTCTGAGGGAGGTGCGCCATGTTTTACACCGAGACCTACTGCCCCGGCGTCGCCGATTTTGACCGCGACGGCAAGCTCGCCTATGAGGCGATCCTGCGCATTCTGGAAAACACCGCAAGCCGCCACTCCGATTCCTCCGGCGACGATGTGATCGACGGCAGCCGCCGCGGCATCACATGGGTGCTGACCGACTGGCGCGTCGAGATCGTGCGCCGGCCGCAGAGCAAAGCACCCCTGCAGGTCGCGACCTGGGTGCGCGACAATGCCCCCGTGGGACGCGTTTTCCGCGATTACACGATCACGGACACGAGCGGAACGGAGCTCGTGCGCGCCGAATCGCGGCTGATCCTGTTCGACCTGCGCACGGAAAAGATCGTGCGCATCGACCGCGAACGCTTCGCGTCCTACCGGCCGGAGGCACGCAGCGTCTTCCCCGACACTGCGCCGCGGCTGCGCGCGCCCGATGTCTTTGACACGCAGACGGTGCTGCCGCTGCGACGCTGCGACATCGATTTTAACGGTCATGTGCACAACACGAGATATCTCGAGTTCGCGCTTGAGGCGCTGCCGGAAACCATGCGCTGCGACGCGTTTCGCGGCTTTCGCATCGTCTATCCGAAGGCGGTCAAGGACACAAAGACCGTCACGCTCAAGTATACCGCCGCAGACGACGGCGCGTTTGTGTGTCTGTACAGTGCGGACACGCTGTGCACGATCGTCCGTTTTGAGACCTGAACAGAAATTCCCCGGAGCTGATCGCTCCGGGGAATCGTTTTATTGTCTCCACGGGTTCGCCGGGTCGGGATCGGTCGGATCCCAGCCGCGGTTCGGGCTCGTGATGTCCAGCCACGGAGCCGACGGCTTCGGCACGGGCAGGGACGAGGCATTGTAGATCTTCACCGTCGTACCGAGCGGGCAATTGTCATAGATCCACTTCGCATCCGCCACCGTCAGGCGCACGCAGCCGTGCGAGCAGACCGTGCCAAGCTGGTTATACAGCCGGTAGGACAGGTCATTCTTGTTCGGGCTGTTATACGGCGAGGAGTGGAAGAGATAGTTGCCGACGATCTGCGTGCAGTACTGCCCCCAGCAGCCCTGCAGCGGATGCCAGGCCGCCTTGAACGGCGTGCGGAACGTGCCGATCGGCGTGGTCTGGCCGGGGCCGCAGACGAAGGCGTGATGGAGGATGGAGTATTCTCCGCTCTTATCCAGACCATAGACCAGCACCGTGCACTGGTTGCGCACGACCTCGAGCTGATACGGGTACTGCGCGCTCTGCAGGCTTTGATACTCCGCGTCCGAATAGTTGTTGACCGGGACGACAAACGTCGTGCGGATCGCATCCGTGCCGCACAAGAACAGGATCTCCACCGTGTGCTGCGTGGGCATATCGCGCTTCCAGACCGACTCGGCAATGTGGAAGCCCGGCGTAATGGAGCTGCCGTCGAGCGTGTAGCTGCGCGTCGGCTGCTGCACGCCGTCAACATACCAGACGAGCGTCGCCTTGCCGGGGGCGGCTTTGTATTCCGCGGGGAAATAGCGATAGGTCACGTACAGGTCGATGGCGCGGCACTCCGGCGAGAGCGCGGGCACGGGATCGGTCACGACCGTGCCGACACCCTGAAGCATGATGTCATATTCCTGACTGGTCTGATCGGCTGCGAGCGTGACCGTGCAGCCGCGCATAAGCACGCGCACAAGGCCGGCATGGCCGCTGCCCGCGACCGTCGTGCCCTCGGCTGCAACGGTGAGCGCATCGACCGCGCCGCCGACGGTGACCGTGCCGTTCGGATCGGTGCGCACGACCAGCGTACCGGTGATGTTCAGAGCGCCGAGGTCGCGCCCGGCGGCACCGCCGAGGTAGAGCGTGCCGGTAAAGGCGTCCGCCGTCAGGGGCGCGGCGCCGGTATAGATCACGCGGCCGGAATCGGGCAGCGCGTCGGCGTCGCTGCAAAACTGCAGGCCGAGCTCATAGAGCATCTGCGCGATCTCGGCGCGGGTGATGCTGGCCGTGGGGTTCAGATGGCCGGTATCATCGCCGTTGACGATGCCGGCCCTGACCAGACCGGCCACGGAGGCGACCGCCCAGCCGCTGACACCGGAGGCGTCCGGGAAAGACTGAAGGTCTGCAGCCGTGCCGTCAGAGACTGCAAAGGCGCGCGCGAAGACGGACATCGCCTCCTGGCGCGTGATGCTGCGGTTCGGGCCGATCGTGCCGTCACCGTAGCCGCTGAGGATATTCATCTGTACGGCGGTGCTCAGCTCCGGATAGTACCAGGCATCCCGGTTCACATCGGAAAAGAACGCAATGTCCTTCCCTGCCGTGCAGCCGAACACGCGCACGAGCATGGCAGCCATCTGTGCGCGCGAGGCATTGCCCATCGGCAGCAGATCACCGTGCTCGTCGCCGAGCAGGATGCCGTGCGCACAGGCAAAATCCATCGCCGCCTGATACCAGGGGCCGGTAGGTGTAGGCTCGGGGCTGGGCTCCGGACTGGGCTCGGTGCTGGGTTCGACCGGGGCTGTCGGCTCCGTCGTGGGGACGGCAGGCTCTGTCGTAGATGTCGGGGACTGCACAGCGTCCGGTTCTGCAGCGGCGACCGGCGCGGCGGCCAGCGTCAGCACGCAGACAAGCACGAGCAGCAGGGACAAAAAGCGTTTGCGCATGGTTTTCTCCTCCATTGTTTTCTGCGGATTTCGACTGTTTTCATTATAACGGAAGGCTGTGATTTTTCAACGGTTTTCGCAGAGATTTCAATTTTTTTAAGTCTTTTGTGCCATCGGCGCAAAAAAAGCAGCGCAGCCTCACAAGACTGCGCTGCTCAGCTTGTCAAAGAACCTCGTAGAGTTTGCGCCCGCAGGCGCAAAGACAGTTCAATCATTTTCTTCGGCGACATGTGCGGCGAAGAAAATACTTCTCGGCCTGCAAACGTGCGCGCCGTCCGCAGAAAGCGGGCGGCGCGTGCGCTGCAGTCAGGCCGCAGACCCCTTTGTCAAAAAAGCAGTGCTTTTTTGACAGTCTTAAGCGCAGCCTCATAAGACTGCGCTTAAGACTGCCGGAAAAGGATTCTGTTTTCGGACTTTTGGTTTACATAATTATTCGTTCAAGAGCTCCGCGATGTCGTCCTCCCCATAGACGCGGATGCCGTGCGCGCCGAGGAGCGCTGCGGTGACGCCGTCGCCGGCAACGCGCGTGCCGGTAAACGTGCCGTCATAGATCTCCCCGTGGCCGCACGAGGGGCTGCGCTGCTTGAGCAGGGCGGCCGTGCAGCCGAAGCGCTGCGCAAGGGCGAGCGTCTGCTGCGCGCCGCGCGTGTAGGCGTCCGTAACGTCCCGGCCGGAACGCATGACGACGCGGCTGCCCTGCCGCTCGGACGCGTCGCGCGGCGTCGGCAGGCCGCCGAGCTGCTCCGGGCAGGCGGGCACGAGCGTGTGCCGCGCCATCAGCGCGCGCAGGACGTCCTCAGAGAGCCCCTTGGACGCGCCGTCATACCGGCAGGCGACGCCGAGCAGACACGCACTGACGAGCAGTTTCATCGTCCACCGCGCTTTCCGCGGCTCCACGTGAAGCCGAAGATCATACCGAGCACGCCGCCTGCGATGTGCGTGAGCTGCGCGAGACCGGCAGAGCCGGTGACGGCCTGAAAGATCTCACCGCCGAGGTAGAGGATGAGCACGAGGATGAGCGTGAGCGGGATGGTGCCGGTGCGCATGCCGGCAAAGGACGCGAGCACGATGAGCATGAACACGACGCCGGAAGCGCCCATGAGCGCGCCGTTCGGGAAGAAGAACCAGAGCACCAGCCCCGTCACGAGTGCCGTGAGCGCGATGGCAAGCAGGATGCGCTTGCCGCCGAAGCGCTCCTCCGCCATCGGGCCAACGACGAGCAGGATCACGATGTTGCTGCAATAGGCGGCGAAGTCCGGATGGCCGAGCACATGCAGGAAAAAGCGCGGGTAGGTCAGCCAATCCGTCAGCGACGCGCGGTAGACGCAAAAAAGGTTTTGCGTCGTCCAGCCGTCGGTGAGCTTGCCGAGGCCGAGCGCGAGCAGGCTCAGCAGCGCAAATGTGAGGATGACGGGCGAATTATACAGGATCGTGATGGAGCGTTTCTTCATAAGTACCTCTCAAAATCAAACGCGCGCAGGTCATCCGGGACCGGCGCGGTAATATGCAGGCTCTGCCCGGTGACGGGCTGCGCAAAGTCGGCCGCGGCGGAATGCAGCGCGGGGCGCGTGAGCAGGGCGGTATCGCCGCCGTAGAGCGCGTCGCCGAGCAGCGGATGGCCGAGGGCGGCAAAGTGCACGCGGATCTGATGCGTGCGCCCGGTGCGCGGCGCGACACGCAGGAGCGTATACCCGTCCCGCTCGGCGAGGACGGTATAGTCCGTGACGGACGGCTGACCGCCGGGCGCAGGGATGCGCCGGTTCGAACCGTCGTCCGCGCGGGCGATAGGCAGGTCGATCGTGCCGCGCGGCGGCAGCCCCGTGCCGCAGGCGACGGCGAGATAGGTGCGCTGGAAATCACCGGTGTGCAGCACGCGGCGCAGCCGGTCGTGCACGTAACCGCTGCGGGCGACGAGCATGACGCCCGACGTGCCGCGGTCGAGCCGGTTGACGGGGTGAAACACAGCGTCCGGTCCGAGATAGGCGGCAAGGGCGTTTGCAACCGTGGGCTCGCCGCGGTCATATCCGCCGTGCACGGCCATGCCGGCGGGCTTGTTGAGCGCGAGCAGGTCGGCGTCTTCATACAAAATGTCCAGCGGCACGGCCACGGGTGTGAACTTGCCGCCGGAGCGCTTATCATCGATGCGCACGGTGAGCACATCCCCCGCGGCGACGCGGTCAACGGTGCGGGCGTGCGCGCCGTTGAGACAGATGCCGTCCGGCACGGTCTTGACGCGGGCGATCGCACCGTCGGCCATATGCAGCTCACGCCGGAGCAGGCTCCTGACCGTGCGGCCTGCCTGCTCCGGCGTGACGGTGAGCGTCAGCCGGCGCATTCCTGCGCGGCCAGCGCGGCGGCGTATGCGGCGTAGGTGCGGCTGTCAAAGCAGACCATGCGCACGCGCGTCATTTCGGGATGGTCGGCAAGATAGCGCGTGATCTCGCGCACGGCGATCTGTGCCGCCTGATCGAGCGGGAAGCGGTAGACGCCCGTGCTGATGGACGGGAAATCGACCGTATGACAGTCGTTTTCGCTCGCAAGGCGCAGGCTGTTGCGGTAGCAATTGGCCAGAAGCTCCGGCTCGCCGTGCTGCCCGTCGCGCCAGCGCGGGCCGGGCGTGTGGATGACGTGGCGCGCCGGCAGGCGATAGCCGCGGGTGATCTTCGCCTCGCCGGTACGGCAGCCGTTAAGACCGCGGCACTCATTGAGCAGGCCGGTCCCGGCGGCCATGTGGATGGCGCCGTCTACCCCGCCGCCGCCGAGCAGTGAGCAGTTGGCGGCGTTGACGATGGCGTCGACATCAGATTTCGTGATGTTGCCCTGAATGATCTCGAAACGGTTCATGCAGTTACCTCCTTACCGTCCATGGTGACAACGATGCGGTCGTTCTGCGCGTCGATGGCGACGTCTCCGGCGGCCTTGCGCTGCGCGACGACGGCAGAGGCGATGGCGTCCTCCACGTCGCGCTGGATGGTGCGGCGCAGGTTGCGCGCGCCATACGTCTCGCTGTAGCCCTTGGCGACCAGATAGTCCACGACGGCAGGCGTCCAGTGCAGGGTCATGCCGCGCTCGGCCATGGCGGTGCGCACCTCGCCGAGCATGAGGGATGCGATGGCGCGGAAGTTCTCCTCCGTGAGGTGGTTGAAGTAGACGATCTCGTCGAGGCGGTTGAGAAACTCCGGCCGCAGGAACTCATTGAGGGCGCGCTGCGCACGCTCGCGGCTCTGATCGTCCGCGCTCAGGCCGAAGCCGAGCGTGCCGGTGCGCGTGTTGCTGCCGGCGTTCGTGGTCAGGATGATGACGGTGTTCTCAAAGTTCACGGTGCGCCCCTGCGCGTCCGTGATGCGGCCGTCGTCAAGGATCTGCAGCAGCAGGTTCATGACGTCCGGGTGCGCCTTTTCGATCTCATCGAAGAGGACGACGGAGTACGGCCGGCGGCGGATCTTCTCCGTGAGCTGACCGGCCTCGTCATAGCCGACATAGCCCGGAGGCGAGCCGATCATGCGCGAGACGGAAAACTTCTCCATAAACTCCGACATATCGAGCCGGATGAGCGACTCGGGCGCGTGGAAGAGCTCATCGGCGAGGCGCTTGACAAGCTCCGTCTTGCCGACGCCGGTGCCGCCGACGAACAGGAAGCTCACGGGCTTGCGCTTGGCCTGCAGACCGACGCGATTGCGGCGGATGGCGGCGCAGACGGTATCGATCGCCGTGTCCTGCCCGATGATGTGCGCGCGCAGCCGGTCGCCGAGACCGGCGAGCTGCTCAAACTCATCGGCGCGGATGCTCGCGGCCGGGATCTTCGTCCAGAGCTCGATGATGCGCGCGAGGTTATCCGCCGTGAGCTCCGGGCGGCCCTTGGCGCGCAGCGCGTCAAGCTCGGTCTGCAGCTGCATCTCGCGGCTGCGCAGCTCGGCGATGCGCGCATAGCGGCGGTCAAGCTCCTGATCGTCATACGCGTCGCCGCTCTTCGGCGGCGCGGAGGCCAGCAGCTCGCGCTCGCGCGCATAGTCGCCGATCTCCTTTTCGACCTCGTCGGCACGGATGAGGTCGGCGTTTTTCAGGTTCACGTCCGAGCAGGCCTCGTCAATAAGGTCGATGGCCTTGTCGGGCAGGAAGCGGTCGGTGATATAGCGCTCGCTGAGCACGACGGCGAGACGGCACATGGCGTCCGGGATGACGACGCCGTGGAAGTCCTCGTAATAGCGGCGCACGCCCTTGAGGATCTCGACGCTGTCGTCGATGCCCGGCTCGGCCACCGTGACGGGCTGGAAGCGGCGCTCGAGCGCCGCGTCTTTTTCGATGTGCTTGCGGTACTCGGCAAACGTCGTCGCGCCGATGACCTGGATCTCGCCGCGCGAGAGGGCGGGCTTGAGGATGTTGGCGGCGTTCATGCTGCCCTCGGCGTCACCCGCGCCGACGATGTTGTGCACCTCGTCGATAACGAGGATGATGTTGCCGACGCGGCGGATCTCCTCGATGAGCCCCTTCATGCGGCTCTCGAACTGACCGCGAAACTGCGTGCCCGCCACGAGCGCCGTGAGGTCGAGCAGATAGACCTGCTTGTCGCGCAGCTTATAGGGCACGTTCCCCTCGGCGATGCGCTGGGCAAGCCCCTCGGCGATGGCCGTCTTGCCGACGCCGGGCTCGCCGATGAGACAGGGATTGTTCTTCTGGCGGCGGTTGAGGATCTGGATGACGCGCTCCAGCTCCTCCGCCCTGCCGATCATGGCGTCAAGCTTGCCGTCACGGGCGCGCTGCGTGAGATCGATGCAGTAGTTCGTGAGAAACTTCAGCTTGCGCGGGGCACTGCCGCGCTTGTCGGCAGCGGCGGCATCCTGCCGCGGCTGCTCCGGCGTCTCCGCGTCGGGCGCAGAGGGCGGGTTCTGGTTAAAGAGGCGGTTCAAAAACGGGAACGTCGCGGTCTTGCCGTCGTCCTCGTCCGTGTCGGCGTCGGGGGCGTCGGAGTCCGCGTCCGCGTCGCCGCCGAGCATACCCATGCTGCCGAGCATCTCCGCCACGTCGCCGGTGAGGTTGTCGAGGTCGGCATCCGAGATGCCGAGCTTTTCCATCATCTCATCGACGGGCTTGATGTGCAGCTCGCGCGCGCAGCGCAGGCACAGCCCCTCATTGTGGGACTCGCCGTTTTCGATTCGTGTGATAAAGATCACCGCTACATTTTTCTTGCAGCGGGAGCAGAGTGTAGGCTGCATAGACTGGTTCTCCTGTTCGATAGATTCCGTGCGCGCAGGTCACACGCTCGCGCCGAGCGTGAGCACGTCGATGACCTGCAGCGCTTTTGCCAGAGCGGTGTGCGCAAGCGTGTCGCAGCCGATGACGGGCCCGGCAAACTGCAATGCCCAGCACAGCAGGATGCCAAAGCACACGCCGTTGACCGCGCCGATGGCGGCACCGCCAAAGTCGTTGAGCCGCTCCCGGTTCGGGATGCGGAAGGTAAGATTCGGTAAATTTCCGATCGCGGAAAGGATCAGCATCAAAAGCAGAAAACCGACCGCCGTGACGAGCACGTAGCACAGGCGCGCACAGTAAAGCTGCGTCATGGCCGTGCGCAGAGAAAGCTCCTGCGCGTCGCGCAGCGCGAGCGCCTGCCGCGCCATGCGCTGCCCCGCCCGACCGGAAACACCGGCGGCGGCGAAGCACTGCTCAGCGTATTCCTGCGCGGTGTCGGGGTGCGCGGCCACCCAGTCCTCCCCCGAGAGGCCGGCGTCGTTATCCGGCAGACCGGCTGCGACGACGTCGAGCTGTCCCTCAAAATATCCGCCGGCAAACGGCTCCGCCACCGGCAGGAGGCGGTCGGAAAACTGACCCGCGAGCAGCGCCGCGCCGTAAAACGCGGCGACGATGGCGGCAAGCTGCGCGGCGCTGAGGATCAGGCCGCGGCGGTAGCCGCTCCAGACGGCGGCCAGAATAATGGCGGCGAGCACCACTGTCAAGACGATCTTCATAGCGTATCCCTGTTCTTTCTCTCTAAGCTGCGGGGGTCAGAAGGCGAGCACCGCGGCGCTCGAGCCGCTCACGAGCAGCGCCGCGCCCCGGCGCAGCAGCACCGAGCGGCGGACGCCGAGCAGATTCTGCTCGACGGACTTGATCTCATCAAGCTGCTGGTTATAGAGCGTGAGCCGGTCACTGTACTGCACGAGCACCTGCTTGCCGTTGACAGACAGGCTCGTGACGCTGCCGGTGGGTGTGCACTCGCCGAGGACATTGCCGCCGGAATTGACCGTGACGAGCTGCGCCGCACTGCCCGAGCGGTAGCGGCTGAGCGCGAGGGTGACAAACCCGTCGCCCTCGGCGGCGTAGTCATACAGATACAGGTCGCCGAACGGATACTCGTCGGCGAGCTTGGCGCTGTCGTCAAAAAACGCGAGGCGCGACTGCGACACGCAGCAGATCTTGCCGCCGCGCCAGAAGAGATCGGCAAAGAGCTCGTCGGCGCATACGGCGCTGCCGCGCTCGTCGGCGCTCGTGAGGGTGAAGGTATGCACGGCGCTGCCGGTATCCTGCAGGCAGAGCACGGCAAGATACTTCCCATCCGGGCTCACGGCGGCGCGCACGAGGTAGCCCGTGCCGGAATACCAGACGTAGACAGCCTTGCCGGAGGCGTCATACACCGTGACGGCGCCCTTATAGCCCGCGGCCTCCGTGCAGACGGCGAGATAGCCGCTCTCACTCAGATCGGCGCTGATGATCTCCCCGGAGGGGGTGATGTCGGTCTTGTTGCCCTTGAAGTCCGCCACGCACAGCGTCGTGCCGCCGATGTCATAGGCGCACACGCGCTCACCGCCGACGGAGATGCCCGGCTGCGCGAGCGTGAAGATCTCGTGCAGGACGGTCTTGCCGTCGTCATCGAGCAGCTGCAGACCGCTTGAGGACACGACCGCAAGGCGGCTGCCCACCGTGCGGAAGGTGCGGTTGGCGCTGGAGTCGAAGGTGTAGGGTGCGCTGTCGTCCAGATAGTCGTTCGCCGAGCCCGGCCGGTCGCGCAGCAGCAGATACAAAAACAGCAGCACGGCCAGCACGCACACCGCAACGATGAGCGCCTGACGCAGTCTGGGATTTGGTTTTGCACGATCGTTCATGGACATTCCTCCCTGTCCGCGCCCGGCGGACGCAGCGTCAGGCCTGATTCATCATATCGCCGACGACGCCGTCGTACCACACGCGGTTGAGATACAGCCCCTGCGGGGGCATGGTCGGTCCGGTGAGCCGCCGGTCGCGCGTGGCCAGCAGCGCCGGGATATCCTCCGGCTCGATCTTGCCGTAGGACGCATAGACCATCGTGCCGACAATGGCACGCACCATGTTGTACAAAAAGCCGTCGGCGCACACGGCGATGGAGATCATCGCCCCGTCGCGCTCGGCACGGCACCAGTGCACCGTGCGCACGGTCGTGCGCGTCTCGGTGCCGACGGAGCGCACGGCGGCAAAGTCGTGCGTGCCCTCAAAGGCGCGGCCGGCGCGCTCGAGCCGCGCAAAGTCCAGCGGCTGAGGATAAAAGCAGACGCGGTGCTCCAGAAACGCATCGCGGATGCGGGAATTGTAGATCTGATAGACATACTCTTTCTGAATGCACGAGCCGATGGCGTTGAAGTCCTCCGGCGCGGCGACAGCGTCGACCACGGCGATGTCCGCCGGGAGGCGGGCATTGACCGCGAGCGGTACACGGTCGATCGGGATCGTGCAATCGGTGCGGAAATTGGCACAGTAGCGCCGCGCGTGCACGCCCGCGTCCGTGCGGCCGCAGCCGACGACCTTGATCGGCTCGCCGCAGACCTTCGTGAGCGCGCGCTCAAGCGTTTCGGCGACGGTGACGTCCGTCTTCTGCACCTGCCAGCCGTGATAGGCCGTGCCGTCATACTGCAGGCGCAGGGCAATGTTGCGCCTCACAGCCCGAACCTCGAGAGCACGATCATGCCGGCGAGCACGAGCGCGCCCCAGAGCAGGGCGAGCGTATCGCGCATGCGCCACTCGAGCTGCTTCATGCGCGTGCGCCCCTGATCGCCGTGATAGCAGCGGCACTCCATGGCCACGGCCAGCTCGTCCGCGCGGCGGAACGCCGACACGAACAGCGGCACAAGCAGCGGCAGCAGCGCCTTGGCGCGCTGGATGAGGTTTCCGGTCTCAAAATCCGCGCCGCGCGCTTTCTGCGCGGACATGATCTTGTCCGTCTCCTCGATGAGCGTGGGGATAAAGCGCAGCGCCATGGACATCATCATGCTCATCTCGTGCACGGGCACTTTGAGCTTTTTGAGCGGTCCGAAGAGGATCTCCATCGCGTCCGTGAGGGCGATGGGCGATGTGGTATAAGTCAGCAGGAACGTGCCCGCGATGAGCATCGTGATGCGCAGCACCATGAACACGGCGCGCACGAGGCCCTCATAGGTGATCGTGATCTTCCAGAAGGACACGAGCTCCCGGCCGGGAGTGAAGAACATATTGAGCACGGCCGTGAGCGCAATGATGATCCACAGCGGCTTGAGACCGCGGAGGATGACCTTGAGCGGGATGCGCGAGAGCGCAATGCACACGCCCGTGACGACGAGCATGGCAGCGTAGGACACATAGTTCTCGGCCGTGAACAGTGCCGCGATATAGACGACCGTCATCAGCAGCTTGCAGCGCGGGTCGAGCCGGTGCACGATGCTCGTGCCGGGGAAAAACTGACCGAGGGTGACATCTTTCAGCATACGCCCGCCTCCTTCCCGACGGCGAGCAGCGCATCTGTGAGCTGCTCGAGCGTGTAGATCGACGGCGGGAGCGCAACGCCCCGGTCGCGCAGCGCCTGCGCGATGCGCGCGCTCTGCGGCACGTCAAGGCCGATGTCGAGCAGCGCCTGCGTGTGGGCAAAGACCTCCGCCGGTGTGCCGTCAAAGGCGACGTGCCCGTCGTGAAAGACGATGAGGCGGTCGGCGATGCGCGCGGCATCGTCCATGCTGTGCGTGACGAGCAGCACGGCCGAGCCGGTCTCGCGGCGGTAGGCCGCGATGTTTTCAAGCACGCCGCGGCAGCCGGCAGGATCGAGCCCAGCGGTGGGCTCGTCGAGAATGAGCACCTTGGGACGCATGGCGATTACGCCCGCGATGGCGATACGACGCTTCTGGCCGCCGGAAAGCTCGAGCGGCGAGCGCTCAAAGAGCGCCTCGTCGACGCCCACAAAGCGCGCCGCCTCACGCACGCGCGCATCGACCTCCTCAGCGGAGAGACGGGCGTTTTTCGGGCCGAAGGCGATGTCCCGGTACACCGTCTCCTCAAAGAGCTGGTGCTCGGGGTACTGAAAGACAAGTCCGACCTGAAAGCGCACGTCGCGCGTGGCCTCCTTGCTGCGGTGAATGTCCTCCCCGTCGAAAAACACGGTGCCGGACGTCGGCGCGAGCAGCCCGTTGAGGTGCTGGATGAACGTGCTTTTGCCGGAGCCCGTGTGGCCGATGATGCCCACGAACTGTCCGGCGGGGATGGCGAGATCAATATCGTCGATAGCGACTTTTTCAAAAGGTGTCCCGGCACTGTAGGTGTGCCGGAGGTGATCCACCCGGATGATTGGCGTCATAATTTCGTTTCCTTTATCGGTGAAGATCGGTAGTTACTTTTTCAGGGCGGCGGCAACGGCGTCGGCACAGTCGGAGACCGTGAGCGCGTCGATCGGCACATCCATGCCGTGGGCACGCAGCGCATCGAGCAGCCGCACCGTGACCGGCGCGGTGAGTCCCTCTTTTTGCAGCAGGTCGACCTGCGGGAAGACCTGCTTCGGCGCACCGTCGGCAACGACAGCGCCGTTGGAGAGCACGATCACGCGGTCGGCGCCGACGCACTCCTCCATATGGTGTGTGATGAGCACGACCGTGATGCCCTGCTCACGGCAGAGCTTTGTCGCCGTGTCGATCACCTCGCGCCGTCCGGACGGGTCGAGCATGGCCGTCGGCTCGTCGAGCACGATGCACTTGGGCTGCATGGCGATGACGCCCGCGATGGCGACGCGCTGCTTTTGCCCGCCGGAGAGCAGGTGCGGCGCGTGCAGGCGGAAGTCATACATGCCGACCTGCCTGAGGGCCGCGTCCACGCGCGCGCGGATCTCCTGCGGCGGCACGCCGAGGTTCTCGGGCGCAAAGGCCACATCGTCCTCGACGACGTTTGCGACGATCTGGTTATCGGGGTTTTGAAAGACCATGCCCACCGTGGCGCGCACGGACAGAAGGTTATTTTCGTCCGCCGTGTCCATGCCGTCAACATACACCTTGCCGCCGGTCGGCAGCAGGATGGCGTTGAAGAGCTTGGCCAGTGTGCTCTTTCCCGAGCCGTTGTGCCCGAGGATGGCCACGAACGAGCCGCGCGCGATCTCGAGCGAGAGGTCACCGAGCGAGGGATGCTCCTCACCGGGATAGGTAAAGGTCAGATGTTCGGTTCGTAAGATCGGTTCCATGGTGTTCCTTTCCGCTCAGCGCTCCCAGCGGCAGGTCGCCCCGCACGGCAGCGCGAGACCGGACGCCGTGACCGGCAGACCCAGCTCCTGCGATTCGCTGCGGCCGCCGAAGCGCCGGGTGAAGATGCTTTCTGAGAGATACGTGAGCACCGACGGGCTCAGGCCCGTGGTGTAGGAATTGATGATGACAAAGAGCGGATCGTCCGACAGCACGCCGGACACCAGCTCCACAAACGGCCAGAGGTTTGTCTCGAGCTTCCAGACCTCGCCGCCCGGACCGCGCCCATAGCTCGGCGGGTCCATGATGATGGCGTCATAGCGGCGGCCGCGGCGGATCTCCCGCTCGACGAATTTGGCGCAGTCGTCCACGATCCAGCGGATCGGCCGGTCGGCCACGCCGGAGGCGGCGGCATTTTCCTTGCCCCAGGCGACCATGCCCTTCGCCGCGTCCACATGGCACACGCTCGCCCCGGCGGCCGCGCACGCGACCGTGGCCGCGCCCGTGTAGCCGAAGAGGTTGAGCACCGAGACCGGGCGGCCGGCCGCGCGGATCTTCGCCATGGCGTAGTCCCAGTTGGCGGCCTGCTCGGGGAAGATGCCCGTGTGCTTGAAGTTCATGGGCTTGACGCGGAAGGTCAGTTCCCGATAACGGATGTCCCAGCTCTGCGGGAGGGTACGTTTATCCCAGCTGCCGCCGCCGGTATGGCTGCGGCTGTAGCGCCCGTCGGCCGTGCGCCAGCGCGGGTCGGTGCGCGGCGTGTCCCAGATGGCCTGGGGGTCCGGGCGCACAAGGGTATACTTGCCCCAGCGCTCGAGCTTTTCGCCGCGCGAACAGTCGAGCACCTCAAAGTCCTGCCAAGAATCCGAAATCCACATAGCTGCTCCTCTTGTCCGGCGGCGGGAACATGCAGTTCCAGTGTGCGCCGGAATGGTGATACTTAGACAGTGTATTATAGCATCAAGTGCCGCAATGGTCAATGTGTCCGGAGCGCCCTGAGGGGCGCAATTGTAAACAAATGATAAAGAATCGCCCACCGGTACACCGGCAGGCGATTCAGACGGGCAAATGCAAAAAAGCCTCGCAGAGTTTGCGCCCGCAGGCGCAAAGAAAGTCCGATCATTTTCTCCGGCGGCATGTACGGCGGAGAAAATACCGCTCGGCTCGCAAACGTGCGCATTGGGCACCTCTGGTGTCCAATGCGTGCGCTGCAGCGAGCCGCATCTTTTTCAAACGAGAGCCCAGCGCAGCGGGTCTCGTTTGAGAGCGCGTGCGCGCTCAGCGCCGGCGGCTGCCGGCAGGATCGCGGTCAAATTCGCGCAGGGTCTCGTGCGCCAGCGCACGGCGGCGCGCCTCCTCCGCCTCCATCTGCGCGCGGCGGCGGCGACGGCGCTCGGCCTCGATCTGCTTGCGGCGGCGCACCAGTCACAGAACGTAGCCGACCAATGCCAGCACGATCGCCAGCAGAATGACGAGCACGATGGGATTGGTGAAAAACGCGGCCACATGCCCCGCGATATATGCGCCCTTGGACACGGCGACATCGACCGCGGCGACGAGCTTGACCGTGCCGTAGACCGTGCCGTGATAGCTCACCGTGAGCTCGCCGACCTCGTCCCCCGCCTTGATGGGTGCTTCGAGCGGCTTGCCGTCGCGCTCGGAGTAGATCGTGACCTGCTGCTCAAACTGCGGCGCGCCGTCACTGTCGGCGGCGGGCAGCACGGCCGAGACGGTCTGCGCCGGACGGACAGTGACGCTGTCGCCGTCGCGCCCGTAGCGCACGGGCACTTCACAGATCAGATCGCTCGCGCTCACGATCGCCCGCCAGCCATAGTGGGAGAACACCCAGCGGTAGGCCGTGAGCGTATCGGAAAAGCTGCCGAAATCCGTCGTGCCGTTGGCGCGGGCCGTGCCCTTGCCGCCGAGCACGATGCACAGCAGACGCACGCCGTCCTTCTCCGCCGTGGAGATGAGGCAGTAGCCCGCGGCATCCGTGTGGCCGGTCTTGACGCCCTTGGCATATTCATAGTAATAGCCGCGGTACATCGGAGAATCGGGATTGATGAGGCCGTTCGTGTTCGAGAGCGTGCGCTCCTCGGACAGGTTCGTGGCCGGGACGGTATGCTTGACCGTGTTGCAGATCGTGGCAAAGAGCTCGTGGCTGAGCGCTTCCTTCGTGATGTGGTAAAGATCGTGCGCCGTGGTATAGTGATCGTCCTTCGGCAGGCCGTGGGGGTTGGCAAAGTGCGTGCCGGTGCAGCCGAGCTCCTGCGCGCGCGTGTTCATGCGCTCCACGAACGCCGAGATGCTGCCGCAGACATACTCCGCGACGACGTTGCACGCCTCGTTCGCCGAGGAGATCATGGCACAGTAGAGAAAGTCCTCAAACGTCATGGTCTCGCCGACCTTGATGTCGGCATTGCTCGCGCCCTCGACCATGTCGGCATTGCAGTCGGCATAGGCCGTGACGGTGTCATCCAAATGCACGTCGCCGCGCTCGACCGCCTCGACCGCAAGCAGCAGCGTCATGATCTTCGTCAGGCTCGCGGGATAGGCCTTGGCGTCAATGTTGCGGGTATAGTAATACTGGCCGCTGTCCTCGTCGACAAGCATGACACAGTTGGCCTGCAGCTGTTCATCGAGCGCGGCCTTGACCGTGTCGCTGCCGAGGACATAGCTGCCCTCCTGCGCCTGCACCGTGCTCTGCGGCACGCCGTCGGACGCGGCGTTTGCAGTGGGTTCGGGGGATTGCTCCGCAGTCGAAGCGGAGCTGTTGGCGGCAAACGCCGGAAAGGCCGCCGTCAGCAGCAGGCAGACGATGAGCAGCAGCGGCAAAATGCGATATTTTTTCATATCTTTCTCCATAGAACTATGATATAATGAAACATCCGGCCGGAGACGGCACAGCCGCACGTCCGGAACAAAAGCGATATCTGGATTCATTATAATAATTCCGGCGGCGAAAAGCAAACCATTTCCGCGAAAAGACTCGAAACGGAGGAGCTGCGATGAAAATTCTGGTTGTGGACGACGAAAAGACCATCGTCAAGGGCATCAAATTCAACCTCGAAAACGAGGGCTATCAGGTCGACGTATGCTACGACGGCGAGACCGCCGTGGACATGGCGCGCCACGGCGAATACGCCGTGATCCTGCTCGATCTCATGATGCCGAAGCTCGACGGGCTCGGCGCGTGCCAGCGGATCCGGCAGTTTTCCACCGTGCCGATCATCATGCTCACCGCCCGCAGCGAGGATGCGGACAAGCTCATCGGCTTTGAATCCGGCGCGGACGACTACATCACCAAGCCCTTCAACATCCTCGAGCTCAAGGCGCGCATCCGCGCGCTCATCCGCCGCTCGAGCATGGCGCCCGCAGCGCCCGCCGAGCCGGACAGCGGCAAGCTCGTGCGCGGTCACATCGAGATCGACCCCGAGCGCCGCAGCGCACACCGCTTCGGCCAGAACGTGGAGCTGACGCTCAAGGAGTTTGACCTCATCGAGCTGCTCATGCGCAACCCCGGCAAGGTCTACTCGCGCGAGCAGCTGCTCGACCTCGTGTGGGGCTACGACTATCAGGGCGATATCCGCACCGTGGACGTGCACATCCGCCGCCTGCGCGAAAAGCTCGAGCGCAACCCCGCCGCCCCCGAATACATCATCACGAAGTGGGGCGTGGGCTACTACTTCGCCGAGGCCTGACGGATGAAAGGGCATCCGTTTCGCATCCGGCTGCCGCGCAAGCTGGTATCGAGCGTGCAGTTTCGCTTCGCCGTGACGTTCACGGTGCTCGTGGCGATCCTGCTCACGCTCATCAACACCTACCCCACGCGCGCCTCGCGCGACATCGTGTTCGCCGAAAAGCAGAGCGCGCTCACCAACCGCGCCGCCGTCGTGTCCTCCTCCCTGTCGCTGCTCGACAACCTCACGCCGGACAACACCCGGCAGGTGCTCGCGCTGCTCGATCTGCGCGACCTGACGCGCATCGTCGTGACCGACAGCACGGGGCTGGCCGTGTATGACTCCGCGGCCGAAAACAACATCCGCGGCAAGTACACGCTCTATCCCGAGCTCGTGCGCGCGCTCGACGGACAGGCCGTATTCTACTCGCACTACACAAACGAGGCATTTCTCAGCCGCGCGGCCATGCCCGTCATGAGCAGCGGCAAGACCGTCGGCGCGGTGTACGTGTGCGAGAGCGACAGCGAGCGCGCGGCGCTCATCGGCAGCATCCAGCGCCGCCTCGCAACCATCACGATCGGCATCGGCGCGGCCGCGCTCGTGGTGCTGTGGTTTTCGATCAAGATGCTCACGCGGCGCATCACGCAGCTTGCCGACGGCGTGCGCACCGTGCAGCGCGGCGACTACAGCTTTCGCCTGACGCTTGCGGGCGACGACGAGCTGACCGAGCTCGGGCGCGAATTCAATAACCTCACCGAGCGCCTCGAGACGACCGAGGCGCAGCGCCGCCGGTTCGTATCCGACGCATCGCACGAGCTCAAGACGCCGCTGGCGTCGATCCGTCTGCTGTCGGACAGCATCTCGCAGAGCGCGGACATGGACAGCGAGACGATGCGCGAATTCGTGACCGACATCGGCAGTGAGGCCGAGCGCCTGCAGCGCACGACCGAGAAGCTGCTCGACCTGTCGCGCCGCGACGACGGCGTGCAGTCGGACGTGACGGTCGTCGATCTGCAGCAGGCCGTGCACGGGACGCTGCATCTGCTGCGCCCGCTGGCGGCCAAGAGCGACGTGACGCTCACGTGTCTCATGAGCGACGGCGTGACCGTGCGCGCATCGGAGGACGACATTTACCACATCGTCTTTAACCTCGTGGAAAACGCCATCAAGTATAATCTTCCGGGTGGGAGCGTGACCGTGCGCGTCGAGGCGCGCGGCGAGCAGAGCATCCTGTCCGTGGCCGACACCGGCATCGGCATCCCGGAGGCTGACCGGCCGAACATCTTCAACCGCTTTTACCGCGTGGACAAGGCGCGCTCGCGCGAGCACGGCGGCAGCGGTCTCGGCCTGTCAATCGTACACGACGCGGCCGCGCTCTACGGCGGCACCGTGACCGTGGACGGCGTGGAGCCGCACGGCACGCGCTTTACCGTGACGTTTCCGCGCGCGAAGGCGGACAACGCGCCCGAGGTGCAAAAGGAGGTGCCGGAGACATGAGGCGATGGCTCCCCCTGCTGCTGGCAGGCCTGCTTGCGCTCGGCTGCGCGGGCTGCACAAAACGGCAGACCGTGACGGTATACCGCATTGAGACCGGCGGAACGGCCCTGCTGCACCCGGAGACGGTCACCGTGCCCGGCGGCACAGACCCGGTGCAGGTCGCGCTTGATGCGCTCGGCGCAAAACCGGGCGACAGCACGTGCACGAACCCCGTGCGCGACTGGCTGACGATCGACGGCAGCCGCGTAGACGATGACGGTACGCTCTGGCTGACGGTGACGGCAACGGAGACGGCGAGCGGCATCACGCGCACACAGGCGCTGGCCTGTCTGGTGCTGACGTGCACAGCGCTCGACGGCGTGACGGCCGTCGGCCTTGCCGAAGCGGACGGCGACGTGCTGCACGCGCCGACGACCGCCGACGAGCTTGCCCTGACAGACCCCGCCACAGACACACCATAACCGACATTCCATGGAGGTGGATATCCCATGCTCAACAACATTGCCCGCATCCAGCGCGCGCTGAGACAGGCGCATCTGGACGCCATCCTGCTCACCAACGAAAACGACCGCCGGTTCGCCACCGGCTTCCCGTCCTCGGACGGCACGGTGATCGTGACGGTGCATCAGGCATTTTTCATCACCGACTCCCGCTACATCGAGGCCGCACGCGCCGCGCTGGCCGGTATCGCACAGGTACTGCTGTGTTCGCACGAGGCGCCGATGCGCACACTCGTGCAGGGCATTTTGCGCGAGGCAAACGTGCAGCTGCTCGGCGGTGAGGAGCAGACGACGAGTTACGCCGAATTCACGGCCTATGAGCAGCTGCTCGGGCTCAAGCTCCAGCCGGCGCAGAGCATCCTGCGCACCCTGCGCGCATCCAAGCAGCCGGAGGAGCTGGCGATGATGTATCAGGCGCAGCAGATCACGGACGAGACGTTTGCGCAGATCTGCACCGTCATCCGCCCCGGCATGACCGAGCGGGAGATCGCGGCCGAGCTCATTTACCGCATGCTGCGCCTCGGCGCGGAGGGCACGAGCTTTGACCCCATCGTGCTCACCGGACCGGACACGAGCATGCCGCACGGCGTGCCCGGCGACCGGCGCGTGGCCGAGGGCGACTTTGTGACGATGGACTTCGGCTGCCGCAAAAACGGCTACTGCTCGGACATGACGCGCACCGTCGCCGTCGGCATGCCGAGCGACGAGATGCGCACCGTATACCAGACCGTACTCGACGCGCAGCTGGCCGGCATTGCCGCGGCAAAGGCCGGCGTGACCGGCGAGCGTGTGGACGCCGCCGCGCGCAAGGTCATCACCGATGCGGGCTACGGGGACTGCTTCGGTCACAGCTTCGGACACAGCCTCGGGCTCGACATCCACGAGCACCCCATCGCCGCGCCCGGCGCGCACGCAAAGCTGCCGGAGCACACCGTCATCTCCGCAGAGCCCGGCATCTATCTGCCCGGCAAATTCGGCGTGCGCATCGAGGATGTGCTGCATCTGACGGCCGATGGGGCGGAAATTCTCACGCGAAGCCCGAAAAATCTGATCATTCTGTAAATATCCGCTTGTCAAACCAGACAATATCGTGTAAACTATATAAGATTTTTGATTCTAATTATTCTTGAGGAGGATTCCTATATGATTACAGCAGGCGATTTCCGCAACGGTGTTACTTTCGAGATGGACGGCCAGGTCATGCAGGTCGTCGAGTTCCAGCACGTCAAGCCCGGCAAGGGCGCGGCCTTTGTGCGCACGAAGATGAAAAACGTCATCACCGGTGCCGTGACCGAGACGTCCTTCAACCCCACCGCCAAGTTCGAGAGCGCCACCATCGACCGCAAGACGATGGAGTACAGCTACAACGACGGCAACCTCTACTACTTCATGGATCCCGAGACCTATGATCTCGTCCCCATCGACGAGAGCGCCCTCGGCAGCAACTTCCGCTTCGTGAAGGAGAACATGGAGTGCACCATCAGCTCCTACAAGGGCAAGGTGTTCCAGGTCGAGCCGCCCACGTTCGTCGAGCTCGAAGTGGCCGAGACCGATCCGGGCTTTGCCGGCAACACCGCCACCAACGCTACCAAGCCCGCCACGCTGGAGACCGGCGCCGAGATCAAGGTGCCGCTGTTCATCAACCCCGGCGACCGTATCCGCGTCGACACCCGCGTGGGTGAGTACCTCGAGCGCGCGAAGGGCTGAGAAAAGCATGCATAAAAAAGACGCTGCCTCCGGCAGCGTCTTTTTTTAGACTGTCAAAAAGTATTCCTTTTTGACAAAGGGGTTTGCGGCCTGACTGCAGCGCACGGACACGGTTTCCGCCGGTGTGCGCAAGCTCCGCGAGGCGCTCAGGCGCTCCGTCCGTTGATATGCACAGCGCGCCGGCTCTTACGAGCCGGCGCGCTGCGCATTGCTGTCCGTTTTTACTGCGCGCACTCCGCTTCCTCTGCGGCGGCAGCGGCGGCGTTGGCCGCGTTCACATCGTGATCCAGATCCTTGATGAAGCAGCGGCGGCGCTTGTGCTGCTCCTTGTCGAGGCGCTTCCACTGCGCGAGGATGTGGTCGTTCTTCTCGAGCATGGGACCGGTCTCGGCAAACTGCACGCCGTGGCGGTTGCAGCTCTGGCAGACATGATCCATCATGACGGCATTGATGCCCTCGGTCTGCAGGTCCGGCCGCACGGCCGTGAGCAGCATGATGAGCGTGTCGCCGTGGTGCAGGTCATTGAGCACGCCCGCCCAGCCGAACGGGAACAGGCGGCCGTCGGAGTGCTTGAGCGCGACCGATGGGTCGAGCGTCGTGACGCCGAAGGCGACGAGGTTTTCCTGCTCATCGAGCACGAAGCACACAAACTCCGGATCGACGAGCGGAATGAATTTCTTGGCATAGCGCTCGATCTGCGCGTCCGAGAGCTCCACGACGCCGTAGAGCGGCGCATAGGCCGCATTGATGAGTTCAAAGACCTGACGGACATAGGGCCCGTACTCGCTCTTGTGATGCAGCGTGGCCACGTGCAGGTTCTTGCGCTTGAGAATGTACTGCGAGAGCTTGTGCAGACGCTCGGCCTCCATTCCGCCCGGTTCGGGCACGGCGATACGGTACTCGATCCAGTCGACGTCCTTGCGGTAGCCGAGGCGGGTCAGATGCTCGGGATAGTACGGCGCGTTGTAGTTCGTGAAAAACAGGCTGCGGCGGTCAAAGCCGTCGACGAGCATGCCCTCGCGGTCACAGTCCGTGAAGCCGAGCGGGCCGTGCACCTGATCGCACCCCTTCTCGCGCGCCCAGCGCTCGACCGTGCCGAAGAGCGCCGCCGAGACCTCGGAATCATCCACGAAGTCCACCTGACTGAAGCGCATGCAGTGCGTGCCGAACTTTTCGTTGGCCTTGTGGCTGAGGATCGCGCCGATGCGGCCGACGATCTCCCCATCGCGCCGGGCCAGCCAGCAGCGCGCCTCGCAATAGTCAAATGCGGGGTTCTTGCCCGGGGTCCAGTCATCGAGGTCGTCACCGTAAAACGAGGGGATATAGTTCGGGTTGTCGGCATAGAGCCGGTTGGGATACTGCATAAACTGGCGCAGCTCGTGCCTGGTCGTGACCTCGGTCACGACGACCGGGCTGTGCTTTTCAAACCTTTGCATGGGTCAATCTCCTTATGAAAAACAGTGACCAGCCGGAGTCTGGCCTGACGATAGTATAGCGCGCCGCGCGCCGGATTTCAACCTTTGCGTGCGTGGTTATTCACCCAATCGGCACGGTTCGACACGAAAAAAGCCCTGGAGACGAGCTCCGTGGACGACTGCTTGTCCAAAAATCCGGGACGGACTTTTGGACTGCGCGTCGCCGCCGCCCGGCGGCTGTCGATCGGATTCGAGGCGGGCCTTGCCACCTCGAGCTCCCCTGCGGCACACGTTTCTTTCCCGAAGGTGCTTTGCTTCTGAAAACAGAAAGTCCCCGGAGACGAGCTCCGGGGACGGGATTCCTGCGTTTGCTTCAGCTTACAAGAGCTCGGGATACCAGTCGTTGATCGCATCCACGATCGCTTTGGCCTTTCCCTCCTGACAGATGTCGAGGATCTCGGACGCAAGGTCAAGCCCCCAGTGGACAAAAGCATTTGCATTCATGGTTCTTTACCCCTTTCTTTACGTTCCGTCGCGACACACACATTGGCGACGGATGGTTGGCGGCAATACCGGTTTATTTACATTTTACGCGCATGATACGCAATGTCAAGCTTCCGCAGCCGCCCAAAGGCATGCACGATGGCGAAAAGCGCGTTTCCTGCCGGTTTCTTAGCGGAGTCCTGACAGGATTCCTATGCTTTTCCTGTTTGCCGACTTGCGCGCCGGGCATAAATCGGCTATAATAAACATCACGTTCGTTCCGGAACGAACGGACGCAGCCAATCGCATAAAGAGGGGGGGAAGCACATGAAATGCCGCGAGTGCAACGCGGAGCTGCCGCATGGCGCACACCGATGCCGGCACTGCGGGCGACCGATTCTGCACGAAAAAATCTGGAACAACAAGCGTCTGCGCGCACTGTTCATCGGGATCATCATTGTGCTTGTCGCCGTCGGCGCGGGGTTCGCCGTCGTCGCCTCACAGGACGCTGCCGTCAACCGCAGCGTCAAGGACGCCATCTGCAACTTCCAGTTCGACACCGCCGAGACCCGGCGGCGCGACGTGAAGCTCTTTCCCGCAGGCGACAACGACCTGCGCATGGAGATCATCCGCACCGGACGGCTCTATCAGGCCGGACAGTACACGCAGACGCTGATGTACATCGACGACCTGCACGAAAACTACGCCGACAGCGAGCTGGTGGTCTACAGCGGCGTACTCGATGCCATGGAGGCCAAGAGTCTGCCGCAGATCTACGCCGCGGCCGCAAACGACTACAGCGCGCAGGATTATCAGACCGCGCTGGCCGAGTACACCGTGCTCGCCGAGCGCAACTATTCCGACAGCGCAAAGCGCCTGTTTCTCACAAACGCCCACCTGTGCGAAAGCTTGCAGCAGCTCGCGCTTGCATCCGACATGACCAACGCACAGGCGGCGCAGAAGCTTCTGGATCTCATCGGCTTTTCCGACACGAACCAGCTCCTCATGAGCAACGGCAGCTACGCACGGGTGTTCCTGTCCGGAAGCTGGAGCAGTGACGCGGGCGAGCTGACCGTATCCGACGCGGGCGTGACCTGCTCTCTGCCCGGTCTCGGCGAAAAAGACTGCACCATCCGCGGCAACGCCATCTATGACAGCGCGGACGAGGGCGCCGCAGCGTTCTACCGCTTCTCTGTGCTCAACAGCCGCATGATGATCGCCGACGCCGTCGGCGACGGACGCGCCTACACCATGTTCCGGCAGTGACCATGACCGATATCCACATCCCCGCAGCATCTCACGCTGCGGGGTGTTTTTGTATCTGTCTTCTATTTTTGAGCGGCGCAGCGGAAAGTGCCGCTTGCCAAGCGCGGCTTTGTTCCGTATAATTGGATTTGGTGGATTTGGAATACAAAACTACAAAATTGGGAGGAAAAAACATGAAAAAACGCATCATCAGCCTGCTGCTGTGTCTGGTTTTGATCGTATCGCTCATGCCGGCTGCGGCCGCGGCGAGCACGAGCGACAGCAAGACCGTCACGGTGCGCTACGCCTCCGGTCACGGAGTGAATACCCATGACTACGCGGCGGCCTTTACCTACAGCGACGAGCTGTTCACCAAGAGCGGCTACACGTACCGGCAGGATCTCGCGGAGATGTCGCTGGGCCTCGCCTTCGCGGCATTTTCCAGCAAGGATTCCGAATATGAGGATCAGCTGGCAACGAGCAACCGCAACTTCATCTCGTTTGCCGAGCAGTGCGGCTTTGAAAACATCCGCTCCAACAAGTGGATGACCCAGCCGGCCGAGACCGACTCGATCGGTATCAACTGCGCCAGCAAGACCATCCGCGACAACGGCGGCCAATACACCCTCATCGCCGTCGGCGTGCGCGGCAACAACTACCACGCCGAGTGGGGCGGCAACGCACGCCTCGGTGCCTCCGGCGAGCACGCAGGCTTCGCCATGGGCCGCGATCAGGTGCTTGACTACCTGCGCGCATACATCGCCGAGACCGGCATCACCGGCCGCGTGAAGCTCTGGATCAGCGGCTACAGCCGCAGCGCGTCCGTGGCCAACATGGTCGGCGGTATGCTCGACGACGGCTGCAGCCTCGGCGCGCGCGTCAGTCTCAGCCCGCACGACCTGTACTGCTACTGCTACGAGCCGCCCATGGGCGCAACCAAGGACGAAGTGCAGGGGCGTGTATATGAAAACATCCACAACATCGTCAACACCAACGACCTTGTGACCTATGTCGCGTTCGACAGCTGGGACTTTGCCCGCTACGGTGTCGACCGCGTCGTGCCGACGAAGGGCGATGCAAACTACCTCAACTACAAGGCGAAGATGCTCAGCGAGTTCTACCGCATCCCGAACAACGGCGGCAACATCTACTGGCCCGACCACTTCCAGGCGTGGGGCATCGATCCGAAGGACATCACGAGCGGCGACCTCGGCAAGATCTTCAAGGTCAACATGACGCAGGCGGAATTCTACGCCGACCTGTGTGAGGCGATCACGACGTGCCTTGTCTCCTCGCGGCAGGACTATGCCGACAATCTGCAGGATTACCTCATCGCACTGCTCGGCGACATCTTCGGCGCTGCCGACCGCGACACCTCCGGCGTGGCGGAGAGCTTTGCCAAGAAGGTGCAGGACAACGCCAAGAAGCTCTTCTACTCGCTGACCATCCCCGGTATGCTCAAAAACGGCACCGCCGTCAAGCTCCTCACCGGGTATCTGGTCGAGGCGCTCAAGGAAAACGGCATCGTGACCTATGACCTTGACGGCATCCGCGACGCGTTTGCAACGCTCGTTCCGCGCCTGTCCAAGATGGCGCTCAAGTACCCCGGCACGACAATGACGCTGCTGGCGAACCTGCTCGTGATCATGAGCGCACATTTCGGCGAGAGCTGTCTGGCGTGGATGCGCTGCCTGTCGGACACATATATGACCAACAAACAGCGCGTCAGCTACGCGGGACTGTTTGACGACGTGGCCGCAAGCGCGTGGTACGCGCCCGGCGTGGACTACGTCAAGTACGGCCGGCTGATGTACGGCACCGGGAATAACCTGTTCCAGCCCGACGCGCAGATGACCCGCGCCATGTTCGTGCAGGTGCTCTACGCGCTGGATGGCTCGCCGTCCGTCAGCGGTCTGAGCTGCCCGCTGACGGATGCCGGCGGCAGCTGGTACACCGACGCCGTCATCTGGGCATACAATGCGGGCGTGGCAGCAGGCGTGTCGGCAACGGAGTTTGCGCCGAACGAGCCGCTGACACGCGAGCAGATGGTGACGATGCTCTACGGCTACGCAAGCCGCAGCGAGCAGCTCACCGGCGACGCGGGCGCGCTGTCCCCCTATCGGGATCAGGCAAACGTGTCGGCCTGGGCGCGGGAGGCAATGGTCTGGGCCGTGAGCACGGGCATCGTCTGCGGCACGTCCCCCACCACGCTCTCGCCGCAGAAGATCGGCACGCGCGCAGAGGTCGCGACCGTGGTGATGGGATTTTGCGAACAGTAAACCGGACAAATCAAAAAGCGCTCGGGCAAAATGCCCGAGCGCTTTTTGCGCGGTTATCACGTTTTTATCGGATCACGGCTGCACGGCGGCGGCTTTCGCGCCGCGGCAGTTGGCGCGCAGCACCGGCATGAGCGCCGTGAGCGCGATGTCCAGCTTGCGGGAATAATCCCCCTCCATGCCGTTGTTGATCCAGTCGATGAGCATACCGAACATCATGTCCGTATACATGCGGATGATCGCCTCGAGATCCTCGGGGGCGATGTCCATGTTCTGCGCGTAGCGCGTGATGACCTGACGGGCATAGTAATCGCTCGTCTCCCACGTGAAGCGCTCCAGCTCTTCCTTGCCGTAGCCATGGTAGATATTCAGGATGGCCTGACGGTCGTTCGAGAGGTTCGATGCGAGCGTCAGAAAGCCCTCGCGCATGGTCTCGAAATTGCCGTTCGTGTTCAGGAAGTGCTGCACGCGCAGCTCAAATACATACTGCGTGAGCACGTACACATCCGTGAAATAATAATAGAACGTCTTGCGGCTGCAGCCAACGGCATCCGTGATCATCTTGACCGTGATGCGGTCGATCGTATAGTCGTTGAGCAGACGCAGATAGGCGTCCGCGAGCGCCATGCGCGTCCGATTCTGCTTCATGAAGTGTGCCTCCGTTTCGCTGCCGGCAGAGGCCGGCCCGTTGTTTTGAATGTTCTTATAGTAACCCACCTGTCACCATAATTCATTGGCCATTATATTCTGTTTGTAACATTTTTGCACACTTTGCGAAACTAATCTACTCGTTTGTCCGATTTTTCAAGCATCCAGCTCGCTCTGCAGCTCACAGGTGCGCATCATGAAGGCGGCCAGCTGCGCACGGTTGGCGCCGGCATTCGGGCTCAGCTGCGAGCTGCTCGTGCCGTAGAGCAAGCCCATGGAGACGGCCCAGGTCGCAGCAGGGTATGCCCACTCGGGAACCGTATTCCAGTCCGTATAGCCGCCGATCGGGCGCGGGCGGACGCCCTTTTCCGGCCCGTAGGCACGGTAGAGCATCGTGACGAGCTGCGCGCGCGTGAGGCGGTCATCGGGTGCAAAATGCGTGTCGTCCATACCGGCGGCGACCTCATTTGCATATGCCCAGCGCACCGCGTCGGCGTACCACGCATCCGGCCCGACGTCCTCAAACGGCGTCTCGGGCAGCTCGGACACGTCCGGCTCCCCGGCCATACGGTAGAGGATCGAGACAAGCATGGCGCGCGTCGTCATGCCGTCGGGGTCGAACAGGTCGTTTCCGACGCCGCTCATGAGGCCGAAGAGCACACAGTAGTCGATGCCCTTGTGCGCCCAGCTGTCGGCGGAGACCATATCGTCAAAGGCGCTCCCGGCGCAATACTTATCGCCGATGCAGGGGTCGGGGATCCTGGCCGTCTCGGTCTTGCCGCAGACGGAGCAGGTGCGCTCCATGTGCACGGTGCCATCTTCCGTCTTGACCGCAGTCCAGGTGCTCCAGTGATGCACGGGGTAGGAATACTGCACGGCCTCGGTGACACGCTCACTGCCCTTGAAATAGTGGACGGTGCTGCCGTTGGTGAGCGTCATGGTATAGACCGTCTGGTAAGCCGGGTCAAGCACACGGTACTCCGTGGCTGAGACCTGGCCGATGATCATGACATAGTGGCCGTTGGCTGAATAGCTGTTGAGGTGAATGATCGGCGGACTGTAGCTGCCCTCGCCGCCGACGTAGCGCGAGATGGCCTCGGCCAGCGAGGTCTTGCTGTACGTCGCGCCGCTGAAAGCAACATCCTCCGGCGTCGTGGCAAAGGGCGCGCCGTAATGCCCGCAGCTGCGCCAATAGTCGCCGAGCGCGCCGGGCGTGGCATCGATGCCGAGGTAGGACAGGGCCATGGAGATGCACGCCGTGAAGCACTCATGGTTGGCATAGCCGACATAGCTGCCCCAATAGTCGGCGCAGAACTGATCCGTATAGGACGGCACCTGCGAGATGTAGCGCACGGTGCCCGCTTTCACGCCGGAGTATTTCGCATATTCCACGCTCGCATACGGCGCGGCATCGACCCGGCTGGCCGCCGTGGCGCCCAGCGTCAAACAGGGCAGCAGCCCCGCGAGCAGACACAGCGTCAGCGCCAGACTGACAATTCGTTTCTTCATAGATAATACCCTCTGTTCCGGATTTTGCTGAGTGTTGACATAACACGCACACACACAGATGCATATTTTACACCAAGTGTTACGAGATTGCAACCTTTTTTGCTTTCCTTTCCAGCTTTTGTGGAGCGCAGCAGTGAATTTTGACCGGGTTTGACGCACAAAGTGGGGACGAAAAGAAAACAAGCAAAAGCAGAATTTATCGTTATGTCAACCAAAACTCCGGGCATTTCCGGACTTATGACACGAGCCGGTGAAATCTGCATCCGCGAAAAAACGATAATAAGATAACGTTTCGCTTGACATATATGCGAATGCATAATAAAATGGAAATAGAAGGGGTGCACGCCGCATGGTGCTAATACGACCGCCAAAAAACCGCACGACAGCCGCAAAAGAAAGCTGTGCGAGATATTATGTAAACCTTTTACCGGAAGAGGCGTAAGGCCAACAGATGGGCGTGGATGCAGCCGGCAGCGCGGTCAGCGGACGCCCGGTGGTTGGGCGGACGGAAAAACACAAAAGGAGGATGGTACATGGGACAGGAGACAAACGCGGCGCTGCGGCGCAAGCTGCGCACGCAGCGCGCGGCCTACGAGGAGCTGTTGGGGCTCGCGGGCGCGATCATGGCGGCGCTGTGCGTGCGCCGGGGCGACGGCGGCACGCTGCGGCTGCCGAAGCAGGATGTGCACGACGCGCTCACGCGCTATGAATTCGCGGCGGCGGCCGAGGGCGAGGACTACGTGCTCTCGTACCGGGAGCGCGGGACATGATGGACCTCGAGGACGAAAAGGCGCGCATCCTCGAGCAGCTGGCCGAGATGGCAGCCGACACGACCGTGAAGCCGGAGCTGCGGCTCAAGGCGGCGGGGATGGTGCTCGGTCAGGCGAGCGACAAGGACGCCGGCGAGGCAGAGCCGCAGGTGCTGCGCTTTGAGGGCGCGCTCGAGCAATGGAGCCGGTGAGGTGAGGCAATGGCACGCAAAAACGAGCCCTATATTTATAAGGTGCTGCGGCGCGAGACGCCGAGTCCGCGCCAGCAGGAATTTTTCCGCGCAGAGGCGGCAAACGTCGCCTACGGCGGGGCGCGCGGAGGCGGCAAGAGCTGGGCCATGCGGCGCAAGCTCGTCATGCTCGCCATGCGCTACCCGGGGCTGAAGCTCCTGCTGCTGCGCCGGACGCTGCCGGAGCTGCGCGCAAACCACATCCTGCCGCTGCAGCGGGAGCTTGAGGGATACGCCGCGTGGAGCAGCACCGAGCGCGCGTTTCGCTTTCCGAACGGGTCGCGGCTCGTGATGGGCTACTGCGACAACGACAGCGACTGCGCGCAGTATCAGGGGCAGGAGTACGAGGTGATCGGCTTCGAGGAGGCAACAAACTTTGAGCCCGACTGGCTGACCTTCATCGCGACCTGCCTGCGCACGACGCGCACGGATTTCACGCCGCGCATCTACTACACCTGCAACCCCGGCGGTCCGGGGCATGCGTACATCAAGCGTCTGTTCATCGACCGGGCGTTCCTGGACGGAGAGTCCCCGCAGGACTACGTGTTCATCCCGGCAAAGGTCTATGACAATCAGGTGCTGATGCAGCGCGACCCCGGCTATCTCAAGCGGCTCGAGGCACTGCCGCCCGCAAAGCGGCGCGCGCATCTTGAGGGTGACTGGAACGTATACGAGGGGCAGGTGTTCGCCGAATGGCGCGACGACCCTGCACACTACGCCGACGGAAAGTGGACGCACGTAATCGAGCCGTTCGATATTCCGGACACATGGCGGGTATACCGCAGCTTTGACTTCGGCTACGCCAAGCCCTTCTCAGTGGGCTGGTGGGCGGTGGATTTCGACGGCCGGCTGTACCGCATCCTCGAGCTGTATGGCTGCGTGCCCGGCGAGCCGGACACCGGCGTGCGCTGGACGCCGGAGCAGATCTTCACGCAGATCCGCGCCACCGAAACCACGCACCCCTATCTGCGCGGACGGGACATCCGGGGTGTGGCAGACCCCGCGATCTGGGACGCATCGCGCGGCGACAGCATCGCCGACATCGCCGACCGGTACGGCGTGTACTTCGAGCCCGGCGACCATCAGCGCCTGCCCGGCTGGATGCAGGTGCACTACCGGCTGGCATTCGATGCGGCGGGGCTGCCGATGCTGTACGTGTTCCGCAACTGCCGGGACACGCGGCGCACGCTGCCGCTGCTGCGCTACGACGCGCACGCGCCCGAGGACGTCGACACACGGCAGGAGGACCACATCGCCGACGAGATCCGGTATCTGTGCCAGTCCGATCCCATTGCGCCGCGGCCGACGGTGCAGCGGACGCCGAAAGTGTTCGACCCTCTGAGCAATGATTAATTATGTAAACAGGAAAAGACTGCGACAGCAGTCTCTTTTTCTCGCAAAATGTTAAAAGTTATGTAAACCATTTGCCGGAAACGGCAGCAAAGGAGCGTCTATGACAAACGAAAAAACAAACCCCCTGCCCTACCGTGCGGCGGCAGAGGCAGGGCTGCCGGAGATGCGTGAGCCCGTGATCACGCCCGACGATGTGGCGCGCGGCACGGAGCTGCTGCGCCGCTACAAGGACGGCAAGCGCGCGCTCGAGGCGCGCATCATCGCCGACGAGCAGTGGTACCGCCTGCGGCACTGGCAGTATCTGCGCGACCGCCGGCGCGAGCAGGGCGCCGACGTAGTGGAACCGACGAGCGCGTGGCTGTTCAACGCCATCGTCTCGAAGCACGCCGACGCGATGGACAGCTTTCCGGAGGCGGTGATCCTGCCGCGCAGCGAGCAAGATGAGCCGGACGCGAAGGCGCTGTCGGCCATCGTGCCGGCGGTGCTGGAAAAGACGCACTTCGAGCAGGTGTGGTCGGACGCGTGGTGGTATAAGCTCAAGCACGGGTGCGCGGCCTACGGCGTGTTCTGGGACAGCGCCGGCAGCGGCGGTCTCGGCGACGTGGCCGTGCGGCAGCTCGACCTGCTGAACCTGTTCTGGGAGCCGGGCATCACCGACATTCAGGCCAGCCGCAACCTCTTCGTGTGCGCGCTCGTGGACAACGACGACATTGCGGCCGCATGGCCGGATGCGCGTCCCGGAAGCTGCGGCGTGGAGCTGGCGCAGTATCTCTACGACGACGCAGTGGACACGTCGAACAAGAGCATCGTCGTCGACTGGTACTACAAAAAGCCGCTGCCCGGCGGCGGAACGGCGCTGCACCTCGTGAAATTCACCGGGCGTGACCTGCTCTACGCGAGCGAAAACGACCCCGCCATGGCCGGTGGCTTCTACCCGCACGGGCAGTACCCGGTCGTGTTCGACGTGCTCTACCCCGAGGCCGGGACGCCGTGCGGCTTTGGCATGATCGCCGTGAGCAAGGATCCGCAGCAGTACATCGACCGGCTGAGCGGCAACCTGCTCGAGATGAGCATGAAGGCCTCCACGCCGCGCTTCTGGGTGAAAAAAGGCTGCGGCGTGAACGCGCAGGAATTTCTCGACTGGTCAAAGCCGCTCGTTGAGGTCGAGGGCAGCATCGACGACGAGCGGCTGCGCCAGATCAGCCTCTACAACCTCGACGGGCAGTGGGTGAATATGCTGCAGCTCAAGATCAACGAGCTCAAGGAGACGAGCAACAGCCGCGACGTGACGCAGGGCAGCGTGTCCGGCGGCGTGACGGCGGCGAGCGCCATTGCCGCGCTGCAGGAGGCCGGAAGCAAATCCAGCCGCGACACGCTGCGCGCAAGCTACCGCGCGTTTGAGCGCGTGGTCGAGCTCGTGATCGAGCTCATCCGCGCCTATTACGCCGAGACGCGCCCGTTTCGCGTGGCGGCGCCGGGCGCACAGGGCTATACCTTCTGCACCTACTCCAACGCCGGGCTGCGCGCCCGCGTCGTGGGCACGGACGCAGATGGCGGGGCGCTTTGCCGCGCGCCAGCCTTTGACGTGTCCGTGCACGCGCAGAAGGAGAGCCCGTATGCGACCGCATCGCAAAATGAACTGGCGCGGCAGCTGTACCAGCTCGGGGTCTTTAACCCCGCATTCGCACAGCAGGCCGTGCCGATGCTGGAGATGATGCAGTTTCCCGGGCGCGACAAGGTGCTCGAGGCCGTGCGCGGCAGCATCGCGCCGCCGCAGCCGGAGACGCCGGAGGCGGACGCGGGCACGGATGCGCTGCAAAAAGCGCAGGAGGAGAAAAACCGCATCATCACAGCCAACGCCCGCTGAGGGCAGAAGGGAGAGCAGAGCATGGATGAAAACAACATGACCGCAGCCGGGCAGACCGCCCCCGCCGCGGCGCAGACCGAAGCGCCGGCGGAAGCCGCCGGGCAGACCGTGACCATCGGCGCGCTGCGCGGCGCGATCGAGCGCAGGCAGGAGCAGAACATGCGCCGCGCGGCCGAGCAGACCGCCGCGCGCTGGTCGCACGAGGCAGACGAGCTGACGGCGCAGTGCCCGGACTTTGATCTGGGCGCGGCGCTGAAGGATGACCGGTTTTGCGCGCTGCTGCGCGCGGGCATAGACGTGCGCACGGCATGGTTTGCGCTGCACGCGCAGGCGCTGCTGGAGACGGCCTGTCTGCGCGCCGGACGCAGCGCCGAGCAGCGCGTGAGCGAGCACATCCGCGCCCGCGGTCTGCGCCCGGTCGAAAACGGGCTGGGCAGCGGCGGCGCGGGCATCGTGGTGCGGCCGGACGTGTCGCGCATGAGCCGCGCCGACCGTGCGGAGCTTGCCGCGCGCGCGGAGCGCGGCGAGCGCGTGAAGCTGAGCCTGTGACCCGCTTCGCGTACATCTGCCGGGACGGGCGGTGCGTGCTGCGCGCGGACGGCCACGCGGACTTCTGCCCGGGCAGCGACATCGTGTGCGCCGGGGCATCGGCACTCATGTGCGCGCTGGCGGGTGCGCTCGACACGCTCGGCGCACAGGGCGTGCAGCGGACGCTCAGCGCCGGACACGCAGCCATCGCAGCCGACGACCGGACCGATGTGCGCGCGGCGTTTACCGTGGCCGTGACGGGTCTGCGGCAGCTCGCCGAGGCCTACCCCGGCCACGTTGCGGAGGGCACCGGCCGCACCCCCGCACAGGAGGAACCCAACGGCAGCACAGCGGCCGGGTGCTGCCCCGCCGCTGTCCCCGGAAGCGGACAGCAGAGAAAAAAGGAGACATGAGTATGGAAAACATCCGCATGGACCTGCGCCTGTTTGACGCAAACACGCAGGTGACCACCCAGCAGAGCCTGACCGAGGAGATGAAGACGTTCTATTCGGACTACCTCATCGACGCGGCCGAGCCCGAACTCGTGCACGATCAGTTCGCGCAGAAGCATCCCATCCCCGCAAACGGCGGCAAGACGATCCAGTTTCGCCGCTTCGCCCCGCTCGGCAAGGCGCTGACCGCTCTGACCGAGGGCGTGACCCCCGACGGGCAGAGTCTGAGCATGAGCACCGTCGAGGCGGCCGTGCGTCAGTACGGCGGCTACATCCAGATGAGCGACCTGCTGCTGCTGACCGCCATCGACAACAACCTCACCATGGCCACGAAGCTGCTCGGCGCTCAGGCCGGGCGCACGCTCGACACCATCACGCGCGAGGTGCTCGTCGGCGGCGACAACGTGCAGTACGCCGACGAGTCCGTGTCCGCGCGCTACCTGCTGCGCGGCGGCAATGCCGGCGCTGCCGACAACAACTACCTGACCGTCGACTGCATCCGCCGCGCCGTGCGCGCACTCAAAAACGCCAACTGCCGCCGCATCGACGGCGCGTTCCCGGTCATCATCCACCCCGACGTGGCATACGACCTCATGAACGACCCGAAGTGGCTCGCGCCGCACCAGTACGTGGACACGGAGCATATGTACGAGGGCGAGATCGGCAAGATCGAGGGATGCCGCTTCGTTGAGAGCACGGAGGCGAAAATCTTCCACGCCGAAGATCTGGCCGCCGACAGCCGCACGCTGCTCGCAAACGGCGCAGTGAGCGGCAAGACCACCGTCGCGTTCGACGGCGGCACGGTCAAGCCCGGCGCACTCGTCGGCCGTCAGGTGCTCATCGGCAATGCCTGCGTGACCGTCAAGGAAAACACCGCAAGCTCCATGACCGTCGACGCCCCGGTCACAGTCGAGGACAACGCCATCCTCTACCCCGGCGAGGCCGGCGCGCAGGGGCGCGACGTGTACGCCACGCTCGTGCTCGGCGCGGACGGCTACGGCACGACCGAGATCACCGGCGGCGGGCTTGAGCACATCGTCAAGCAGCTCGGCTCTGCCGGTACGGGCGACCCGCTCAACCAGCGCGCAAGCGTCGGCTGGAAGGCCACGAAGGTCGCCGTGCGCCTCGATGACAGCGCCATCCGCCGCATCGAGACCTGCAGCACCTACACCGAGTAAAGAAATCCACCCCGTGCCTCCCGCCGCAAGGCGGGAGGCACGCATTCACACAAGGAGGAATACACTATGGCAACCAGAAAAATGACCGACCGCGCCGCCGAGGCCTGGCTGAGCGAACCCGTGACCGTGCACCTGTTTCGTGACAACGGCAGCTACAAGGAGGATAAGATCGTGACCGTCAACGGTGAGACCGTGCGCATCCCGCGCGGCGAGGACGTGACGATCGCGCGCCGCTTTGCCCTCGTGCTTGCGCAGGGCGAGGCGCAGGACGCGCGCACCGGCGCGCTCATCGAGCGCGAGACCGCCCGCTTTGCCGCCGAGAGCGGTGCGCTGGGGCTCTGAGCATGGCGACGCTTCAGCAAGCGCTCACGCGCATCGACGCGATCTGCCCGAACGCATGGGACGACGCGGCGAAGATCCAGTGGCTCAACGAGTGCGAGCACATGATCCAGATGCGCATCCTCGACGCAGCGCCCGAGCAGTGCGTGACCTATGACGCGGACACCGAGCGCGGCACCGTGCTGCTCGTGCCAGCGCCGTTTGACCGGCTGTACGTGTACTACGTCATTGCCATGTGCGACTACGCCGCGCACGAGACCGCGCACTACGCCGACAGCATGGCGCTGTTCAACGCCGCACTCGATGAATACGCAAAGTGGCACCAGCGCACGAACGGCGCCGCCGTCCCGTCGCCGGGGCAGAGCCATCAGATCGCCATGAACTCCGCCATGCGCCACCGGCACGCGAACAAGGCCGTGCTCGACGGCATCACGGCGGAGCGGGCGGCAGCGTGGGACCAAAAATCCGGACAAGCAGAGGCAACGCCGGCGGCAGCCGGTCTGATGTCGGCAGCGGACAAGAAAAAGCTCGACGGCATGGCGCAGCAGACGCGGATCATCCACGTCGGCGGCGATCTGTCCGGCACGACGGCCGACATGACGCCGGCCGAGCTGTACGCCTACGTCAGCGCAAACCCGACGCACCGCGTCTATGCGCAGCTTTCGTTTCAAGGCGAGCACTTTCTGATGCTCTATCAGGGCGCGACGAACGGCATCCTCACATTCTCGTCGCTTGTGGCCGATTCCGAGCGGCACACGTTCTGCGCCGTCAAGCTTCAGGCGAAAACGACCGGCGATGTCTGGGATGTCCCGGTCAGGATCGAGCTGATGACGCAGAACATCGCGCCCGCCGCGCTGCCGAACCCGAAGGCGCTGACGATCCGCATCGGCGGCACGACGGTTATGTACGACGGCAGCACGGCGCAGACCGTGACGATCGCCGACGGCACGGAGGTGAGCTACTGATGAAAAAGCTCTACGAAGAAGCCGCCGTGCAGGACATCGCCGACGCCATCCGCGAAAAGACCGGCGGCGCGGAAACATACAAGATCGCGCAGATGGGGGGCGCGGTGAGGGGCATCACGACCGGCGACCAGATCGCCCATGCAGATTTCCCGGACTACGTGAAAAACGGCGTGCTCGCGCTGGCGCAGAAAGTACAGGCCGTGAAGACTGCGTCGAGCATCGTCTTTGTGACGGTCGCTGATGCACACCACGCAACCGACGAAACCACGGGCTGGAAGGCAAACATCGAGGCCGGAAACATGGACGCCTGCCGTGCGATCAAGGCGCTGTCGCACGTGATCCCGCTGGATTTCGCGGCGTTTTTGGGCGACCTCACCTTTGGGTACAGGACGACCACGAAAGCGCAGTTCGAGGCGCAGTGCAAGGAATTTCACCGCTGGATCGAGGAGGGCCTGCGCGGCATCCCGCAGCTCTGGACGCCCGGAAACCACGACACGGGCGAATACTTCGCAGCCGAGACCGGAAGCCTCACGAATCTGTACGGCGCGGCGCTGATCCGGAAGTATTTTTCCGACTACAACGCGGGCGCGGTCTACGGCAGCGCACAAGCCGGATACTGCTACCGGGATCTTCCCGGAAAGAAGCTGCGCATCATCAATCTCAACACCGTCGAGGGCGAGATCACCGGCGGAGAAACCGCGGCCGACGCGCTCTCGGAGGCACAGCTGCTGTGGTTCGCGCAGACGCTTGCCGACCTCGGCAGCAAAGCAGACAGCGCGGCGTGGGGCTTTGTGATCCTCGGGCACTACCCGCTGGACTGGGGCAGCGCGCGGGCGGGCGGCAAGGTGCTCAAGGCGTATCTGGACGGCGGCAGCGTCACGATCGGCGGCAAGACGGTCTCCTTCGCGGGGAAAAACGGTGCTGTCTGCTACGGGAATTTCCATGGGCATCTGCACAACTTCAAGACATCCAGGATCTACGTTGTGCCGGACAACGTTTCCCAGTCCGACCCGCCGACGCAGCAGATGGCAGCGCTGCGCATCTGCTGCCCGTCCGCCAACTACTACCGGACGAACGAGGTGGGCGATAACAACCGGCTGGACAGCAACCAGATCGAATTCGGCGAGGAGACGACCCACAGCAAAGCACCGGGCGTGACCGACACGGCCTTCACCGTCAACGTCATCAATCCGGCAGACAAAAAAATCTATTCATTCTGCTACGGCGCGGGCTATGACCGCACGCTGTCGTTCGATTTCACGGTGGTCATGCGCACCGTCAAGACGACGCTCACCGGCTGCACCGGCAGCAACGCCGCGACCGCCGTCGAAGACGGCACGGCATACACGACCACGCTGACACCGAAAAACGGGTACACCTTCGACACCGTCACGGTCAGCATGGGCGGTACGGACATCACAGCGACGGCATACAATGCCGCGACCGGCGTGGTGTCCATCGCGCGCGTGACTGGGGACATCACCATCACGGCGACCGCGTCAAAGCCTGTGACGTACACAAACCTTGTACCCACGGCTGTTGACAGCAGCGGCGCGTCCATGCCGTATCAGAATGGATACAACCTATCATCGTCCGGAAACGCGCAGAGTGGCAGCGGATTTGTGACAAGCGGATTCATTCCGCTGCCCGGCAATGTGACGAAGCACGTTTACCGCATCGCCGGTGATGGGATCGTGTTCTCGAAGGCGGAAGCGTATTGCCGCGTTGGATGGTATGACAGCACATTCCAGCTGCTTAAAACCGTCATTCCGGCAAACAAGATCGACGTCAGTGTGTATTTCCCGAGCAGCATCCCGGAGAGCACCACGGCCATGACGTTTCAGGTGACGGAAGCAGCGAGCAATGTGCCCGCCTCTGCGGCGTATTTCCGCGTGAGCGCAAAGGGCAAAGGTGAGAACCTGATCATCACGATCGACGAACCGATCGAATAAGGAGGCGATGGCATGCAGATCATTCCGGCGTTTGTGACGCAAAACAAGTGCTATCAGGCGGGCGCGCCGCTGACGCCGCGCGGCATCATGCTGCACAGCGTCGGCACGCCGCAGCCGTCGGCAAGGGCGCTGGTGCGCTACATGGATCAGTACCAGCCGGGCGGGCAGAGCGTGTGCGTGCACGCCGTCGCGCAGGCGGACGGCACGGTGTATCAGCTCCTGCCGTGGGAGATGCGCGGCTGGCACTGCGGCGGGAGCGCCAATTCTACGCACATAGGTGTGGAGATGACCGAGCCGAGCGCGGGCATGACACGCAGCGAGGCAGCGGAGCAGATCGCGGGCACGTACCGCACGGTGGTGGAGCTGTTTGCTGAGCTGTGTAAACAGTACGAACTTGACCCGGCACAGGATGGCGTCATCATCGGGCACGCCGAGGGACACCGACGCGGCGCGGCGAGCAACCACGCAGACCCGGAGCTGCTGTGGCGCACATATGATATGGGCTACACGATGGACGGCTTTCGGCGCGACGTCGCCGAGGCAATGGCAAAGGAAGATCGGGAGGAGGTGCCGGATATGCCGCGCTATGATTCCGTGGCGGAGATGCCGCAATGGGCTCGCGCCGACGCGCAGCGGCTCATCGACCGCGGCGCACTGCAGGGAAACACGGACGGAAAACTCGACGTGTCGGAGGATATGCTGCGCACGATGATCGTGTGTCAGCGCATGGTAGATGAACAGAAGGAGACATAAATGGACAGACTCACAACGATCAAAGCGGCGGTCTCAGCGGCCGCCGCAGCGCTGACGGCATTCTGGGGCTGGACCGGGTGGCTTGCGGCCGCTTGGTTTCTGGCCATGCTGCTCGACTATGCCACCGGCAGCGCTGCCGCTCTGCGCGCAGGCACATGGAGCAGCCGCTGCGCCCGCGAGGGACTGTGGCACAAGGCGGGCAGCGTAGCGGGCGTGCTGGTGTCGGCACTGCTGGACTTCGCACTGCGGGCGCTGCTCGGCAGTGTGCCGGGACTGGGCGCACACTATGACGTGCTGCTGTGCCCGCTCGTGACGGCGTGGTATTTGCTGACGGAGCTCGGCAGTGTGGTCGAAAACGCCGGTGCGCTCGGCGCGCCGCTGCCGCAGTTTCTCGTGCGGGCGATCGCCGTGCTGCGCGCAGACATATCGCAGCACGGCGGAGGGGATGACGACGCATGACGGACTATTCCCCGCTGGAGCTTTCCCTGCCGGAGCGCACCGGTCAGGAGACCGTCGAGCAGCGGCTCGCGGCGCTGGAGGAGACCGTGCCGCGGCTGCTGGAGGCGCTGCAGTACACGCTGTCGAACCTCGGCGCGGAGAACTTCAACGCCGCGGCGCTCTCGCGGCTGCTCTCGCCGATCCGCGCGCGCATCGACGGCGCGGACGGCAGCATCACACAGCTGAGCCTCGACGCCGGCACCCTGCAGACACGCCTGACGTCGGCCGAGGGCAATGTCGCCGCGCTCGAGCAGACCGTGAGCGATCAGGGCGCACGCATCGCGCTCGTGACCGATGCCGACGGCGTGAACGCGGCGGCCATCGTCGCCGCCATCAACAACGGCGACAGCAGCATCGCGCTCTCAGCCGACAAGATCGACCTCAACGGCATCACGACCGTGGCCGACACACTGCACATCGGCAGCCAGAACAGCCTCGAGCGCAAATATCTCATCTTTCACAAGAGCGGCGCGGTGATCTCCGCGACGCGCGGCGATCTGCCGGAGCTGATGCTCTCGGCCGGGAAGATCGACCTGTGCGGCGAGCTGTATCACAACGGCAAGCCGCTCAACCTGTAAGGAGGCAAGGCATGTATCTACCAACATTTCCGCGGCGCATGGCTGCCGTCCGCCATGTGCAGACGGACTTTCGCGGCTACGACCACCGCCCGTCCTGCCCCGAGGGCGGCATCTACGAGATGACCAACGGCTCGGCAGCGGACAGCCCCCTGTTCTCGACACGCCCCGGACGCAGGCGCATCTACCCGTGCAGCGGCACGCCGAACGGCCTGTTCGCAGCCGGAGACGGGCTGCTCTGGTGCGCCGGCACGACTCTGTATTATAACGGAAAGGCCGTGCCTGGCTGCACACTCACGGACACGCCGAAGGTATTCGCAGCGCTCGGCGGTACGGTGCTCATCTGGCCGGACAAGGTCTGGTTCCGACCGGCGGACGGCACATTCGGCAGCGCTGAGCCAAGCTGGAGCGGCAGCGTGACGCTTGCGGCTGCGGACACGGACGGCGACGGGCGCGCGAGCATCCTCGTGGCCGACGGCGCGGTCACAGACTTTCGCACCGGCGATGCCGTGACGCTCAGCGGCTTCGGCGACGTGCGCAACAACGGCACATACATCCTGCGCGGCATCGACGGGGCGCGGCTGCGCTTTGACCCGGACACATTCGTGCGCGCGGGCGCAGTCAACGGCGTCACGATCACGCGGCGCGTGCCCGACGCGCAGCACGCGTGCAGCTACGGCAACCGCCTCTGGGCGTGCGCGCACGACAGCGTGTGGTGCACAAAGCTCGGCGACCCGCTGAGCTGGTTCTGGTACGAGGCGGACGAAAACGGCGCGGTCGCTACGGCTGCGTGGAGCGTGGACGCCGGCGCGCCGGGGGATTTTTCCGGCTGCGCGGCGACGGGCAGCGGCGTGGTGTTTCTCAAGCCCGGCGGGCTCTGGCGGCTCTACGGCACGCGGCCTACAAACTTCCAGCTCGTGGCCTCGGCCGCGCTCGGCGCGGAGCAGGACTCCGGCCGCTCGCTCGTGACGGCGGCCGAGACGCTCTACTACCTCTCCCCCGTCGGCGCGGCGCGCACGGCGGGCGGACGGCCGGTACGCATCGGCGATGCGCTCGGGCGCACGCTCACGCACGGCGTCGCCGGCACGGACGGGACGCGCTGGTATCTCTCGGCGCGCGACGAGCAGGGCGGACGGCATCTGTTCGTATACGACACACGCAGCGGCCTGTGGAGCCGCGAGGACGATTTTGACGCGCGCGGCTTTGCGCAGTGCGGCGGCGCGCTCTATGCGCAGGATACGCGCGGCGTGTGGCGCTTCGGCGCGGGCAGCACGGCACAGATGGAGAGCCTGCTCGAAACGGGCGACTTTACCAGCGGCAGCCCGGACTGCAAGCGGCTGCTGCGCGTGCAGCTGCGGCTGGAGGCCGAGGCGGGCGCAAGCATCACGGCGGCGGCGCAGTATGACTCCGACGGACAGTGGCACACGCTTGCAAACGTGACGGCGGGTGCAAAGCGTTCGTTCACCCTGCCGGTACTGCCGCGCCGGTGCGACCACTTTCGCCTGCGGCTGACGGGCACGGGGGCGTGGCGGCTTTTATCGCTCACGCGCACGGAGGCCGCCGCCGGACCGCAGCACTGAGGAAAGGAGAACCTATGGCGACAAAATACAAATACGACAAGGACACCGACTACGCCGCGCTCATGGAGCAGGCGGCCCGGCGCGGTGACAACGCGGCTGCCGCCGTCTATGAGCAGCAGCGCAACGCGAAGATCCGCGGCGAGGGCATAGCCAGTCAGGAACAGACGAGTGACTATGCGCAGTACCTGCCCATCGAGGACGTGCCGGACTATGACGACACGCACCGCCGCGAGGCCGAGGCACTGCTGACCGGGCGCGGCACGGCAGACCGCCGCGAACAGATCGACCGGATGCTCGACGCACTGCTCGGCGAGCAGTTTGACTACGACCCCGCGTCGGACAAGCTCTACGCCGCCTACCGGCAGCAATACGAGCGGCAGGCGGAGCTTGCGGCAGAAAACGCCCTCGGCAAGGCGGCCGCGCTGACGGGCGGTCAGGCCTCGACGGCGGCCGTGGCGGCCGCGCAGCAGGCGGGCGGCTATTACCGCGCCATGCTCGCAGGCAAGCTGCCGGAGCTGGCGCAGCTGGCCTACGAGCGCTACAGCGGCGAGCGCAAGACGCGCCTAAGTGCCATCGACCGGATGCTCGACGCCGCCGACAGCCGTGACGGCGTGACGAAGGCGCAGATCGCGGCGCTGCTCGACATGGACGACACCACCTACGACCGCGCGGACAGCAAGCTGCAGCAGCAGACGAAGGCCCTCGCCGACGCCAAGGCCGCCGCCGATAAGAAAGCCAAGGCCGCGCAGACCGCAGCCGAAAAGGAAAAGGCCGCGCAGGAAAAGGCAGCCAAAGCCGCGCGCAGCGATGCGCGGCGCCAGATCGCGCTCATTTTGCGCAACGGCGGCACGGTGCCCGGCGACCTCTGGCAGCAGAGCGGATACAGCGCCGTGACGATCGCGGCGATGCTGCGCGGCAGGAAAGGATGATTTTATGTAAACCTTTTCGACAAAGAGCGCTATCATCAGGCAGCGCAAGAAAAGCACCGCACAATTATGTAAACTATGCAGAGAGCAAAAAGCTCCGGAAGCGAAAAACGCTTCCGGAGCTGTTTTTGTTTCTATTTATTTCTATCGGTATTGGATGCGCCTCAGCCCAGCGCCTTGTCGTAGTTCATGAGAATGGTCGCGACCTGCGCGCGCGTGGCGCAGCCCTCCGGTCTGAGGTACGAGACGCCGTTTTCACCGACGCCGGAGATCAGGCCGTTGCCGACGGCCCACGCCATCGCCGTGCGCGCCCACGACGGGACGCTGCCCGCATCCGGGAAGCCGGCGAACGAGCCCGTCTCCGTCAGGCTCTCGGGCGCAAACTGCTTGGTATAGTTATAGAGGATGACCGCAAGCTGCGCGCGCGTGATCGGATCGTCGGGCGCAAAGGTGCTCGGGCTCATGCCGGAGACGACGCCCGTGAGCTTCGCCCACCAGATGGCGTCGGTATACCAGCGGCCGCGCTCCACGTCGTCAAACGGCGGGGCAAGCTTTTTGAGCTCATAACCGTTGACCTTCGCGGGCTCGCCCTGCACGCGGTAGAGGATGCTCACGATCATGGCGCGCGTGCATTCGCCGTCCGGCGTGACGGTCGTTGCCGACGTGCCGGCAATATAACCGTGGGTAATGCAGTAATCGAGTCCCGCGTGCGACCAAAGGGTCGGCGAGGGCATATCCTGGAAGGCGTATCCCGGGCAGGCCGGGCCGCCGTTGCAGGTCTCCGGAACGCCGGTTGCGGGGATGGCCTCCGTCCTGGTCTGGCCGCAGACGGTGCAGGTATAGGTCCTGACGCCGGGCTCGGCCGCAGTGGGCTTTTGCGTCACGACGCCGGCATCCCACGTGTGGGTGTGCAGCTTCGGGATGTCCTCCCCCTCGCGGTAGCCGCAGCCGTCGCGGTTGCAGACATGATAGCGGTAGCCGACGGTCGAGACGGTCGGCTCGATCGACGTGACCCACTCGCCCCAGTCGTGGCCGAGGGCGGGAACGACATCGTCATAGTCCTTGCCGCAGGTCGGGCAGGTGCCCTTGTAGTGGCCGGGCTCGGTGCAGGTGGGCGCGACGCTGGTCTCGGCGTAGCTGTAGTCATGCCCCTTGGCGGGGATGACCTCGTCGATCTGCACACCGCAGCGCGCGCACGTGCCGACGGCGCGGCCGGGCTGCGTGCAGGTGGCGGCCGGCTTGAGATCGCAGCGGCTCAGGTCATGGCCGAGCGGAGCGATCTTCTCGGTGCGGGTCGCGCCGCAGACCGAGCACTTATAAAACTGCGTGCCCTTTTCGGTGCAGGTGGGCGGGAGCGTCGTCGTCAGCGCCCACTTGTGGCCGGCTGCCTCCACAAACGTGTCGTCCACGGCATCATAGGGGCAGTCCTTCACCGTGCAGACGTGGTACGTATAGCCCTGCTCGGTGCAGGTGGGTGCGACGACCGTGTCGGCGAACTGGGCGATGTGGTCGCCGTGCCAGAAGCCGGTCTGATAGCCCTGCCACGTGCCGTCGTCCTTAAGCTCGGCGGCCCAGGTGTAGCTGCCCTGTGGGTAGTAGACCACGCAGTCATCCGGGAAGGAGCGGTTGGAGTCCGCCGCGGCGTAGATGCTCTTGGCGGGGTCATTTTTAAAGATGGCGCGCTTGAGCTGCGTGATCTTTGCGATCTGGGTCAGGCCCGCAGCAATATCATCCGCGTGCTCTTCGTTCCCATCCGGATTGTCCGGGTCGAGAATCCCGTTGAGGACAGTCTTGATGGCGAGCTGCAGCGCGGCGTCCACACTGGTGAAGGCGCGGGCCTGAATCGTGTCGATCCTGTCGCCGAAGTAAGCCTCCTCGAGCAGCTCGCAGCCGGCAAAGGCGCACTTGTCGATCTGCGCGACGCGGTTGGAGAGATCGACGGACTTCATGTGGTTATCGCCGGCAAACGCGGCCTTGCCGATCGTGAGGGGCTTGTCACCGGGGCTGAAGGTGAGGTTGTTCATATAATAATCGCACATGAACGCGTAGTCACCGATGCGCGTGACGTTGGCCGGAATGTTGAGGTTCTTGTGGTGGTTGACGAACGCGAACGCACCCGTGCTGATCGTCTGCAGGCTCGACGGCAGGCCGAGCGTCGTGTCCTCCTGACCGAGGATGCGGTCCCACGCGAAGGCCCACGGGCCGATATACGTCAGGCCTTCCGGCAGGCGCAGCTCGGCGAGCATGGTGCAGCTGTAGAACGCGTGGTCCTCGATGCGGCGCAGGCGGCTGCAGTTGCGCGCGCGCACGAACGTGAGCGTGTCGCAGCCGTAGAAGGCGTACTTGTCGATGAGCTCGAGCTTGCGCGGCATATTGATGGCCGAGAGGTACTCGTCTTTATAAAATGCGCGCTCGCCGATGGTGGTGATGTCGTCATTGAGGAACATGCACGTGAGATAGCGGCAGTCCTTGAACGCATACGCGCCGACATTCGTAACGCCGGAGTAGCGCTCGGTGCGGCCGTCCCACTCCTCGTCGGTGCCGTCGGCGATGTAGGCCAGCGCGAGATACTCCTCGCCGAGGTTTTCCACGACCGTCGTGCCGAGGACCTGTCCCTTGTCGTTATACTCCGTGACCTCCACGTTGCCCATCCACGGCGCTTTCTGGCCGGTCGCCGCGTAGTCCGCCATTTTCCCGTCGCCGAAGATGTACACGCCGTAATACTGCGCGTCCTCGCGGTAATCATGGATCTGCCAGATCTGCTGCAGGAAGGGGTTGTCCTGCACAACGGTGGGGTTCGTGACTTCGTAGATCTTATAATGTACGCTCGCCTCGTCCCCTGCGGGGCCGCAGTCACCGTGGGCGACCTCGCGGTTGAAGAGCTTTTTGATCTGACCGGGCTGCTTGATAAACAGTTCAAAAGCGTCCGCGATCGTGCCCGCCTGCGCCGGCGGAGCACACACGCTCAGCAGTCCCGCCGCGAGCACAAAGCACAGCAGCAGCGACAACACTCGTTTTTTCATAAGGTTCCTCCCTCCTGGATCCGACACTTCAAAAAACATGTCTACAGAGCAAGTATACAGGACGCGCCCCGCCATTGCAACAGCCCGAAAGCGTTCACAGGCAAAAAAACGTGTAAAATCCTTGCTCAGATTTGTGATTTCGTAACAAATCTGTCGGTTTTTGCGTCCCATCCATTGCACACTTTGCCGGGAGTATGCTATATTTTCAACAGAGAGATATTCCCGTTGTACCCAGGAACATTACCGCAAGGAGGAAGAAACTATGAAAAAACGCCTGCTCTCGCTGGCGCTGTGTCTGGTTCTGGTCGTGGGACTGTTCTCCGGCCTGACCGTGAACGCGTCAGCCAGCAAAATCGACGATCTGAAAAAACAGATTGCCGAAAAACTCATCAAAGAGAAGATCGAGCAGTTCAAGGAGGAGTTTGAGATCCCCGATCTGGACATGGATGCGATCCTCAGCAGCTTTGGCGCCGCGGCCACCTCGGGCGACTTCGGTGAGAACAACTGCCTGCACTGGGAGGTCTCCACCGGTGTTCTCAGCGGCAAGACGCTGACCATCTCCGGCACCGGGGCCATGCCCGACTTCGACTTCCCCAACGGCAATCTTGCGCCGTGGTGGAACTATGAGGCGCTGGGCATGCTCACGAGCTTCGGCAACTTCAAGCTCGAGGGCGAGCTGAAGAAGGTCGTCATCAAGGACGGCGTCACGAACGTGAGCAACTATGCGCTGTTCTTCCTGCCGGCCGCCACACAGATCACGCTGCCGGAAAGCGTGACGAGCATCGGCCGCTATGGCATCGCCCTGTGCTCCAAGCTCAACGGGATCTCCCTGCCCAAGGCCGTGACCGCCATCGGCGATTTCGGTCTCGCCGGCAACAGCTTCACCGCCGTCTCGCTGCCCGACGGGCTGCAGACCCTCGGCCGCGGCGCGTTTGACGCCTGCGCGAGTCTCAGCGGCATGACCCTGCCGGCCGCCATTACCGCCGTGCCCGACAAATGCTTTAACGACTGCACGAAGCTGCTGACCGTCGACTATAAGGGCGAGGTGACCGCCATCGGCGAGCGCGCGTTTGAGGGCTGCAAGTCGCTCACCAAGGCGCCCATCCCCGCGGCCGTGACGGCGCTCGGCAACTCCGCCTTCAACGGCTGCGTCGCGCTGACGGACGTGACGCTGCCCGCCGGCGTGACCGCCATCCCCGAGGACTGCTTCCGCGGCTGCACCGCGCTGAAAGACATGAAACTGCCCGCCACCGTGACGAGCGTCGGCCACAATGCCTTCACCGGCTGCACCGCGCTGGGGGACGTGCGCTGCTACGGCGCGCCCCCGACGGTCCAGCCCGGCGGCGCGGCTGAGCACAGCTTTGAGCCCGCTATCGTCACCATCCACTATAACCCCGACCCGGTCTACGGCTGGACGTTTGATACCGACGGCACATGGCAGGGCTACAAGGTCAGCAGCAAGGGCGCGTGCCTGCACACCGGCTACGGCACGACGGAAAACACCGTGCCCGCCACCTGCGGGGCCGACGGCCGCATCGACACCATCTGCTCCAACTGCGGCGACGTCATTGCGACCGAGGTCATCCCCGCCACCGGCGCGCACACGTGGGACAACGGCACCGTGACCACCGAGCCGACCGAGACCACCCCCGGCGTGCGCACGTTCACCTGCGCCGTCTGCAGCCAGACCAAGACCGAGGTCATCCCCGCTACGGGTGCGCACACCTTCGTTTTCACCAAGAACGTCGCACCCAGCTGCACGGAGGCAGGCTATGACCTCTACACCTGCAGAGACTGCGGCGCGACCGAAAAGCGCAACCCCAAGCCCGCGCTCGGCCACAAGTGGGACAGCGGCACCGTGACCGCCGAGCCGACCGAGACCGACCCCGGCACCATGACCTATACCTGCACCGTCTGCGGCCAGACCAAGACCGAGGTCATCCCCGCCACCGGCCCGCACACCCACGTCTGGGGCGAGGGCACCGTGACCGTCGCGCCGACGGAGACCACGCCCGGCGTCCGCACCTACACCTGCACCGTCTGCGGCCAGACCAGAACCGAGATCATCCCCGCCACCGGCTCTGCGGTCTGTCCGGGCGGCGCCGCGTGCCCGAGCTTCCGTTTCCGCGACGTGCCCGCCCCGTCCAACTGGGCGCACGAGGGCATCGACTACTGCGTGCGCCACGGTCTGATGAGCGGCTTCGACGCGACGACGTTCTCGCCCGACACGGTCAGCACGCGCGCACAGATCGTGATGATCCTCTATAACCTCTCCGGCGATACGACCGACTACAGCAAATATTACGTGCCGTTCACGGATGTCAGGCCCGGCACATGGTACTACAACGCCGTCGCCTGGGGCTACGACAAAGACATCGTCTCCGGTATGACCCCGACGACCTTCGCGCCCGACGGCCTCATCACCCGCGAGCAGATGGCCGTTCTCCTCTACGGCTACACCGAAAAGTATGCGCCGGCCTACCTCGGCGGCGCAGCATCGCTCAACGGCTTCCCCGATGCCGCCAGCGTCTCCAACTGGGCATACGCCGCCATGAGCTGGGCCGTCGGCAACGGTCTCATCTCCGGCATCGCGAGCAACGGCGCCGACTATCTGGCCCCGAGCGGCGGTGCCACACGCGCGCAGATCGCAGCCATCATGATGCGCTACTGCCGGCTCACCGGCCTGTGACCGACATACCGCCGGCCCGCAAAAGCCATACACCTGCCCCGGGAGCGTTCTGCTCCCGGGGTTTTGCGCACTTGCAGAACACAAAGCGGGCGGCGGCGGGATTTGGGCGCGTGCAGGGCAAAAGCGCAGCAGGATGCCACTTTGCCGCACACTTGTGCGCGCAGGGAAGAACAGCACCTAAAAAACGGGAAAATCAAGTCAAGTTAACATAACATCGTTAATTGCACCCCATTTGTGTTGAAAAGTCTGTTGATAATGTGGAGAATCGGTTTCCATAATGCCGTTTCACCCTGTGAAAGCCGTCGACCGGCGCGCAATTATGCAACATTTTGTCGGATTGCGCGGTGCTGGTTGAGATATTTCAACCAGAAACAAAGCGGTTTCGGAAAATTGGATGAAAATGTTCAAAGCGTTACACTCTATAAAATTTGTCACTTGCGTTTTGACACTTTTTCCGTTAGAGTATTACCTGTAACCGGCAATACCAACCATCCGGTGCCGTCTGTTGTGTGGGACGGCGGCGGAAATCTGACGAAAGGGGTAAAGGAATATGCTGTATGGCGCTCTGGAACTGGCTGCGGAGATCCTTGGCATCTGCAAGGAGTATAAGGCGCAGGCCATCGTGCAGGAAATTGCAAACTCGCTGACCATGCCCATCTGACGATGGAATATCCCGACACCCGAGGCTGCGGCCTCGGGTGTTTTTTATAGTGTTTGCCCGCTCCCGGAAGCGCCGACAGCCTCACCGCTCTGCGACGCCGGTGTATTGGAACACATAGTCCACGGCGCGGTTGCTCACGCGCTCGAGCGACTCGTAGGTGCTGCCGCCGATATGGAAGGTGGCGATGAAATTGTCCAGATAGATGAGCGGATCATCGCTCGCCGGCGGCTCGTGCGCGAACACGTCGCTCGCCGCAGCGCGGATCTGCCCCGTGGTGAGCGCGACGTAGAGATCGTGCTCGTTGACGATGCCGCCGCGCGAGGTGTTGACGAGCAGCAGGTCCGGATTCGCGGCGGCGAACACCGGCGCGTTGATGAGGTCGCGCGTGGCATCGCAGAGCGTGATGCTCACGTTCACGAAGTCCGAGCGGCGGAAGAGCTCCGGCAGGGTGTTGACCTGTTCATAGCCCCACGCGGCGCATTCGGCGGCTGTACGGCGCGGATTCCAGCACAGGACACGCACATCGAACGCCGCGCGCAGAATGTCCGCCACGCGGTGGGCGATGTTGCCCGTGCCGACGAGGCCAAGCGTGCGGCCGGTCATCTCGTGGCAGACGAACTCCTCCGCGCCGAAGTGGTCGAAGCGACCGGCGCACAGGCCGTTGTTGACAAATTTCAGCTGCCGGTTGAGCGCCAGCAGCTCCGCCACGGCCAGCTCCGCGACAGCCGGTGCGCCGAGGCCCGGCACATTCGGCACCGGCACGCCGAACTCGGCGGCAGCAGCGGTGTCGATCGTGTCGCGGCTGACCCCGTGCATGGCGATGACCTTCAGATTCGGCGCGTGCGCGATGACCGGCCGCGGCACAGGTGCGCGGCGGATGATCATGGCGGCAAGCCGCTCGGGGTGGTCGAAATTGTCCACGATCTCGAAATGGCGCGCCAGCCTTGCATACGCCGACGGCGCGATGTGTTCACTCAGATAGACTTCCACAATGTATGCCTCCCGGTACAGATGGGAAACGGTCAGCCTCTGTGACCGCAGATCTGAACACGATCATACTACACCGGCGTCAGTGAGGCAAGACGAAGCCTTCGGAATTAAAGCGTTCAAAGTGCAAAAAAGCTCCTCCGTATGTCTGCTGCATACGGAGGAGCTTTCATATTTCATGTATTAGCGCTCCGGCGCGGGATTTAACCGCGTCCGTTTCCGCCGCGGCGGCGGCCGCGCGAACGGTCGTTATAGAGGCGGTTGCCGGCCATGCGGCTGTCCGACTCCTGCATGAACTGCTTGAGCCGGTCCTCGAACGCGGCGTCCCCGCTCGGGCCGCTGACCTGCCCCGCCGGCTGAGCCGGACGGTTGGGGCGCGCAGCGCGCGGTGCGCCGCCGTTATTGGGGCGGCTGCCGCCGGGACGGCCGCCGTTCATCGGGCGGTTGTTCGGACGGGCGGGCGCTTCCTCCGCCTTCTTGATGGACAGGTTGATCTTCCCGTCCGGCGTCACGGCCAGCACGCGCACCTTCACCTTGTCGCCCAGCTTCAAAAACTCATTGACGTCGCTGACGTAGGTGTTGGCGATCTCGGATATGTGCACCAGACCGCTCTTGCCGTCCGGCAGACTCACAAACGCGCCAAACTTCGTGATACCGGTAACGGTACCTTCCACAACTGCTCCGACTTCCACCTGCATACGGTTCGTTTCTCCTTGCTCAATCACTCGTGTCGTAAAAAATCTTCTCACCGGGCTTGACCAGACCGAGTTTTTCCCGCGCGACCGATTCGCGCATGTCATCGTCGTCGCTGTGGTCGATCTGATATTGCAGCTCGGCATTGGACTGGGTCATCTCTGACACCTGCTGCTGCAGTGCCGCGGCGCGGTCCTGAAGCTGTGCTGTGCGCTGATGCACCACGACCAGACTGATGAGTGCGTACACCATCAGCGCCGCGATGACCAGTTTGGTAAATATGCTTGCCTTCTTGAATTTCACGGTCGGCAGTACCTCCCCCCGGATCGTATCTGCGTCCAGTAATACAGCCTATTCTAAAACATCTGCGGCGAGATTGGAAGTGTTTTTTTGCAAAAAACAGAACTTTTTTTATGAATTTTCTTCCCGGAGCCGTGATCTGGCGCATTTTTCGCGCGCACAGGCGGCCAAATCGCTCCAATGGCGGGAAAATATGCCCGCTGAGCCAGAGAAAGTAGCACGTCCAGCCGCCGGCGATGGCCGCGAACAGAAACAGGCGCACCTGCCCGTCGCCGGCCGTCATGCCAAGCAGAAACACGCTCGCGAGCGCAAGCAGGCAAAACGCGCCGTCGAGCAGCGCGCGGAAAACCGCGCTGCGCGCATGGCGGCGCGGCACGCGCAGCATGTCGAACGCCAGCCCGAGCGCCGCGCCGAGCCCGAGCCCGAGCATGAGCTGCGCAAGCTGACGGAGCAGCGGCAGCTTCATCCCCCGAACAGGCGCGACCAGAAGCCGGAGCCTGACACCGTCTCCTCCGTGTAATCGAGCGCGTCAAACGCGCCGTCGATCGCAAGCTCCCCCGTGTCGATCGCAAGCCGGCCGACGCGCAGCCCCTCGCCGTGCACGGTGAGCATCCCGCGCGACGTGCGCATGGACACCTCCGTGTCGTCAAAGCGCACGACCTCGTCCACCCCCGTGACGGTCAGATGGCTGCGCTCGTCGAGCGTGACCGCGTGCGGCCGGCGCGGCGGCACGGCCTTTTTGTCCTCATATGGCATGGCGCTCCCCTCCTACTGCGTTTGCTACCACAGTATGCGCGCGCAGCCGGCGGTATGCAGGAAAAACCGCCAACTATATTCGTTATGTAAACCATATTAAAACTGTATCCGCAGAAAATCAGGGCGTCCCATCGCGGGACGCCCTGATTTGTTTTCGTTATGTCAACCAAGCTCTGCACGCAGTGCATTGCTCAGCGCGGCAAACTGCGCCGGCTCGAGCGTCTCACCGCGCACGCGCGCATCGAAGCCGCAGGCGGCGACCGCCGCGGCGGCGCGCGCCTTGTCGCAGCCGGGAACGCCGGCCGCGAGCGCGTTGATGAGCGTCTTGCGGCGCTGGCTGAACGCCGCGCGCACAATGGCGAACAGCAGTGCTTCATCCTGCACGTCTGCAGGGGGTGCGCTCCGCATACGCAGCCGCACGACGGTGCTCGTGACCTTCGGCGCGGGGACGAAGCAGTGCGGCGGCACATCGAACAGCAGCTCAAGCTCGGCATACCACGCGGTCAGCACGGTCAGCAGACCGTAATCCGCCGTTCCCGGCCGGGCGCAGAGCCGGTGAGCGGCCTCGCGCTGGATCATGACCGTGACGGTGTCGAAGCATCCGGCGGTGAGAAACGCCGTGATCAGCGGCGTCGTGACATTATACGGCAGGTTTGCGCACACGACCGGGCGCAGCCCCGGAAAGTGCTCCGCCGCGAACCGCCGCAGATCGAGCGCGAGCACGTCGCCAAAGACGAGCTCCACGTTCGGATAGGCGGCGAGCGTCTCGGCCAGCACGGGGCGCAGCCGCTCGTCCAGCTCGACCGAGACGACCTTGGCCGCGCGCTGCGCGAGCTGCTCGGTCAGGCAGCCGATGCCGGGGCCGACCTCGAGCACGCCGGTGTGCGCGTCCGCGCCGGAGGCGTCGGCGATGTCGGACGGGACCCATGCGGCCGTCAGAAAATTCTGCCCCATGGACTTGGAAAAGCGAAAATCATGCCGCGCGAGCAGTGCGCGGATGTCCGCAAGATTCGTCAGCTCCATACGCACCTCACCTCAGCAGCTTCTCAAACGCCTGACGGCGCGGATCGTGCCCCGGCTCGTCACACAGGATGTTGCCGCAGAACCGGTAGCCGTGGCGCTCGAGGAGCTTTTTCTGCGCGCCGTTGTGCCGGTGCGTATCGACGCGGATGGCGTGCGCCCCGCTTTCACGCGCGAGCTGCTCCGCCGCCTGCATGAGGTGGTCGGCCATGCCCGTGCCGCGCCAATCGGCTGCAACGGCGTTGCGGTGCAGCACGGCGGCATGGTCACGGTCCGAGCGCCAGCGCCCGTCCGTAAGCGCGTCATAGGCGGGGTCAGGCGTACGGCTGAGCGTGAACACGGCGGCGACAGCGCCCTGATATGTGAGCACATGGCACGCACCGGCCGCGATGTCGTCGGAAAACGTGTCCGCGTTCGGATAATCGCCCTGCCACTGGTCGACGCGGTGGCGGCGCAGGTAGTTGCGCGCCTGCTGCGCGATGGCGAGGATAGCCGGGAGGTCATCCGCCGCAGCCGGGCGGCAGACGGGCGGCTCTGTGAGCTGCGGGCGGCTGCGGTCGCGCCGGATCTTATCGAGCAGGCGCTGCTCGTCCGGCGTGGGCGGTGTTTCCCGAAAGAGGTCCGGCCGCTTGAGCAGGGTTCTCTCCAAACTCTGCCGCGTGCGCCACGCTTCAATTTCGGCGTGATTGCCGCCGCGCAGCACCTCGGGCACGGTGCGCCCCTCCCACGTCTCGGGACGGGTATACTGCGGGTACTCGAGCCGGCCGGCCCAATGGCTCTCGCCGGTGTAGCACTCGGTGTCCGACAGCACGCCCGGAACCATGCGGCAGACACAGTCCGTGACGACCATCGCGCCGAGCTCACCGCCTGTGAGCACAAAGTCGCCGATGGACAGCTCCTCGTCCACACAGGCCTCGATGAAGCGCTCGTCCACGCCCTCATAATGGCCGCAGACGAGCACGAGCTGGTCATAGTCGGCCTTGAGCTGGCGCGCCTTCGCCTGCGTGAACGTCGGCCCCTGCGGGGAGAGGTAGATCACGCGGCGGCGCGGCACGGGCACGGCGGAATCCGCGAGCGCCGCGTCGAGGCAGCTCTTGAGCGGCTGCGCCATCATGACCTGACCCCAACCGCCGCCATACGGATAGTCGTCGACCTGCTTCTGGCGGTTTTCGGTATAGTCGCGGATCTGGTGGCAGCGGATGTCGAGCAGGCCGCGCGCCTGCGCCCGGCCGAGGATGCTCTCGCCGAGCATGGCGCGCATGGTGTCGGGAAAGAGCGTAAGAATGTCGATGCGCACGCGCTCACATCCCTTCGATCAGGTGCACGACCATGCGCCCGGCAGCCGGGTCAATGCTGCACACGAACTCCGGCCGGTCGGGGATGAGCACCTCGCGCGCACCCTGCACGACGTAGACGCTGCCGCGCGGCAGGTCGAGGATCTCGCGCAGCGTGCCGAGCGGCTCGCCCGCATCGGTCTCGACGGCGATGCCGATCAGATCCTGCTGAAAATACTGCCCGTCCGGCAGCGTGACATCCGCGCGCGCGATGGACACGACGCGGTTTTTGAGCGTCATGGCGGCGTTCACGTCGTCATAGCCCGCAAACTTGACGACGAGCATCCCCTTGTGCACGCGGCTGTGCGCGACGTGCACGGGCGCGCCGTCGATATAAAACGTCCGGAAGCCGAGCAGGAACGCCGCGTCATCCGCCCACGGCTGGATGCGCACCTCGCCGCGCACACCGTGCGTGTTGACGATCTTTCCTGCCTCCAGATACGGTTTTTGCATATTCGTTGCCCCCTTTTTGGGTGTAGGTGCAAAAAACGCACTGCACGGGTGCAGCGCGTTTCCTGCGTCAATCCATGATCTCCACGGAGACTTTCTTGCCCTTTCTCTGGGCGACAGCCTTCATCAGGATGCGGATCTCTTTGACGATCCGTCCCTGACGGCCGATGACCTTGCCCATATCGCCGTCGGCGACGCGCACTTCAAACACGGTCTCGCCGTTGGCCTCGCGCTCGGTCACAGAGACCTCGTCCGGTTTTTCCACGAGGTTCTGCACAATATAGGTCAGAAGTTCTTTCATCTTTGGGGTCTCTCCTTATTCGGCTGCGAGGGCCTTCTTGAGCAGCACACGAACGGTATCCGTCGGCTGTGCACCGTTGGCGAGCCAGTAGTTGGCGCGCTCGGCGTCGACGACGATCTTCTTGTCTGCGCTCAGCGGATCGTAAGTGCCGATCTCCTCAATGCATCTGCCGTCACGTGCGAAACGGGAATCCGCCACCACGATGCGGTAAAAGGGAGCCTTCTTAGCGCCCATTCTGCGAAGTCTGATCTTGACCATGTATCTTCACCTCCATCAATAATCTCTGTATCTCCAGCCCCCTGCGGGAGCATGGAATCGGTTTCAGAATCCGAAGGGACGGCCACCGCCGCCGCCGAACAGATTGCCCAGACCGCCCAGTCCGCCGCGGCCGCCGCGCTTCATGCGCTTCATGGCCTTGCTGTTGCCGGACATCTGGCGCACCAGCTGCTGCATGAGATCAAACTGCTTGAGCAGCTTATTGATCTCGACCACGCTCGTACCCGCGCCCGCCGCGATGCGCTTTTTGCGGCTGGAGTTGAGGATGCCCGGGTTGTCGCGCTCGCCGGGGGTCATGGACTGGATGATCGCCTCGATGCGGCCCATGGCCTTCTCGTCGACGTTCGCGCCCGAGAGCGCCTTGGCGTCCATGCCGGGGATCATGCCGGCGATATCCTGCAAGGAACCCATGCCCTTGAGCTGCTGGAGCTGGTCATAGTAATCGGTGAGCGTGAAGCGGTTTTGCCGCAGACGCTCCGCCATCTCCTCGGCCTTTTTCTGGTCGAGGTTCTGCTCGGCCTTTTCGATGAGCGTGAGCACATCGCCCATGCCGAGGATGCGCCCGGCCATGCGGTCGGGGTGGAAGGGCTCGATCTGGTCGAGCTTCTCACCGATGCCGGCAAACTTGATGGGCTTGCCGGTCAGCGCCTTGATCGACAGCGCCGCGCCGCCGCGGGCGTCACCGTCGAGCTTGGTGAGCATGACGCCGGTGATGTCGAGCGCATCGTCAAAGGCCTGCGCGGTCGCGACCGCGTCCTGACCGATCATCGCGTCGATGACGAGCAGGATCTCCGCCGGGTCGACGGCGGCCTTGATGTTCTGCAGCTCGGTCATGAGCGCCTCATCAATGTGCAGACGGCCGGCCGTGTCGAGAAAGACAAGGTCGTTGCCGTATTTTTTTGCGTGCTCGATGCCGGCCTTGGCGATCGCGACCGGATCGCCCTGCCCCATCTGGAACACGGGAATATCGAGCTGGCGGCCGACGGTCTCGAGCTGCTGGATGGCAGCCGGACGGTACACGTCGCACGCGACGAGCAGCGGGCGCTTGCCCTGCTTGCGCATGAGGCCGGCAAGCTTGGCGCCGTTGGTGGTCTTGCCCGCGCCCTGCAGGCCGACGAGCATGACGACGCTCGGCGAATGGGAGCTGATGTTCAGCTTCTGGTTCTCGCTGCCCATGAGGGCGGTGAGCTCTTCGTTGACGATCTTGATGACCATCTGTGCGGGCGAGAGGCTCTCGAGCACATCCACACCCGTCGCGCGCTCGGTCACCTTGCGCACAAAGTCCTTGACGACCTTGAAGTTCACGTCCGCCTCGAGCAGCGCGAGCTTGACCTCACGCATGGCCTCCTTGACGTCGGCCTCCGTGAGTCGACCCTTGCCGCGCAGGCGTTTGAACGCCTCGGTCAGCTTGTCCGACAGGGATTCAAATGCCATGGTATCTATCCTTTCAGATCCTGAAGCTGCCGCAGCGCCTGCTCGGCCAGCGGCCGGGCGTCGCCGCCGACACAGTCGCGCAGCTTCGTGAGCGTATCCTCCAGCGCGGCCGCGGCCGTGCGCTGCGCGGCAAAGCGCTGCACCAGACCGAGCCTGGACTCTGCATCGCGCAGCGCGGCGTCCGCACGGCGGATGTTGTCCCACACGCCCTGACGCGAAATGCCGCTGCTGGCGGCGATCTCCGCCAGAGAGAGGTCCTGATTATAATGGAGGTCGTAATACTCGCGCTGCTTTTCCGTGAGCAGCTCGCCGTAAAAATCGAACAGCATCGTGCGCCACACGGTCTCGTCCGGCATCGCAAGTCCCTCCCCGCTGTAAACCGTTTTTCCTTTACAGCATGGGTAGTATACGCCTTCCCCACGCGAGTGTCAAGTATTTTTTCTTGTCACCGCATAGTTTCTTTTCCGTGCGGGCAACATTTTGGTACTGCAAACCGTTTTTGGAGGGATCTTCATGGCCGAAACCAATGCCGCCGCCCTGTGTGAGGCGGGGCGGCGCGATGCCCAAGCCCTGACCGTGACCGGCCGCCGCCGCGCGCGCACCGGCAGCATCCGGCGGGCGGTAAAAGCGCTCACGCGCACGGCGAAAGCCGTCACGCCCGAGACGCCGGACGGCGCGTGGCTGCGCGACAACCGGACCCTTGCCCGCACCGCCGCAAGCGACGCCGCAGCCGCGCTGCGCCATGCGCATATGCTGCGTGCATCCGGCGCACAGACCGTGCTGCACGTCTGCTGTGCGGGGCTGCTGCGCGCCTGCGGCAACGCGCTCACGCCCAAGGCTGCGCAGGCATATCTCGCCGGCTTTCAGGACGTGCTGCCGCTCGAGACGGCGGAGCTTGCGCTGCTCGTGCCGGGGCTGCAGGCGGCGACAGTCTGCGCGCTGGCAGACACCTATGCACATGACGGAGCTGCCGCGCCCGCGCTCTTCACGTCGCTGCGTGCGCTCGGCACGGCCGCGTGGGCAGCGCTCACCGAGCGGTGCGATCGCGTGGGGCGCATCCTCGCGCGCGATCCGGCGGGCGTCTACCCCGCGATGGACGCAGCCACACGCACCCGCTACCGGCAGACCGTGGCGCGGCTTGCGCGGCGCACGGGCCGGACGGAGATCGACATCGCCGAGGACGTGCTCACGCGCGCGCAAAGCGGCGAGGGGGCGCGGCGGCACGTGGGCTGGTTTTTGCTGCGCGAGGTGCTCGGCGCACCGGAAAAGCGCCGTGACGGTGCGTGGTACATCGCAGCCGTCATAGTGGGGACGCTGGCCTTGTCGCTGCTGCTGGGCTTTGCGACCGGGAGCGTGTCGGGCGCGGTGCTGCTGCTGATCCCGGTGTCGGAAGTCGTCAAAGGGCTGCTTGACGCGGTGCTGCTGCGCGTGACGAAGCCGCGCTTCGTGCCGCGGCTGGCGCTGCGCCGGGGCATCCCGCCGGAGGGCAAGACCCTGTGCGTGATCGCGGCGCTGCTCACCTGCCCCGGCGATGCGCACACGCTCGCCGCGCGTCTGGAGGAATACGCGCTGTGCAACCGCGACGCGGGCGAGCAGCTCCTGTTCGGGCTGCTGGCAGATCTGCCGGAGGCGGACATGGAGCACGCGCCCATCGACCCCGCCATCCTGCGCGCGGCGCGCGAGGAGATCGAAGCGCTCAACGCACGCTATGGCGGGCGGTTTTACCTCTTCACGCGCGAGCGGGTGCAGACACCCGACGGGAAATGGAGCGCGTGGGAGCGAAAGCGCGGTGCGCTGCTCCGGCTCGCGCAGCTTCTGTGCGGTGAGGCGGACGCGATGCACTGTGCCGCCGGCGATGCGGCGGCGCTGCGCGGCACGGCGTATCTGCTCACGCTCGATGCCGACACGCGCCTGACACCGGGCGCTGCACGCGCGCTCGTGGGCGCGATGCTCCACCCGCTCAACCGCCCGGTCGTGGACGCGCGGCGCGGCGTGGTCACGCACGGCTACGGTCTGCTGCACCCGCGCATGGCCACCGAGCTGCAGAGCGCACGCGCGAGCGACTGGGCGCGCGTATTCGCAGGTCCCGGCGGCAGCGACCCCTACGGCGGCGTATGCGGGGAGCTGTATATGGACTGCTTCGACCGCGGCGGCTTTTCGGGCAAGGGCATCCTCGACGTGCGCGCGCTGCTCGCCTGCTGCGGCGGCAATGCCCTGCCCGAGCAGCGCATCCTCAGCCACGACGCGCTCGAGGGCGCCTACCTGCACGGCGGCTTTCTCGGCGACGTGGAGCTCACGGACACCTTCCCCGCCGCGCCGCTTGCATGGGGCGCGCGGGCGCACCGGTGGATCCGCGGCGACTGGCAAAACGCGCCGTGGATCTTCTCCCGGCGCGCACGGGCGCTGCACCCGATCGACCGGTTCCGGCTGGCAGACAGCCTGCGGCGCTCGCTCGTTGCCCCGGCGACGTGGGCAGCCATCTTCCTCGGCTGCGTGCTGCGCTGGCCGGGGCTGCGGCTGGCGGCATATGCCGCGCTGCTGGCGCTGGCACAGAGGCTCATTTATGCGCTCGGTCATCCGATCGTGCACCCGGCGGACGCGCGCGTGCGCTATCACAGCAGCGTTCTGCCGGGGCTCGCCGCCGCCGTGGTGCAGACGGTGCTGCGGCTGATCCTGCTGCCGTGGGAGGCCGTCCTGAACGCCTCCGCCATCGTGACGGCGCTCTGGCGCATGACGGTCTCGCACCAGGATCTCCTGCAATGGCAGACGGCGGCACAGCGGGCGGCAAAGCGCGACGGGCTGGGCGCGTATCTGCGCGCGCTCTGGCCGGCGAGTGCGCTCGGACTGCTCACGGCCGTGCTCACGCCGAGCCCGACGGGGCTGGCCGCCGGCATCGTGTGGACGCTCTCCCCGTTCGTGCTGGCAGCGCTCGGCGCGCCGAACGCACCCGGTGCAGCGCCGCTGCAGCACGCGGCACAGCGGGAGCTGCTGGGCTGGGCAAAGGCGACGTGGCGGTATTTCGAGACGTTCTGCACCGCCGGGGAGCACTACCTGCCGCCGGACAACGTGCAGACCCAGCCGCCGACCGGCACGGCGCACCGCACATCGCCGACAAACATGGGCTTTGCGCTCTTGTCCGCGCTCTGCGCACACGCACTGGGCATTGACAACGGGCGCGGCTTGGCTTTGGCAGAGCGGATGCTCACGACCATGGAGCAGCTTCCGCGCTGGAACGGGCACTTTTACAACTGGTATCACACGTGCACGCTACGGCCGATGCCGCCGCTGTATGTGTCCACGGTGGACAGCGGCAACTGCGCCGCCGCCCTGCTCGCGGCGGCAAACGCCCTGCGCGGCTGGGGGCAGGACGCGCTTGCGGCGCGGGCACAGGCGCTGTGTGACGGCATGGACTTTGCCCTGCTCTACGACCCGCAGCGCCGCCTGATGCACATCGGTATCGACACCGGCAGCGGCAAGCGCTCCGAGGGGTATTACGACCTGCTCGAGAGCGAGGCGCGCCTGACGTCATACTTTGCCGTGGCGCGCGGCGACGTGCCGCGTGAGCACTGGCGCGCCCTTTCCCGCGCACAGGTGCAGCACGAGCGCTACCGCGGCTGCGTGTCATGGTCGGGGTCGGTGTTCGAGTATCTGATGCCGGAGCTGTTTTTGCCGCCGCAGCGCGATTCCCTGCTGTGGGAGAGCGCAAAATTCTGTCTGCGCGTACAGCGGCGGCGCGTGCGCGCGGGGCAGCCGTGGGGCGTGTCGGAGAGCGCGTACTTTGCGCTCGACAGCGCCCTGAGCTACCGCTACAAGGCGCACGGCTGCGCGGCGCTGGCCATGCAGCCAGACATGGATCGTGAGCTCGTGCTCTCGCCGTACAGCGCCTTTCTCGCGCTGGCCATCGCACCGCGTGCGGCGGTGCGCGATCTGCGCAGATTCGCCGCGCGCGGTCTGCCGGGGCAGTACGGCTTCCGGGAGGCGCTCGACTGCACGCGCGCACGCACGGGCGGCGGCGGGCAGATCGTGCACTGTGTGATGGCGCACCATCAGGGCATGAGCCTGCTGTCAGCGTGCAACGCGCTGTGCGGCGGGCAGGTGCAGCGCTGGTTTCTGGCAGACCCCGCCATGCGCGCGCACATGAGCCTGCTGTCCGAGCGCCTGCCGCTTGGCGCACCGGCGCTGCGCCGGCGTCCGGAGGCGCAGCGCAGCAAGCCCCGCCGCCGCGCCCTGCCGGACTGCACGGTCGAGGGCACGGGCGTGGACGCAGAGGCGCCGCGCTGCACGCTGCTCTCCAACGGCACGTACTGCCTCGCCGTGACCGAGGCCGGGCAGAGCTTTGCACGCTGGCACGCGCTGAGCGTCTGCCGCCGGGGGACACGCAGCGACCCCGCCGCCGCGCCGATGCTGTCGCTCGAGACCGGCGGCGTGTGCACGCCGCTGCTGCCGGGCACGGCCGATGCGGCGCGGTGGCGCTTTACGGTGCGCGCGGCGCAGTTTTCAACGCGCCACGGCAGCGTGACCGCCGTGCAGACCTTCACCGTACCGGAGCGTGTCAACGGCGAGGTGCGCGCGCTGACGCTCTCGTCCCCCGACGGGATCGACGGCACGGTACGGCTCACGTTCGAGGCCGTGCTCGCACCGTGGGAGGATTATGTCAACCATCCGGCGTTCGCGCGGCTCGGCTTTCAGAGCGTGCTGCGGCGCAATGCGCTGCTGCTGCGCCGGCTCGGGCGCGGCGAGAAGCCGGAGACGTGGCTGTGCGCCGCGTGCGACCGGCAGGCGGACTTTTGCGCCGAAGGGGCGATCCCAGGCTGGCTGCGCGCAGGGTATGTGCAGGTGCGCGTTGCGGTGCACACGCCGCCGGACACGCCGTGGCGCGTGCGCTTTGCGCTCGGTGTGGGCGCGCACGAGGACGATGCGTTCGCGGCGGCACAGCGCGCGCTCGTTCTGCCGCCGGAGTCGGCGGCGGCGCTGCCGGGGGCGCTGGCGGCGCAGTACGGCATGACGGACGCAGAGCTTGAGGGCGCGATGGCGCACATCTCGCCGCTGCTGTTTCCGACCGCCGCGCCGGATGCGGCAGCGGAGCAGCTCAAGCGCCCGGCGCTCTGGGCGCACGGCATCTCCGGCGATCTGCCTGTCTGGTGCGCGCGCCCGGAGGCGCAGGTGCTGCGGCAGTGGGCGCTGCTGCGCGCGCTCGGCATCGGGTGCGATCTCGCGCTGTGCACCTCCGATGGCGGAGACTACCTCCAGCCAACGCGCACAAAGGTGCGCGGAGCGCTCGCGGCGCTCGATCTCACGCACTGTCTGGATGCGCCCGGCGGCGTACACCTCGTGCCGGAGGACGCCTTCGCAGACGTGGCGGCGGCCGCTGCCATCCGTCCCGGCATGGCGCACACGCGCTGCACGCTGCCGCTGCTGCCCCCGCCGGGCGACCGGCGGACAATGCCCACCGGCAGCGACGTGCGCTGGGACGCCGACGGCACGGTATCCTTCACCGGACTGCCGCCGCGCGCGTGGAGCAACGTGCTCACGAACGGGCGCTTCGGCTTTCTTGCGACCGACGCGGGCACGGGGCATCTGTGGTACCGCAACGCGCACACCGGGCGCATCAACCGCTGGCTGTGCGACCCGTGGGTGCTGCGCGGCACGGAGACGCTGCGCATGACAACGCGCACGGGCGCGGTATCGCTCTTTGACGACGACGGGCACGCGCGGGTGGAATATGGCTTCGGCTGGGCGGCGTGGGAGCGCACCGTGGACGGGATGTCCGTGCGCGTGACGGCATTCGTACCCGAGGATGCGAACGCGCGCGTGCTGCTCATCGAGTGCGCGGGGCGCGCGCGCATCACATGGCACACCGACCTCGTCTGCGCCGCGCACGACGCGGACGCCCCCGCCGTGGTGACAGCGTATTCCGGCAGCGTGTTCACGGCCAAAAACGCGCGCGCAGATACGCCCCTGCGCGTCTGCGCGGCGGCGGGTATGCCGCTCACGGGGTGGACGTGCGACCGGTTTTCGTTCCTGCGCGGTCAGATGGACCGGCGCGCGGGCGCGGGGCTGAGCCCCTGCTTTGCGCTCGAGGGCGTCGTCGAGCGGCAGGGTGTGCTCGTGTGCGGCTGCGATACGCGCGCAAACCTCCTGCGTCTGACGCAGCCGGACGAGGCCGTGCGCGCGCTGCACCGTGTGCGCGAGCGGTGGCTGGGCGCGGTGTCGCGCCTGTGGATCACGACGCAGGACGCCGCCATGAACCGCTATCTCGGCGGCTGGGCGGCGTATCAGACGCTGTGCTGCCGGCTGATGGCGCGCACGAGCCTGTACCAGAACGGCGGCGCATTCGGCTTCCGCGACCAGCTTCAGGACGCGGTGAATCTGCTGCTGCTCGACAGCAAGCCCGCGCGCGAGCAGATCGGGTACGCGTGCGCGCACCAGTTTTCCGCCGGGGACGTGTGCCACTGGTGGCACGCGGGTTTCGGGGTCGAGCACGGCGTGCGCACGCGCATCTCGGACGACCTGCTGTGGCTGCCGTGGGCTGTGTGCGAGTATGCGCAAAAGACCGGCGACACGCAGATCCTGAGCGCGGAGTACCCCTTCCTTGCGGGCGAGGAGCTGGAGGAAAACGAGCGCGACCGGTACCAGCCGCTCACACCGGGGGCGGAGACCGGCACGGTGCTCGAGCACTGCCGCCGCGCCTTTATGCGCGTGCTGGCGCGGGGCGTGGGCGCGCACGGCCTGCTGCACATCGGCACCGGCGACTGGAACGACGCCTTCGACCGTGTGGGCGCGCAGGGGCGCGGCGAGAGCGTGTGGCTGACGTGGTTTTTCGCCGTCACGGCGCGGAAATTTGCCGCCCTCATCGGCGGACACGCGGCCGAACAGCTCGCCCTTGCCGCCGACCGCTGCACGCGCGCGGCTGAGGCCGCGTGGGACGGCGCGTGGTATCGCCGCGGCTACTATGACGACGGGCAGCCGCTCGGCTCTGAAAAAAGCGCAGAGTGCCGCATCGACGCGATCGCGCAGGCGTTCGCGGCCTTTGACACGCACGCCGACCCCGCGCACGTGCACTGCGCGCTCACAAGCGCCGTGGAGCAGCTCTTCGACCGGGAGCACAACGTCGTGCAGCTGTTTGACCCGCCCATCACACGGCGCACGCCCGAGACGGGCTACGTGCGCAGCTACGGCGCGGGCCTGCGCGAAAACGGCGGGCAGTACACCCACGGCGCGCTGTGGCTGGCCATGGCGCTGCTGCGCACGGGCCGCACGGACGAGGGCGTGCAGATCCTGCGCGCGGTGCTGCCCGCGGCGCACGACCCGGCGCGCTACGAGGGCGAGCCGTATGTGCTCGCGGCCGACGTCGCCGCCGGGGACAACGCCGGTGTGGCCGGCTGGACATGGTACACCGGCGCGGCGGGCTGGTATCTGCGCATCGCGGCGGAGGAGCTGCTGGGGCTGCATCTGCGCGGCGGCGTGCTCTACCCCGAGCCGCACCTGCCGGCCGGCTGGCCGGAGTGCGCCGTGCGCTGGCGCGACGGCGCCGGGCTGCTGCACACGATCCGCCTGCGGCCGGACAGTGTGACCGTGGACGAAAAGCCCTACGACGGCGGCGGCATCGGCAAAAAACGGCCGAAGCCCTATTCCCAAGATAGGTAAGGCATGATATAATAATGTATTCTGGAAAAACGGAAACACCCATCTGGGAAAGGAGCGCAATTATGCAACGCATCCGCACGGAGATCCTGCCCGGCGTGTGGCTGACCGCCCTGCGCACGGAGAAATTCAAGACCGCGTGGCTGAGCGTGAATCTGCTGACGCAGCTGCGGCGCGAAACGGCCGCCTGCACGGCCGTGCTGCCGTATGTGCTGCGGCGCGGCTGCACGCGCCTGCCCGATCTGGAGGCGATTGCAGCCGAGCTCGACGGGCTCTACGGCGCGCACATTACGCCGGTCGTGCACAAGCTGGGAGAAATACAGGCCGTTGGCTTCGAGGCCGATTTTGCCGACGACGGCGCACTCGGAGAGGAAATATTTCCCCGGCTCGCGGCCGATGTGGCCGACCTGCTGCTGCACCCGAACACGCGCGGCGGCCTGCTGCGGCCGGACATCGTCGACAGTGAGCGCACGCAGCTGATCGCGCGCATCCGCGCGGCCGTGAACAACAAGCGCAGCTATGCACGTGAGCGCCTGTACACCCATATGTGCTGCTGCGAGGATTTCGCCGTGCCCCGCCTCGGTGAGGAGGCGGACGCCGAGCGCATCCACTACCGCAAGCTGACAATGCGCTACCATGACGTACTCTCGACGAGCCCGGTGGAGATCTTCTACTGCGGCTCCATAGACGGAAGGCGCGTTGCGCGCATCCTCACGGATGTGCTCTCCACGATGCCGCGCGGAGCGCTTGACGAGGACATCGGCACGGACATCCGCATGAACGCGCTCGAGGAGCAGCCGCGCTATGTGACCGAGACGCTCCCGGTCGCGCAGGCGCAGCTCGCCGTGGGCTATCGCCTCGGCACATGCATGGAAGACCCCGACCTGCCGGTACTGTTCGTTTTGAACGCGCTCTACGGCGGCTGCGTGACGTCGAAACTGTTTTTGAACCTGCGTGAGCGGCTCAGCCTGTGCTACTCCGTCGGCTCGCAGCTGGACACGCACAAGGGACTTCTGACCGTGACGAGCGGCATCGCCGCAAATCATTACGAGCGCGCGCTCACCGAGATCACCGCACAGCTCGACGCCGTGCGCAGCGGTGACTTTGCGGATGAGGAGCTGCGCTGCGCCATCCGCAGCGCGGCCGGTGATCTGCGCGCCAGAGCCGACGCACCCGACACGCTGGCGTGGTACTGGCTCAACCGCACGGTACAGGGGCTGGACATTGACCCGCCGGAAATGGCCGCGCTCGTAGAGGAGGTCACGCGCGACGATGTGATGTCCGCCGCCGCCGGCATCGTGTGCGACTGTGTATATCTGCTCAAGGGAACGGAGGCAGCTGCCGATGACAAATGAACGACCCGAAAATGTCTGGGCGGCGACGCTGCCGAACGGCCTGCGCGTGCGCGTACTCTGCAAGCCCGACTTTCAGCGCAGCTACGCCGTGCTTGCGGCCTGCTACGGCGGAGCCGACCGGCGCTTTCGCGTGGGCGATACGTGGACGGACACGCCCGCCGGCGTCGCGCACTATCTTGAGCACAAGCTCTTCGACATGCCCGACGGCTCGGACGCGCTGACAGCGCTCTGCGGCAACGGCGCCAGCCCGAACGCCTTCACGTCGGCCAACATGACGGCATACTATTTTTCCTGCACGGATCACTTTGAAGAGAACCTGCGCACGCTGCTGCGCTTTGTGTCCACGCCGTATTTCACCGATGCGAGCGTGGCCAAGGAGCAGGGCATCATCGCACAGGAGATCCGCATGGGGGACGACGACCCCAACCGCGCCGTATGGCGCAACCTGATGCGCTGCCTGATGGCGCGCGACGGCGCGCGCGACGCCGTGGCCGGTACGGTCGAGAGCATCGCGCAGATCACGCCCGAGACGCTCTACACCTGCCACCGTGCGTTTTATGCGCCGTCGAACATGGTGCTGTGCGCGGTGTGTCAGACTGCACCGGAGCGCGTGGCCGCCATCGCCGGGCAGCTGCTGCCGCCGGAGCTTGCCCCCGTCCCGGTCACCGATCACGGCGCGCCGGAGGAAATGACCCCCGCCGAGGTACATATGCGCGTGCAGCTCGCGGTGTCCGCGCCGCAGATGCTGCTGGGTGCGAAGTTCCGTCCGGCGCAAAAGGGCGCTGACCGCCTGCGGCAGGATCTCACGGCCAGGCTCGCCATGCAGGCCGCCTTCGGCAGATCGAGCCCGTTTTATAACGATCTCTACCGCGCGGGGCTGCTCGGACGCAGCTATTCCTGCGGCGCGCAGTTTTGCGGTCCGGTCGCGCTGGCCGTGCTCGGCGGTGAGAGCAGAGAGCCCGACGCCGTGTACGCGCGCGTCAGGGAGACCGCCGCACACATCGCGCGCGACGGCTTCGACCCCGACGCCTTCGAGCGGGTACGCCGCGCCATGTACGGCAAGCTGCTGTGCGGTCTGGATCAGTTCCGCAGCGTATGCATCGACATGGCCGAGGGGCTCTTCGGCGGATATGAGATGATGGACGCGTTTCCGCTCCTGCCGGAGATTACGGCGGCGGAATGCGCCGCCTGGCTGACCGAGACGTTTGCACCCGAGCGTCTGGCGCTCTCGGTCGTGACACCGAAAGGAGGTGACGGCGATGCCGACGATGATGCGTGATGCCACCATCAGCTTTCCCATGCTCGGCGACTGGAGCATTGACCCAAGCGCGTCGTTCACGCTCTTCGGTCACACGTTTTACTGGTACGGCGCGATCATCGCCGTGGGCTTCATCCTGGCGATGCTCTACTGTGCGCGGCACTGCCGCCGCTGCGGCATCAAGCCGGACACGCTCTATGGCTTTCTCATCTGGATGATCCCGCTGGCCATCATCGGCGCGCGGCTGTACTACGTCATCTTCCAGTGGAGCGACTACCGCGAGCACCCGCTCAACGCGTTCAAGATCTGGGAGGGCGGGCTCGCCATCTACGGCGGCGTGATCGCGGGCATCCTGACCGGCATCATCTGGTGCCGGAAGCGGAAGATCCCCTTCGGCGCGATGGCGGACGTCTGCGCACCCGGTCTGCTCATCGGGCAGTGCATCGGCCGCTGGGGCAACTTCATCAACCGCGAGGCCTTCGGCCGCGAGACGGCGGCCTTCTCCCGCATGGGGCTGACGCTGCCCGGCCGGGAGACCGTGTACGTGCATCCGACGTTCCTGTACGAGAGCCTGTGGAACTTCGCGGGCTTTCTGATGCTGCACTTCTGGTTCCGGAAGCACGAGCGCAGGTTCGACGGCGAGCTCATCCTGCTCTACGCCGTGTGGTACGGCATCGGCCGCGCACTCATCGAGGGGCTGCGCACCGACAGTCTCTACATCACCGGCACGGGCATCCGTATCAGCCAGCTGCTGGCCGGTGTGTCGGCGGCGGCCGCCGCCGTCGTGCTCGCGCTGCTCTACACAGGCAAGCTCCGGCATCCGCCGCGCTACGTCGACCGCGAGAGCGGCGAGGCGCAGCAGGACGCCTGACCTTCTCAATATCCTTTCCATTCATACATCAGGAGGTTTTGATCCATGAAAGACTACCGTGATATGCTCAGCAGCCTCAAAGACAAGGTCGCCGATGTGGCCGGCAAGGCCGTCAGCGACGAGATGCGCGACAAGGTCGCCGGTGCTGCACAGGCCGTGGGCGAACGCGCCAAGTACGCCTCGCGCATGACGCGCCTGACCGTGGACTGCAACGCCGAGCTCGAGCGCGTCAAGCGCACCTACACCGAGATCGGCCGCCTGTACTACGAAAACTACCGCGACACGGCCGACGCCTTCCTCGCCGAGCTCTGCCAGCAGGTGACGGACGCCAACGCCCACGTCGCCGAGATGGAGGCGCAGATGGACGAGCTGCGCGCCGCCGCGCGGGAATACCGTCCCGCGCCGGATCTGCACACCATCGACGCGGAGGAGGTCATCGACCCGCAGGACATTGAGGTCGAAGTGACCGAGGAGCCCGCACCGGAGGAATGAGCCGGACGCAAAACGAGCCCCGCCTCCGTTTCCGAATCGGAAACGGAGGCGGGGCTTTCTGCTGCCGCGGCAGTACTCAGAGCGTGTAGGTGCGGGGCGGCTCACCGGAGAAGTCCGCGATGATGGCGCGGGCATCGCGCAGCCAGAACACCGTGAAGATCGGGTTCGCCGCATCGCCGTACTGGCTTTGGACGATCGGGTTTTGCAGGCACAGCTCCTTGGCCGCCATGCTGTCGGAAAAGACGGCCTCGCCGCTCAGACGCAGCCACGCATAGTCCGGGCTGGAGACGGACAGTTCCACATAAGGGTTCGCCTGCATATCCAGATAGACGTCCTTGGTCGTGTTCGTGCAGAACCAGAGCTTGCCGTCGAGCGCTCCGGCAAACATGAACGGGCGGCACTTTGCCCTGCCGTCCCGGCCGACCGTGGCCAGATACTGTACGGGGTTCGCCTGCAGAAATGTTACGACTTCGTTCATAAAAATAACCTCCTGCTGCGGGAAATGGGATTTGCGGTTGCATTCCCGCGCTTGCAGGTTTATGATAATAGCGTACAGATATTTTGTAAAGTAAGCACATATTTGTGCTGTAGTTACCAAAAGGAAACCATTGGAGGTGTGCACCGTTATGGATGCCGTGAAAACGCTGCCGGCCTGCCCGGTCGAGACGACGCTCATGCTCATCGGCAGCAAGTGGAAGGTACTGATCCTGCGGGACCTGATGCCGGGGACGAAGCGCTTCGGCGAGCTGCGCCGCTCCATCGGCAGCGTGTCGCAGAAGGTGCTGACCGCGCAGCTGCGCGACATGGAGGCGTGCGGCCTCGTGAACCGGCGGGTCTATGCCGAGGTGCCGCCGCGCGTGGAGTACAGCCTGACGGAGCTGGGGCGGAGCCTACGGCCGATCCTCGACGCGATGTGGGCGTGGGGCGAGGCGTATAAGGTGAAAAACCGATAATAAATGCGAAACTGCGGGGTGGAGCCTTTCGGCTCCGCCCCGCAGCGCTGCATCTTCGCTTTACCGGTCGCAGTAGGCCATGAGGATGGTCGCGACCTGTGCGCGGCTGGCGTAGCCGTGCGGCGCGAGCAGCGCGCCCTCCGGCGTGCCGACGCCGTTGATCAGCCCCTGCTCGACCGCCCACGTGAGCGCAGCATAGGCATAGCCGGAAACCTGCTCCACGTCCGGGAAGTCCCTGAGCACGCTGCCGGTCATCGCCGGGCTGCCGGACTGCGTATAGAGGATGAGCGCAAAATCCTGCCGCGTGATCGGTGCCTCGGGGTCAAAGGTCGTCTCCGACGTGCCGGACACGAGGCCCGTGCGATACGCCCAGCGCACCGCCGGATAAAACCACGCGTCGGTGCTGACGTCGGTAAACGGCAGCGTGCCCGCAGTCTCCGGGCTGCCGGCTGCCGCCCAGAGCAGCTGCACGATCTGCGCGCGCGTGGCGAGCATATCCGGCGAGACGGTGACCTCCGACGTGCCGGATATCAGCCCTGCGGCAATGCAGTAGTCCAGCCCCTCATGCGACCAGATGTCCGACGCGGGCATATCGCGAAAGCGCTGCCCCGGGCACAGCCGGTCGTGAAAATACCGCGTGAGTACCGGCAGGCCGTAGCCGTAGGCATCGTCCCGGCCGGGATCGCCGAGGTCATCGGCATAGCGATAGAGCATCTGGCGCACGCCCGCAGCGCTCAGCCCCGGCTGCGCAAGCCGGACGCAGGCCGCTGCCGCCGCGATATGCGGTGCGGCAAACGACGTGCCGCTGCGCACGGACGTGCCGCCGCCCGGCGCCGCGACCACGACGTTCGAGCCCGGCGCGCACAGGTCCACCGCCGTACCGGAGGAGGAATAGCTGCTGTCAAACGCGCGGCTGCGGTTCACGCCCGAGACCGTGAGCACCGCCTCCTGATTGGCCGGGTAGACGTCGTCGGCATTGCCGGTGGGATTGTTCTGGCTGCGGTTGCCCGCCGCCGCGACCACGACCACACCGGACGCATACGCCTGCGCGAGGACGCTATTTAAAAAGGAATAGCCCTTTTCGATGGCGTTCGTCCAGCCGAGGCTGAGGTTGACGACGGCCGCGCCGTTTTCCAGCGCATACTCGAGCGCCGTGAGCACGCGCGATGCCTTCGACATATTGTTGTCATCATACACACGCAGCACCATCACGTCCACCGCGTCGGGCGTGAGATCGGCAACGAGCCCGGCCGTGGCCGTGCCGTGGCCGTTGATGTCCGTGACGTCTGCCGTGGCGTTGGCGAAGTCATAGCTGGCGGCCGACACGCGCCCCTGAAGCATTGCGTGCGTGCAGTCCGCGCCCGTGTCGATAACGGCGACCGTGACGCTGCTGCCGGCCGGGAGCAACAGCTGCGCCTGATGGCGCAGCGTCGTAAAGCCCATGGTGCGGCCGCCCCAGGAATAGCTGGGCGTCTCGTCCCAGAGGCCGGACAGCGTCTCCTCCGCCGAGAACGTCTCGTCGAGGAAGCAGTCTGTCACATCGGGCTCTGTGCGCAGCTGCGCCAGCGCGTGCTGCGCGGTCTGCGCGTCGGAAAATTCCAGCACATATTCCTGCCATGCCGCCAGATGCAGCACGCGCTCGGCACCGTAGCCACCGGCGAGCGTGCCTGCAAAGGCGATCACACGCGTAGGCTCAGCTGCGGCTACAGTGCGCGCGCGAAACAGGCCGCGGCGCGGCGACGCCGGTGCCGCCATTGCCTGCGCCAGCTCCAGCGCACTGCCGACCTCGACGGGCTGCGTCTGCAGAGCGGCCGCCGGCAGCGTCAGCGAGCACAAAAGCGCAAACGCGAGCAGCAGGGTCAAAAACCGTTTTTTCATTTCGCGCCCCCTCACGTCGTGATCGGCACGAACCACAGGTCGCGGTCGACGTGGCCGGTGATGCCGGGGACCGTGCCCTGATAGCTGTACTGCCAGAAGTCGTGCGCATAGTAAAAATCGTCCGCCGTGCCCGGCGCGCTCACCCAGAAGGCATAGTCCCTGAGCTGCGTGAAGTCGTAGTCATAGTATCCCTGCCAGCGGTTGCCGTAGACGGCGGCGTCGTAGCCCGCGGCCTCGACCGCGGCGCAGAATGCGGCGGCACAGGCCGTAACGTCCTCGCCGGTCATCTCCGCCGTGCGCACCGTGTCGCCGGACGCGACCGAGCTCGGGTCGATGTTCTCCCAGTCGAACACGAGCGGCATGTCGATCCGGAAATCCTGTGCCGCATCGACCAGCCACTGCGCCTCCTCGGCCGCCTCCTCGGGCGTGATCGCCTGCGAGAAGAAGTACAGCCCCACGCGCAGCCCGGCAGCACGCGCCCCGGCGGCGTTCTGGCGGAAGCGGTCGTCCTCGACGATGCCGCCCTTGCCGTAGCCGCGGTAGCCCGCGCGGATGAAGGCGAAGTCGATGCCGGAGTCCGCGACGGCCTGCCAGTCGATCTCCTGCTGGAAGGTGGACACGTCGATGCCCTGCAGCGCGCGGTAGGCCGTGCCGGTATAGGTCACGGTGCCGTCGTCGCGGACGGAGAAGTCCCCCGCCGCGATCGCAAATTTGTCCACACCCTTTGCCGGTGTGATCCACGCGGTGGCGATGCCGGTGTTGACCTCGACCTGACCGATGTGCAGGTCGCGCACGGAGCAGCCCGTCAGTGAGCAGAGCAGCAGCGCGCTAAGCACAATGGGCAGCGCGCGGCGCAGCCAATTGCAATTGCCGATATTCTTTCTGTTTCTATCTGTGTGTTTCATGCCGCCAGTATAGCACACCCCGCGCCGGAACGCAATCCGCGCACAGTGCACGGCTGTCGGGGTCGTAATAATGCGCGAGATAGCCCGCCGTGTACAGGGTCTCGCCCGCCATCTCTTCCAGCCGCGCGATCCGCTCGGAGAGCTCGCGCCGGGCGCGGCCGGAGTGCGGCATCGCCGCCAGCTCCAGCCGCAGTTCGGCCGCACGCGCACGCAGCGCGCAGCCCGTGGCGCGGTATTGCGCCGCAAGTTCCTTCAGTTGCATCCGTTTCCTCCAAAAACATTTGATTTTTCGAAAATTTTTGTTGACAAACATAGTCCGTTTTGCTATGATACATAGGCCGGTGTTGTGCTGGTATAGCTCAGTTGGTAGAGCAGCTGATTTGTAATCAGCAGGTCGGGGGTTCGAGTCCGTCTACCAGCTCCACCTACTGACGAATTGCATATGGGGGAATTCCCGAGTGGCCAAAGGGGACAGACTGTAAATCTGCTGGCAATGCCTTCGATGGTTCGAATCCATCTTCCCCCACCAGATTATGTGCCTGATTTTACTGTCAGGCACATTTTTCTTAGTATTCATGCGGGTTTGCGGGCTTTTTTCCGTTTCAAAAAAGGATTGGTGTCCCATTACTGTCATCCCCGTTTTTAGAGATATCTGCAAAGCTAAGCGGAGTTTTCACCTGATTTTTCAGGCTGGGAACTCCGCTTTTTTGCGTTTACCACTCTTTTTTCCCGTTGTCGGAACTGTAAAAGTTTTCGGCAGATATATAGATAGATTGACGAAAGCCCCAAATGGGCCAATTTCAAGCCCTCAAGATACAAGGGGGTAGTGCGCCCTTTTTTAGAACCGCTCCGGCTGAATGGCCGGGGCGGTTTTCCGCTTTTCCCCCCTCTCACACTCTCCCCCCTAATACTTTACCAGCTGGGAAAGAACAAGATAACTCTAAGCTCTAACTCAGCAAGAACCTCAAGTTTTCAACAACCAACAAGAAAGGATGAGTAAAACCATGAACATTGGCATCGACCATGGCTATTACGCAATCAAAACCCGGCATTTTTCTTTCCCAGCCGGTATTGCAGAGTATTCCCATGAACCCTACACCTTGCAAAACACACTGGAATTCGGCGGGAAGTTTTATGTCTGCGGAACCGGCAGACAGCCGATCCTGCGTAACAAAATGGAAAACGACAATTACTACCTGCTTACTCTTGCAGCCATCGCCAAGGAAATCAAACAGCGAGGTGGAAAAACGGAGTGTTCGGTGCGCATTGCCGCCGGGCTGCCTTTGGCCGGATTTGGCCGGGAGAAAAAGCCCTTCCGAGAATACCTTCTGCGTTCTTCCCAGCCGGTGTGCTTCAAGTTTGAAGGAATTGCCTACAAAATCACCATCGAGGATGTGAAACTGTTCCCACAAGGCTATTCCGCCATTGCTCTGCATTCGGAACTCATCCAGAATGAGCCTTCTGTTCTTCTCATGGACATCGGCGGCTGGACTGTTGATCTGATGCGGCTGGATAATGGTGTTCCCAATGCGGCTACCTGCCGAAGTCTGGAACTCGGTATGATCCGCTGCATTGATGAAACGAAAGAACAGGTCCGCCGGGATACCGGGCTGTCTGTGACCGACGCTCAGGTGGAGCGTGTTCTGACAGGAAAGCCCTGCAGTATGGATGAGGACGCCCGAAACATTATCCAGAAACAAGGGCGGCTTTACAAAGAGAGCCTTCTTTCGGCAGCTATGGAATCAGGGTTTGACCTGAAAGCCATCCCGGTGGTGATGCTGGGCGGCGGCGCATCGGTAGTCAAGGGCAACGTGAGCGAACAGGACAGCCTGTGTCGGGTTTTTGCCCTGATAGACGACAAGGTAAACGCTGAAGGGTTCGAGAGGATTTTGGGGCAGTTTTCGGGCGGTGTGGGCAAGGCATGAGCAGGCCCCTATTTATGTTCCGCCCCAACCTCCAGAATGAAGAACATCGCAGAGCATGGGAAATTCTGCAGACTGTGCCGGAAGGCCAGAAAAACGCCTTTCTGGTACAGGTGATTCTGGAAAATGCCCAGCGAGAAGAACTGGAAACAATTCTGCGCCGGGTACTGCGGGAAGAACTCAAAGCTGTGCCTTCCCAGCCCATACCACAGCAGGAAGAAGCCATTCCGAAGGAGATGATGGGCTTCCTTGGTTCCCTGTTGAGAGAAGAATAACCCCCACATAGCCTTTATTGGTTGTGACGTTTGTCGAGCCTGCTTTGACTGAAAGGTTGTTGGTCTTGGTAATAGCTTTATCCGGCGGGTTGCAGTATGCTTGTGTTGCCCGAAAGGGAAAGAACGAAAAAAGGAGCGATAGGCGTGGAAACAAAGGGCGTAACCTGCAAAATCCCGCTGGATCTGCATAACCAAATCAGCGAGGAAATCAGGGAAACGGAAAGTACGATGAGCAAATTCATCGAAATGATCATCCGGGAGCATTATGAGAAAGGGGCTAACAGAATTATGGAAAAAGGAAGAACATTAGCATTTCAGGTGAGCGAGGAATTGTTCCAGAGGGTAAAGGAATACCTTGAAAACTATGAGAAAGCCTATCATCGCCGCCTCACCCAAAAAGAATTCGTGATTGGGCTGATCGAACAGGCGCTGGAAGAAGCGGAAGAAGAATTCGAAGCCGCCAGAGCAGCCGAGCACGAGGAACAGGCTGAAAACGGCTGGGAAGCCGCAGAAATCGCTGAAAGCGATGAGGACGAGGAAGTATCCGATGACGAGGAACCAGAGGACTGGGACGAAGAAAATGGCGAAACCGAGGGACTCAGTGCTGATGAAGAAACAACCGGGAGCAGCTGGGAACCTGCAGAAAACACCGAAACCGGTGAGGGCGAGGAAGAACCCAGCGAGGACGATGAGGATACTACACCGGAAAGCTGGAATCAGGATGAGGAAGAAGAAACCGAGCCGGATGACGATACCATAGAATCCGGCGAAACCAATGAAAATGAAGATGAAACCTACGCATAACACAGCCAGCAGCAGCCCGCAGGAAACTGCGGGCTGTTTTCATATATATTTCATTTCACCATGGGAAAGGGGCGATGTCCATTGATTGTGTGTTAGCTTTTAGTATCATACAAGATAAGGGGCGTGATATAGAAAACCATACGATATATTGACCTGTTCTCCGGTATTGGCGGGTTCCGGGAAGGACTCACCCGTGCCGGAGGATTTACCTGTGTAGGACACTGCGAAATCGACAAAAAAGCCAATCAAAGCTATGAAGCCTTGTTCGATACCAAAGGAGAGTGGTTCTGTGAAGATATCCGAAAAGCCGATCCGAGCGATATCCCCGACTTCGAACTCCTGTGCGGAGGTTTTCCCTGTCAGTCTTTTTCGATTGCTGGAAACCGTGGGGGATTTTCCGATCCAAGAGGTACCTTGTTCTTTGAAATTGCCCGGCTGACTGCGGCAAAAAGACCTGCGTATCTGCTGCTTGAAAATGTTCCCGGACTGCTTAATCATGACGGGGGCAGGACATTTGCGGCCATCCTCCATACGCTGGACAGACTGGGGTATGGTTTGGAATGGCAGGTGCTCAACAGCAAAGATTTTGGAGTCCCCCAATCCAGAAAAAGGGTGTATCTTATCGGATATCTTGATGAACGATGCAGAGGAAAAATATTTCCTTTCACCGAAACAGCAGGAATATCTCTTGTACAAATCCTGCCCGGAGCTCAGGGAGAAAGAATCTATTCCACAAAAGGAATAAGCTGTACCCTTGCTGCACAAACGGGTGGATTTGGCGGGAAAACCGGACTGTATGAAGTTGGGCTTCCGATTAAGGAAAACACGAAAAAAGGCTATAAAATGGCGTATCCCGGCGACAGCATCAGTTTGGCGTTTGCCGGACTGAATACCCGCCGCGGCAGAGTTGGCAGAAAAATCGCCCATACCCTCACCACAAACAGCGACCAAGGAACCTTGGAAGCCCGTGCGGTCCTTACCCCGGAAAGGGAAACTGTCCGTCAGAACGGGCGGCGAATCAAATCTGCGGAAGAACCCATGTTCACCCTCACCGCCCAAGACCGCCACGGTGTTTTTTTCGGCGGCCGAATCCGCAGGCTGACTCCAAAAGAATGCCTGCGGCTGCAAGGCTGGCGGGACGAACAGATCGACAGAGTGCTTCCTATTCAATCGGACGCACAGCTCTACAAACAGGCCGGAAACGGCGTTACCGTTACAGTGGTGGAAGCCATCGGCAAACGGTTGGCTTCTGCCCATCGGGAGGTGAATGCCATCGATTGATCTGAAAGACCAATATTTCGGCTGTGAAATTGAGATGACGGGACTCACCCGCCAGCAGGCAGCAGAAGCCGTGGCTTCCCTGTTTGGAACCAACGCTGTCCATTCCCGTTCTTCCCGCACCTATGATCCGTGGGAAGTGACCGATAACGAGGGAAAAACATGGCGGTTTGTTTACGACTCCAGTATCCATGGTTCTCATCGAACCGGGCGGCAGCAGGTTCCAATCGGTGATGGTGACTACAAGGTGGAGATGAATTCCCCAAAACTGGAGTACAGCGAAATGGGAAAACTGCAGGAAGTTGTCCGTACCCTGCGCCATGCAGGAGCTGTTGTCAATGGAAGCTGCGGTATGCACGTTCATGTGGACGCTTCCAAGCATACACCGCAGAGCCTGAAAAACGCCCTTTCCATTATGTATTCCAAAGAGGATATCCTGTTCAAAGCCTTAAATGTAAACGAGAGCCGGGTGGAACGCTGGTGCCAGAAGGTGCGGGAACCCATGCTGGAGAAAATCCGTAAACTTCCAAGCAATACTACCATGGATCGGTTAAGGCGGGAATGGTATGAAGGCTCTGACGGAAGCTACGAGCATTACAACTGGACAAGATACTATGCCTTAAACCTTCATTCTGTGTTTTACCGTGGAACCTTGGAATGGCGCTGTTTTGAAAGCACCCTCCATGCAGGCAAAGTCAGGGCAAACATCACGCTGGCACTGGCGATCTCTGCACAGGCTATTAACCAGAGCCGGACAGTCATGCGGAAAACCGAGATCAGCGAAAACCCTGCCTTTACCTTCCGCACCTTTCTGCTGCGCCTTGGTCTTATTGGACCGGAATACAAAAATGTGCGAGAACATCTGCTTTCAAAGCTTCCCGGCGACAGGGCATGGCGCTACGATAAAGCTCAATACCCCAGCCTGCAGAACCGCCAAAACCATGAACGATAGGAGATGATCAAAACCAAAGAAAAACTTTATTTTGCGTATGGTTCTAATATGAACCTGAATCAGATGGCGTTTCGCTGTCCGGATGCAGAAGTTGTGGAATCCGTCCGGTTAGAGGGATACCGCCTTGCGTTCCGCACCAATGGCGGCGGGAATGGCGTTGCCACCATTCTGCCGGAAGAAGGAAGCTATGTGGACGGCGTCCTTTGGCGTATTTCCGAACGGGACGAACAGCATCTGGATCATTACGAAGGATTTCCCTTTTTATATGGGAAAGAGCCTGTTACAGTGACAAATCAGGACGGAGTCAGACGGGAAATCATGGCCTATACTATGAACAGCCCGTATAAAGACAAACCCGCCATGCCCTCTGTTTCCTATTTGGAAGGTATTCTGAATGGATGCAGACAAAATGGGATCGATACCCAAACTGTAATCGAAGCGGTTCGCTGTACACAGCAGGAACTGCCTCAGAAGGTAGTCCCTCACAAAAAACAGCGCCATCCCAAACACAAAGAAGAACGATAAATTGACTTGCCCCCGTAAGTTGAGAGTTTTCTTTCAGCCTGCGGGGGCATTTTTTATTTTATCCGAAAGGAGAACTTCATGAAAAAATATCTAAAAAGACTTCTGTCTATGATGATGGCAGTGCTTCTTTGCTTTGGTATTGTACCAAGCAATGCTTTTGCCGCTGAATACGAGTATGATGGATATATCTCCATGATCGACTATAACGGCAGAGGATATTCTCTTAGCTCCAGCCTTCCGGCGCCATTTGGCGGATACAGCACAGATAAGTTTACTGAACTGCGAATTAACGATTTAACAGCTTTCCGCACCGCCTATTGCATCCAGCTTGGCGTGGCAACCCATACCGGGATTGGCTATGACCAGTCGGATGATTATGCCGCCCTTACCACGGAACAGAAAGCAATGATCAACACTGCTCTGACCTTGGGATATAACGTGGAAACCGGCACTAAGTACGGCGGGAGCGCCATGGATGAATACATTGCCACCCAAATCCTCATTTGGCTGATTGCCCACGGGCAGCTTGGCACCGGATATGAAAACCAGATCGTGAATGAAATTACTGCCAACAGCCCTGCGGCAAAGACGATCTTTCAGAAGCTGAGGGAAAACGTGGTTACTTATCACACCGTTCCATCCTTTGCCACCGACAATCCCAGTGCGGTCGGCGCATATACACATGACCTCAAATACAATGAGGACACTGGAAAAAATGAAACCACACTGGTGGATGAAAACAATGTTCTCAAAGATTTCTCCGTCAGCTATCCGGGAGTGGATTTTTCCATCAGCGGGAACAAACTTCATGTTTCTACGGATAAAAAGGAATTCGGTACAATCACCGCAGAAAAGGAGCTGCCTTCCTCTATCCCCGGTGTTGTAACAGGCGGCACCAAATACTGGCTGCGTGATGAATACCAGAATGTAGTCACTTTTGACGTCAAAGGCTCCGCTGAACCCGTAAAGTGCTATTTTTCCCTTGAGATCAAGGCGGGTACCCTGCAGCTTGTGAAAACCTCCGAAGATGGCGAGGTTTCCGGCATTCCTTTTCATATTTCCGGGAATGGAATCGAAAAAGACGTGGTGACCGGACCGGACGGAAGCATCCGGGTAGACAATCTCCAAGCTGGAACATACACCGTAACGGAACGTGCCCCGGACAAATATGTCCAGCCTGAATCCAAGCAGGTAACCATCTATCCCGGCCAGACTTCCAGCGTGAGTTTTTCCAATCTTCTGAAGAAATTTACAGTTAAATTGGATAAAGTGGATTCCGAAACCGAGGAAGCACAAGGCGATTCCAGTTTGGATGGCGCTTTATACGGTATGTTCAAAGGGGAAAATCTGCTGGATACCTATACCACAGCAAACGGGGGCAAATTCACCACCAAGGAATACCCCTGCGGATCGGATTATACAATTCGTGAGATTACGCCCAGCGAAGGATACCTGCTGGACGAAACCATCTATCCGGTAGGTGCAGAACCGGGAAATTTCACCTTGGAAAACAACAGCATCCCCATGACCGCTACAGAGGATGTTATCCTCGGCAGCATTGCTATCACCAAGCATACGGACAAACCTGCTGAGAGCAGCGATTCCGATCAGATCGAGCAGCCAGAAGAAGGCGCTCAGTTCCAGATTTATCTGGCCAGCGCAGGCAGCTATGAGAACGCAAAAGAAACCGAGCGTGACCTGCTGACCACCGATTCCTATGGATTTGCCCGTTCAAAGGACCTTCCGTATGGCTTGTATGTGGTGCATCAGACCAAAGGTGCCCAAGGACAGAAATTTGTCCCAGACTTCTCCGTGTTCATTTCTGAGCACGGTAAAACCTATTATTTCATTCTCAATAACCCCACCTTTACCTCGCTCATCCGCTTTGAGAAGAAAGACGCCGAATCCGGCAAAATTATTCCTCTGGCGGGAACAGCAGTCAAAATCCGCAACGCTGATACCGGCGAGTGGGTAGTACAGCATATCAATTACCCCAGCCCCATCGATATCGACACCTTTGTGACGGACTCCACAGGAACCCTTATGCTGCCGGAACCGCTTCCGTTTGGAAATTACGAGCTGTATGAACAGCAGAGTCCATGGGGATATGTTCTTGACAAAGAGCCGGTTCCCTTTGTGGTGGACGGTTCACAGGACGTGGTTACAGTGGAGAAATACAATATCCCGCAAAAGGGAACGATTACAGTCTCCAAAGAGGGCGAAGTATTTAAGTCTGTTGCAGAATCCGGCGGGATGTACCAGCCTCAGTATGAGGTGCAGGGCCAGCCGGGCGCTGTTTATGAAATCACAGCACTGGAAGATGTCGTTACCCCGGACGGAACCGTCCACCTGAAAGCAGGCGAACTGGCGGCTACTTTGACCACCGGAAGTGACGGGACCGCCACCTCGGAACCTTTGTATCTCGGCCGCTATCAGGTGAAGGAAATCACTGCGCCGGATGGCATGGTAATCGATCCTGAACCCAAGGAAGTCGTTTTGTCCTATGCCGGTCAGGAAGTAGAGATCACCTCCGCCAGCATTGGTTTCGTCAATGAACGCCAGAAAGTGGAGATTTCCCTCAAGAAGTTGCTGGAACAGGACGAAACCTTCTCCCTCGGCATGAATGAGGAATGGAAAAACATTACTTTCGGACTGTTCGCTGCGGAACAACTGACCGCCTCCGATGGTACCTCCATCCCGGCAGACGGGCTGATGGAAACAATCGGCATTGACGAGAATGGGAATGCCGTATTTACAACCGACATCCCCTGCGGGGCTTCCCTGTATGTACAGGAAATCGGAACCGACGATCACTACATTTTGAGCGACAAAAAATCCCCTGTGGTGTTTGAGTATGCCGGACAGGATGTGGCGAAAGTGGAAATTGAAGCGAACGATGGAGAAGCCATTGAAAATACCTTAAAGCGCGGCAAGGTATCCGGCTGGAAGGTCGATCAGGATGGTTTTGAATTAGGCGGCGCTGTTATCGGCCTGTTCCGTTTTGACGAAACGGAGTTTACCGAAGAAACCGCCCTCATGGTCACCGAGAGCAATGAAATCGGGTACTTTGAGTTTGATAATGTGCCTGCTGGAAACTTCCTCGTGCGTGAAATCGCATCTCCGGAAGCCTTCGTATTGACGGAAGAAATCTTCCCGGTAGAAATCACCGAGGACGGACAGACCATCGAAATCACCATTGAAAACCAGATCATCAAAGGTACCGCCGAAACCATAAAGGTGGACGCCGATTATCCGGACCACAAGCTGTCCGGGGCTGTTTTTGAAGTTTATGCCGATGTGGACAATAATGGTGAATTCAATGCGGATATCGACAAGCTGGCAGGTGAAATGACAGAAACCGAACCGGGCCTCTACCAGATGAAGGATCTTGTTTATAGAAATTACTTCCTGCATGAGAAGGAAGCGCCGGAATTTTTCGAAAAGGATGACGGATATTATCCTTTCTCCATTACTGAGAATGAAGCGATTGTCCGCATCGAAACCGAAGCTGGCGAAGGGTTCCTGAACAAAGCGCAGACCGGTTCCCTAAAGGTGGTAAAGACCGCCGACGATGATAAGGTCGAAGGGCGCACCTTCAAAATCAGCGGTACTGACTTCATGGGCAATGCCTATGAGCAGGAATTCAAAACGGATGAAAACGGTGAAATCAATCTCACTCTCCGTGTGGGAGAATACACCGTATCTGAAGTAGCTGGCGAAGATTCCGAAAAGTATATTCTGCCTGACGATCAGACCGTAGAAATCAAGGCAGGCGAAACAACGACCGTAAAGATGCATAACAAGCTGGTGCCGGAGGTTCCCTCTGTTCCGCAGACCGGCGATAACCCGTGGATGCCTGCCATCCTTGGCACTCTTGCAGGCTTGGCAGTTTTGTCCGGCGGCGCTCTGCTTTTCCTGCGCTATACAGGTAAAAAGCGCAAATCTGCTGATCAGGCCGATGAGGATCAAGGCACAGAAGAATGAAAATCTTTCTAAAAGGATTTTGCATCGGCCTTTTGTGCCTGAGCCTATTGGGACTTCTCTGGTTTTTGGTTCTACAGCCGGGGCTGACCAATGGAGAAGCACAAGCCCTGAAAAAAGAATACGCACAGCCTCTCCCCGGAGCCGAAAGCTCCGGGGTTTTACCGGCTGGGAAAGAACAGCTCGAACCGGAATCCCTTGTGGACCTTCCCGCTTTGCAGACTGAATACCCGGACATCAAAGGCTGGATTTCCATTCCCGGCACCTGTGTGGATTACCCGGTTTTGCAAAGCAGCGCTGACGATCCCGAATACTATCTGCGGCGTACCTACAAGGGAGAATGGCGCACTGCCGGAAGCATCTTTTTTCAATGGGATTGTTCCGCAGAGAGTCAAAATACCGTGGTCTACGGGCACAACATGAATGACGGGACCATGTTCGCTGTTCTTCAAAAGATGACTGATGAAGCCTTCCGCAACGAACACTCCAAAATCCTGCTGCAGACCAGCAATGGACTGCGGGAATATCAAATTGCGGCTGTGCTGAAAACCGATATCACAAAGTTCCGGTTTAACCGCACTGAATTTGCGGATCATGCGGATTTCCTGTCTTTTCAGAAAGAGCTCTTCGCACAGTCATTATACGAATCCCAAACCATCCACGGCGAGGACTGCCGCCTGCTGACGCTCGTCACCTGTTCCTATGAATGGGAAAACGCCCGCACGGTGGTCATCGCCGCAGAAGTGAGGTGAGAATCAATCAATGGAACCAAAAGCAATTATTTTGATCTGTTTATGCGCTGTCATTTTGGGCGGCCTTGTGTTCCTGCATATTCGTAACCGCAGGAAAAAATAGCGTAAGAACCAATCGGACGGGGCGCTGCGGAGCGCTCCGTCCCTATTTTTATCATACTGGAGGGATTGATTGAAAAAACTTGGACTTTTGGATGTGGTAGCCGAACAGCACCGCACCTTTATCTCCAACCTGCGTCTGCTGCCGGAACTCAAATGGGCGGCGCTTGGCGATCTGTACCGCCTGCCGGACAAGGAAAGATACCCTTTAAAGGAATGGGAAGAAGCGGTGTCTTATCTGTTGGGCTGCGAGGTGCATTTTGAAAACTATGAAGCAATCGGGAAAAGCCTCAAGCCCTTTTCCCTGCAAGTGAGGTGATCTGCCGGAATGTGAGTATTGCTTGTAGAACCGGGCAAAGCAGCCCGGCCTGTTGAGATGAAAAACGACCTTCATGAAATGCAGCAAATGGTAGGCGGACCCATTCAGGCACTTTATCCGTGGGAAGAACCGGTTGCTATTGTCTGCAATGACGAAGGAAAAAATATGGGGCTGCCGCTAAACCGTGTGCTGGAGAACTATGACATAATTGCGGGAGCTTTTTTTGTCTGTGGTATTCAGGGAGAAAACTTCTCCAGCCTGACTGAAAAACAAATGCAGAAGTATCAGCAGATGTTTTTAAGCCCTGAGAAATTCATCCAAACACCGGAAGGGCTTTTGTGTATCCGAATAAACCCGGTGGTAAGCCCAAAACCCAAAACCAAAAAGCCCCCGAATCATGAAAGATAAAGGAGAATGCCATGAATCAATTTTATACCGCCGAATCTGTTACGGAAGGGCATCCGGATAAGCTGTGCGACCTCATTGCCGACAGTGTGCTGGACGAATGCCTTTCCCATGACGCCCTCTCCCGTGTGGCCTGCGAAGTGATGGCTACCAGAGGGCAGATCATTGTCGCCGGGGAGATTACCAGCCTGTATGAACCTTCTATCCCTTCGATTGTCCGTTCGGTTCTCAGAAAAGTAGGCTACAATCCGGCCCGTTTTGCCATCCAGTGCCTCATCCATAAGCAAAGCCCGGATATCGCCGCAGGTGTGGACTGTTCGTTAGAGCAGCGAAGAAATGTGGATGGGAGCAGTCCCTCTCTGCAGCTCGGCGCTGGCGATCAGGGAATCATGGTGGGATATGCCTGTTCGGAAACCCCGCAAATGCTTCCTCTGCCGGTTGTGCTGGCACACCGTCTGACCAGCGCTCTCACCATCGCCCGAAAATCCGGTGCAATTCAAGGACTAAGGCCGGACGGGAAAGCACAGGTCACCGTGGAATATGATGAGGATGGAAAACCATTCCGGCTGGATACCGTTGTGCTGTCTGCCCAGCACAGCCCTGAAATCCCTGCCGATGAACTCTGCTTCGAACTGACGGATAAAGTGATTGCCCCTGCTTTGCAGGTCCTGCCACCGGATGAGGATACAAAAATTTTAATCAATCCAGCCGGAAGGTTTGTGCTGGGCGGCCCGGAAGCAGATACCGGTCTCACCGGACGAAAACTCATGGTGGACAGCTTCGGAGTGTTCGCGCCTCACGGCGGCGGTGCTTTTTCCGGTAAGGACGCCACCAAAGTGGATCGCTCCGGCGCATACATGGCCCGATATATTGCTAAAAACCTTGTGGCGGCGGGTTTGTGCGAACGGTGTCAGGTTACACTGGCTTATGCTATTGGGGCAGCCCAACCGGTGATGGTGGAAGTAGATACCTTTAAAACCGGAACGGTCTGCGCCGATGACTGTCTGGCAGATGCGGTAAAACTGGTGTTTGGGTTAACGCCTGCCGAGATTATCGCAAAGCTGGATCTGTTATCACCGAGATATACTGGGACCGCCGCCTATGGACATTTCGGCAGGCCGGAGTTCCCGTGGGAACGCACCGATCAGGCGAAAATCCTGCGGGCGGCTGTCATTTAAGTAAGAAAGGGGGATTCCCATGCCCGGAGTCACCGAAGAACAAATCACCGCTGCCAAACAGATGAGCGCCATTGAGTTTTTGCGGCGTTACCGTCCCGGACAACTGGTGAAAGCCGAAAGCCGGGGTGAGTTCCAGCTGAAAGAACATGACAGCTTTAAAATCAACGAAACCACAAGCCTTTGGCATTGGAAAAGCCGGGATGTCGGCGGCAAAAGCGCCCTTGACTATCTTATTAAGGTTGAGGGGCTGAAATTTGTAGAAGCGGTGCAGACCTTATGCGGGGAAAACCCCAGCTATGTTCCGCCTGTTTCCCAGCCGGAACAGCCGAAGGAATTTCTTTTGCCGCCGGCAGCGGAAAATAACCGCAGGGTGTTTGCCTATCTTTTGAAGCGTGGTATCGACCGCAAGGTCATCGAAGCCTGCATCCGGGCAGGAATCCTCTACGAAAGCGCCGACTACCACAACGCTGTGTTTGTTGGGAAGGACGAAACCGGTACTGCCCGGTATGCTTTTCTGCGTGGTACCTATACACGGGGAAACCCATTCAAGGCAGAGGTGTCCGGCAGCGATAAGCGGTTTTGTTTTTGTCTCCCGCCGAAAAGGGAAAGCAAAAAACTCGCCATATATGAAGCCGCAATAGAGCCACTCGCACATTTAACGCTGGAAGGGACAACAGATAAATGGCGGCTGTCCCTTGGCGGGATTTATGCGCCTGAAGAAGGAACACAGACAAGCCGGGATATGAAAAAACCCATTGCGCTGGACGCTTTTCTCGCCCGTCACCCGGAGATTGAAGAAATCGAAATCTGTACCAATAACGATTTTGCGGGAAGGTGGGCAGCCGATCATATTGAGAAAGCCTATCAGGGCAAGTACCGCATGGTCAGGAATCTTCCGGAAAAAGAAGGCTGCGATTATGCCGACCTGACAAAAGAAAGATACGAAAAACAGGCTGTCCGGCAAAGGGCAGCCTGTTCCCGTTAAAAGGAGGTTTTGCAATAGCGGATAAAGAAATTACACTCAAACTTTACTCTCCATTGACAGGAGATTTCCACGAAAATGAAATAGACGAGTATGGCTGGAACAATGGAGTATCCGATTATCCCACGCTGTTTGATGGTACGGATATGGTCTGCTATGAGGAAAGCATCCGCCCTGCTGTAGAACAGTATACCGGAAACCTCATGTCTTACTTTTATAAACAACGCAATCCCGGAATTAAAGAAAAGGTAATCAGCGCGATTCCTTCGATAGAAATTCGGAACGGAGAATTGATGGGCTGTACAACTGTCGTGCTGAAAGAACCGTTGGCTGACGAAGAAATGGAAGATTTGCAGGATTATCTGCATGGACAGTTTTCCGATGGCTGGGGCGAAGGCTTTGAGCAGCAGGAAATCCAGACTGACGATGGTGTGCTGTATGTTCATTTTGGAGAAGCAGAACCATTTTATTTTGAAGTAGAGCAGATGCAGCCTGCAGAACCCCTGAAAGAGCAGTTACCCCCTCATCGGCCAAAAATGAAATTGGTGGGACAGGACGGAAACATCTTTTCCATCCTCGGCAGAGCTTCCCGGCTGCTGAAGGAAAACGGACAGCCGGATCAGGCAAAGGAGATGTGTGACCGTGTCTACCAGTCCGGGAATTATTACAAAGCGCTTAATATCATTAGCGAATATGTGGAAACGGAATTATCGGAGAAAACTCATACGAAGTCGAAAAACGAAAAGGAACGAGGTGACGCCAGATGAATCAGAAATACGAGATTACCGACATTGTTCACCCGCAGTACCCATGGCTGCACCGTATTCGGGCCTTGCGGGATGTTCGTGAGGATGTCCATGCGGGAGATCTTGGCGGTTTCGTCCAGTCTGAGGAAAATCTCAGTCAGGAAGGGCAGTGCTGGGTTGCGAACAATGCTGTCGCCGCCGAGGAATCCTATATATCCGGTGACGCCATCATGTGGGATTACTCCTGCGCTCGTGGTTGTGCAGTCATTTCCGGAAAAAGCCGAATCGGTGGAGAAGCCATCATAGAAGATCATGCTATCGTAACCTCTGGTTATGTCCATGGAAACGTCCATATATCTGGAAATGCCAAAATCTTTGCGAATGCTGTTACCGGCGGAACCCCTGTAATCATGGAAAAAGCTTCTGTTTACGGGGAGCTTGGCGGCGAGATAGAGGTTCATGAACACGCAGTCATTCTGCCCGGAGTCGTAATTGATAACCCCACCATTGATGTGCTCCACATCCGGCCAGATGAAATTGTGGTGGAACGAAAATTCAAACGTGAGTCACCTGTTATTACTCCTCCTCCCGAATATCAACCGCACCCTCGTGCCTCTAAAAAGCGCAGCCGAGGGGAAGAACGATAAAAAACACTGTAATTTTTTTTTAGAAAGGAAGATGCCTCTGAACGAAACGAAAGAACTGGCTCAAATTGTTGACGAAACCATTCTGCCCATGGAACACAGCGGCGGGGATGGCTGGACGATTCTGCACGGGGATACCCTGCAGGTAATCCGGGCATTCAAGCCGCAGGTGTTCGACGCCATTATTACCGATCCGCCCTACGCTTCGGGCGGGTGGAAGCCAGCCGAGAAAAACCGCACCACCAATCAAAAGTACAGCAGCATGGACAAAGAAAACGCCCTGCCCGATTTTGACGGAGATCAAAAGGATCAGCGAAGCTGGACCAGATGGATGGCTGAATGGCTTTCTGACGCCAGAAAAGCCTGCAAACCAGGAGCGCCGGTTTGTCTGTTCATTGACTGGCGGCAGTATCCTTCTATTACCGACGCTCTGCAGTGGGCTGGATGGATCTGGCGTGGCTGTGCGGTATGGGATAAGATGACCAGCCGCCCCCAGAAAGGACGTTTCCGCCAGCAAAGTGAATACATCGTATGGGGTTCCAATGGTCCTATGCCGGTGAATAGACCGGTTGGCTGTTTGCCCGGTGTGTTCCGTTACGCCAATCCTCAAAACAGAATTCATGTGACGGAAAAGCCCTTGCAGCTCATGCGTGACCTTGTGAAAATCTGTGTACCGGGCGGGAGAATCCTCGATCCCTTCTGCGGAGCCGGAACTACCGTTCTCGCTTCCCGGCTGGAAGGATATGAAGCCGTAGGGATTGAAGTCACCGACGCCTATTATAAGCTGGGTTCCGACCGTGTGCGCTTTGCATTGGAAGCCGATTCGGAAGAAGAAACCTCCGAATAATCTCCAAGGCTATCCCCGTGGATAGCCATAAACAGACAGTCATACAAGCAGGCTATCCACGTGGATAGCCTGCCCCTTTATTCAATATATGAAAAGAAAGGAAATCACTATGGAAAAAGCATTTGCCTATGTGTGCGCCGCACCCGATGCCGCGCCCCGCCTGTTAAAACGCTACTGCCGCAAGATTTATGAACTGGGATATGTCCCGATCTGCCCGAAACTTTCGGACAGCCAGTACCTGCAGATGGAAAATGCCGATGAAAAACGGGAATTTCAAAATATTTCCCGTCAGAAACTGTGCCGATGCCGAATGCTGGTGGTATGCGGCAATGAGATCAGCAACTCCATGTCCGCTGAAATCGGTACAGCCGAAAAGCGAAATATTATCTGTACGACGCTGGAAGGTCTGGCAAAAATCAAGGAATCAGATGAACATGACGGGCTCTGATTCCAGCGTGGTATTTTCCCAGCCGGTGACTGGTTTTGCAAGCATAGCGTTTGGATATCCAAACGCATTTTGGGGAGAACCCCAAACCCCCGGCATCCAGCCGCCCATCGAATATAGAAAGAGGTGAGAAAACTGAATCAGAAACAATATGCTGCATTTGCGGCAAACGCCAAAACACTGGACAGCCTGCGCCGGAACGAGGTGAATTATGTCCCCGGCGTTTTTGAAGTGACAAAGGTCATCGTCTTGGGCAAAGAGGATTTTGAGAAGCTCTCAGAGGACGTCTCCCCGGAATATCCTTTCCTCAAGGATAACCGGGAACTGATGAGCGCCGATCCGGGCGGGCTGTTCCGCTGTCTGATGGTTAGGACCAAAGGAGAACAGGAATATATGCTGATTGCACAGGGGCGAAACAGCCTGTACCTTGGTTATGGAAAGGACTGCCGCAAAGTAAACCTGCAGGATGTACCAATGGAACACCTTGTGCTGGAAGAACCAAAAGCCTATCAGGAACACGCTGTATTTTACCACCGTCCCCATGATCTATCCGATATCAACGGTCAAAATCTAAGACATCCTGCACCAGAGCGCCAGACTGAGTTTCGAGTAGAACAGGTGGTGGTTTTGGCTGATGAAGAATATCGTCAGTTTCAGGAAACCAGATTTTTGCAAGATCAGATTTTCCTGTTTGATTACCAAGACAAGATGTGGTTCGATCCCGGCAGTCTCTGCTGGCACTGTGTACTGGTGAAAGGAGAAAACAGCAGGGACGGAATCCTTGTAGAATCAGAAGGATACTGTTATACCCGATACGCAGCTTTCGCTCCGGACTGCGGCAAGCTTCGCCTGCAGGATATCCCTGTCCATTACGAATATCCGGCTAAAGCGCCGGAGCAGAAGAAAAGCCGCAAAAGGAAAGTACCGGAGCGTTAAAAAGGAGTCCCTATGAGAAAACGAAATCACATCATCCCTCTTCATTTAAACAAAAAGGAACTGGCGCATCTGGAAACACAGGTGAAACAAAGCGGTCTGCCCCGTGAGGAATTTCTGCGCACCCTCATCATGGGAGCCGAACTGCGTGCAAAACCCTGCGATCACCATGCGGACCTGCTTCACAAAGTGGCAGGGCTTTGCAATAACGCCAATCAGCTTGCCAAGGTTGCGAATACTTATGGCGAAGCCAGCCAGCAGAGCGTGGAGGAAATGACCGTTATCGCCCGCCAGGTTTGGAAAGAAGTAAAGGAGAATTGGTAACCAACCTGCGGTTGGATGCAATTTGCGCACATAGCCAAGATATGAATTCGTCTAAGCTGCCCGCACCGAAAACTCAGAAAGGAGAAAACCGCTATCGCATATACCAGCGTTATCCCCGTCCACCGCCTTGATAACGCCATCGACTATGCTCTCGATGAGAAAAAATCTTCCCGTGCCGAAAACAGAGAATCGTTGGAAGGAGAAATCGATAAGGCTCTCAATAAAGACCAGTCAGAACAGGATCTGTTCCAGTCAGCCATCGGCTGTACCATAGACTCTGCCTTTGAGGATATGTGTCAGATCAAAAAGATATGGCATAAGGAAAAAGGCGTGCAGGGATTCCATCTGGTGCAGAGTTTTGCTCCCGGAGAAATCTCCCCGGAACTGGCGCATCAAATCGGAATGGAATTTGCGGACCGGCTGCTCGGCGGGAAATTTCAGGCGGTGGTCAGTACCCATCTCAACACCAAATGCATCCACAACCATATTGTGTGGAACTCTGTCTCCATGGAAAACGGGAAAAAGTACCGCAGCAATGAAAAAACCTATGTAACTGGGGTGCGGAAGATTTCGGACGAACTGTGCGTAAAGCACCGCCTTTCCGTCATCCATACAGAGAAATCGGAACGGGTAGCCCGTCCTTATGCCCTGTGGCTGGCCGAGCAAAACGGTACCTACACATGGAAAACACCCATCCAGAAAGATATCGAAGAAGCGATTGCCGCTTCCCTCACATGGAAGCAGTTCCTGCGGGTGATGGAAAAACAGGGCTATGCTTTCCGGTTTGACCGCAAGTACGCCACCATGATCCTGCCGGGTACCGGGCGCACCGTTCGTTTTAAAACCTTGGGAAAAAACTACACCCCGGAAGCTATCCAAAACCGCATCCTGTATCCTAAGCCTCCTCACCGGGCTGGGAAACAAACACCTCCTGCCAGCCGCTTCCTTATTCTTCTTGGAGAAAAGCCGCCCCGCAGAATTTCCGGCTTGCGGGCGCTCTACTATTCCTATCTCTACAAGATGGGGGCGCTGCCGAAAAAGCCCCGGTACCCAAGCTTTGCTGTGCGGCAAGATATCCGCAAGCTGGATCAGCGGATAGAACAGGCTGAATTCATTTTCAAAAACCATATTGAGGACCGCGGGCGGCTTCGTGCCATCCGTCAGAAAGCGGAGGATGAAATCGCAGTGCTTCTAAAAGAGCGCCAGAAGCTCTACCGTTATCAGCCAGATTCCCCGCAGATTGGCGTCCTCACAGAGGAACTCAAAAAGCTGCGGCATACCGTCAAGCTGTGCCGGAATATCGAAACCCATTCCATTGAGATGGAACAGCGCCTGCAGGCAGCACAGCAGGAAGAACAGCAGCGGCAGGAAAAGCAGACACAGGAAGAAAAGAACAAACAAACCCGAAATCGGGAAAATCAAAAAAGGAGATGATCCTATCCATAAAATTCCCACAAGAGAACAGGTGGAACTCATCCGCCGACAATATCCTGTCGGAACCCGCATCATCTTAAATCACATGGATGATTCGCAGGCTCCGCCTCCGGGTACAAAAGGCACCGTTGCCTATGTAGACGATATCGGGCAGATCGGAGTGAAATGGGATACCGGTTCCAGCCTGTCCCTGATTCCCGGCGTGGATTCCTTTTCTAAGGAACCTGCGCCGGAAAAAGCAAAACACAAACGCTCCAGCAGCTTGGAACGATGAAAGGAGAATGCTGACTGAACTACGGAAGCGATCCTGCCGACCAGATCGTCCGATTTACCCTTGAAGGGACCGAAGTAGCCCTCAAGCTGTCGGGACTGGCGGCGAAGAATTTTGCGCTGTTTGTTTATGCAGTGCTGAAAGACCAAAAGAAAACCCATGGCAAGACAAGGCTTGTCCGAATGCTTCGTGAGCAGCGCCCGTTTAAGTTTTTTAATCTGCCTGCAACGTACATGAAAGAATTTGTGCGGGAAGCCAAAGGACACGGTCTTTTGTATGTGCCCATCCGTAATAAACAAAAAGGCGATTACATCGAATTGGTGGTATTTGCGGATGACGCCGCTAAGATTCAGCGTATCTATGACAATCTCGGCTTGGATTATGTGAAAGCGGAAGCCGGAGAAGCCATTGTGGAGAAAGCGGTGGAACAGGAGAAGCAAGCTCCTGCCGCTTCCCAACCCGGCAAAACGGAAACTGTCCAAACCGAGCAGGGCGCTGTGGAATTCGAGGTGGGCGGCTTTGAAGATGACTTCAATATCAGTCCTGCCGGGCAGGGTGAAGCCGAAAATTTTACCATTGGCCGGGAGAAGGAATCAAAACCCCCGGCAGCGGAAAAGAGTCCGTCCGAGCCTTCCTTGCCCAGCAAAAACTCTTCGCCCGGCTTAACAAACCGTGAGCAGCCGGAGCAAAAGCCTTCGGTGAAAAAGGAACTGCAGGAGATCAAGCAGGAACAAGTGAAGAAAAAAGAGGAAAAGGCCAAACAGCAGGATCGTCAGCATCCTACTCCGGGCCATTCCCGTAAAAAGAAGAAAAAACAGAAAGGCAGGTAATGCAGTATCGATTTATCAAATTTGATCGGCAGAAAACAGGAAACTCAGCCTCAGCCGGAACAGCAGTACACCAAGGAAGAATATGCCTCCATGAAACAGGCTGAACGTGAGGACGCATGGGCAAAAGTGGATGCTCAGGCACAGGAAGTGTTCAAAGATGACGCTTCCATGAAGGGCTTCTTAGGTTTTATGGCTCAGTGTACCCCGCAGAGTACCCGCAACCTTCTCATCCTATATCATCAGAACAAGGAGATCACCCATCCCCGCACCTTTGATAAATGGAAGGAAGCCGGGCGCTCCATCCGTTCCGGTGAAAAGGGATACACCTTCTTTGCGGATCAGGAATATACCAAAGAGGACGGCACCATAGCGAATGGTTATACCATTACCAAAGCCTATGATATCTCCCAAACCAGAGGTCCACAGCCTCTGCCGCCGCAGAAACATCTGCCGGAAGAAATCATTGCCGCTATGGTAGAACAGAGTCCGGTTCAGCTTGCCATCTCGGATCAGCTTCCTCAAGGGGTACAGGCACAGTATGTTCCCAAACAGCATACGATTTTTGTCCGCAACGGGATGGATGAAACCACCACTATCTGCGCTATCGCACGTGAACAGGCCCATGCCAGCTTCGATACTGTCGGCAGCGGTTACTACCGTCAGGCGTATGCGGCACAGAGCTACTGTGCCGCTTATGTGGTCGCACAGCGGTGCGGGCTGGATACTTCGGCCTTCCGGTTTGACAAGGTATGCGAAAGCTGTGCTCAAATGACCCCGGAAGAAAAGCGTGGTTTCATAAGCGATGTGAAACGGGCGTCTTATTCCATTAACCGGGATATACAGCGCAGTTTTCGGGATTTGGAGCAGACAGTCCAGCCCGATGAGTTTTCGGTAGAAACGCAGAAGCCTGCCAAAACTCCCAAATCCAAATCGGAGAAGGAAACGGAACGATGAGAAAGCGAACCGCCGGAAGTTTTCCGTTTGTTTTCTTTTGTGCGGTAGCTTTCTGTCCGCCGCTGTGGTATGGTGAAGCTGAAGAAAATACAGAGAAAGGCAGGGATATCCTTGGAAAAACAACGTCTCTTTAAGATGGGAATGCTGGAAAAGAATTTTCTGGTCAAGGCGCTCTGCGACGCACAAAAATCATCCGGATCGGAAACCTCCGGCGAGGTGCAGAGCCTTATCAATAAAACCGTCAATGCGCCAAAGGGAAAGCTGTACCTGAGCGACACGGAATTCCAGTATGCGGCGCAGTCTTTAAATGGAATGCGCAACGCTTATCTGTCTGCGGGCAGAAGCAGCGGCGGGATTGACCGTGTTCTCGCAAAGCTCATGAGCAGTAAATATCGAAACGTGCCGGTTCGATAAGATTTAAGGTTACCCGTTACCCCGGAACCTGTGGGAATGGTTTTCCATAGGCTCCGGGGTTTCTTTTTTTATTTTGATCTGAAGAAAGGAAGGATATTTTTTGACTCCATTGTAAAACGAAAGAATCCATGGTGGGTATGGCTTCTGCCATTGCCCATCGTCTGGTGGGCAGCGCTTTTAGTGGCTGGAAGCTGGTCAGATGGAATGAGTCTTGTGGATCTGCTGGGAAAGCTTTCGGCAGCGATGAACAGTCCCTTTTCCATTCATTGGACGGATTATTCTCTTCGGTGCCTGTTTTTCTTTTCCCTTGGGTACGGGGTGATCGCCCTTGTGGTGACCTCCAACCAGAAAAACCGCCGCCGTGGAGAAGAACACGGTTCCGCCAAGTGGGGCGATGTGTTCCAAATCGCCAAGAAATACCGGGATAAAAAGAACCCGAAACAAAATCTCATCTTAACACAGCATTTCCAAATGGGGATGGATGGGTATCGGCACAAGCGCAATACCAATGTGCTTGTGATCGGCGGCTCCGGCGCGGGTAAAAGCCGATCTTATGCTATCCCGAATGCCTTAAACTGCGGCAGCTGTTCTCTGGTTATCTGCGATCCAAAGAGTGAAATCCTGCGAAAAACAGGCGGTGCGCTCAAAGCAAACGGATATGAGGTGCGAGTGTTTGATCTATTAAACCCCGACGCCTCCTTTTGCTATAACCCCCTTGCTTATGTGCGGGATGACAAGGATGTTCTTCGCCTCATCGAAACCCTCATCCAGTCGACTACTCCGCCCGGAGCACAGAGCACGGACCCTTTCTGGACGAAATCCGAAACAGCGCTTTTGCAGGCGCTGGTGCTGTACCTGATGCATGAAGCACCGCCGGAGGAACAGAACTTCGCCATGGTAATGGAAATGCTGGCGGCAGCGGAAGTCCGGGAGGAAGATGAGGAATATGAGTCTCCCTTGGATATCCTTTTCGCAAGGCTTGAAATGCGGGACCCGGAGAGCATTGCCGTGAAGCAATACCATGTCTTTAAGATGGGAGCCGGAAAAACTCTGAAATCTATTTTAATCAGTGTCGGCGTCCGCCTCTCTGCTTTTAATCTGCCACAGATCGCAAGGCTGACCTACACCGACGACCTCCATCTGGAAGAAATGGGCGAAAAGAAGATCGCCCTGTTCTGCTGTATCCCGGACAGTGACAAATCCCTCAACTACCTTGTGGGCATGATTTACGGGCAGCTCATTCAGACACTCTATTTTGTAGCCGACCGCAAATACAAAGGCAGGCTTCCTGTGCCGGTCCATCTGCTGATTGACGAAGCGCCGAATATCGCCCTGCCTACGGATAACTTCCTACCTTGGCTTTCCACCATGCGAAGCCGCAATATCTTCTGCAGCTACATCGCACAGAATATGGCGCAAATCAAGGCATTGTTCAAGGAACAGTGGGAATCGCTGGTGGGCTTGTGTGATGAGTTTCTCTACCTCGGCGGCAACGAGAAGGAAACCCACAAATATGTTTCCGAGCTCATGGGCAAGGAAACATTGGATACCAACACCTATGGTCACAGCCGTGGAAGAAGCGGCAGCTTTAGTGTCAACGACCAGCAGACAGGCCGGGAACTCTTAACGCCCGATGAAGTCCGAATGCTGGATAACCGCAAAGCCATTCTTTTTGTAAGGGGTGAAAGGCCCATGCTGGATGACAAATACGACCTGATGCATCACCCAAACATTCGCCTGACAGAGGATGGCGGCGCTGCGCCCTACGACTACACACATGCGAAGGACGCCGCAGACGATCTCGATTATTCCCCGGACCAGTATGAGGATTTCGAACTGCTGGAACCGGAGGATTTTCTCAAACCATAATAATTTACATGAAATTGGAGGAACGCTTCTGAATAAGTTTCTGAAAAAAATTGGTTCTTTGACGAACCGCAAAAAGGACAATAAACCCACCAATGCTCTGCCGCTTGGTAAAAAGGGACGCCTTGGATTTTCCAGCTATGCCGCTGTAGTATTGTGTGCCTGCTGCCTTTCCACTACTGCCTTTGCAGCCAGCGGCGATCCTCTCGGAGTAGTAAACAACCTTTCCACATTCATTTTCTCCCTGATTCGTGCCATCGGTATGATCCTGCTGGGCTGGGGTGTCGTACAGGTCGGCCTGTCCTTCCAGAGCCATGATCCCTCCCAGCGTTCGCAGGGTTTCCTCACCTTGGCCGGTGGGCTGGTAATCACCTTCGCCAAGGAAATCCTTGACCTTATCACCGCCTGATTTTCTGTTTTCCAGCAAAGGGAGCGTCCGCATTGGGCACTCCCTCATTTTTTCAGATAGGAGGTGACCAGCCGGAAACTGGATCATAGACAACTTAAATTCAGCGCTGGGTACATGGAATGACAAACTGGCTGAAATCTGGACACTGCTTACCCAAGACCCCGCCACTTTCAAGGGCGGCGGGATCTGGCAGGTTATGCTGGATATTAACGGGGCGCTGAAAGCCATTGGGTATGGTTTGCTGGTACTGTTTTTTGCGGTTGGTGTCGTTAAAACCTGCGGCTCTTTTACCGATGTAAAACGCCCGGAACACGCTTTAAAATTGTTCATCCGCTTTGCTTTGGCGAAGGCTGCTGTAACATACGGACTTGATTTGATGCTTGCTGTATTTAAAATCGTACAAGGAATCATTTCCACCATTATTACCCAATCGGGTTTGTCAGGAAGCAGCGGCACCACACTCCCGCAGGAAATCATCGATAAAATCAATAACGTAGGATTTTGGGACAGCATCCCTTTGTGGGCGGTAACCCTTTTAGGCGGTCTGTTTATTACAGTGCTGTCCTTTATCATGATTTTAACGGTTTATTCCCGTATGTTTAAACTCTATATGTACACAGCGCTTGCGCCTATCCCTCTCTCCAGCTTTGCGGGAGAGCCAACCAGCAATGTGGGCAAGAACTTCCTGCGTTCCTATGCCGGGGTATGTTTGGAAGGGGCCATCATCGCCCTTGCCTGTATCATCTTTTCCGTTATGGCGGCTTCTCCGCCAGCGGTCGATCCTAACGTCTCAGCGGTAACCGCCGTATGGAGTTATGTAGGCGAGCTCATTTTTAACCTTTTGGTTTTAGTAGGAGCTGTGCGGATGAGCGACCGGATCGTCAAGGAATTGTTAGGTCTGTAAGGCCGTGAAAGGAGTGAAGCAATATAGAAGTAAAAGTACCAAAGGAAATCCGGGATTATCAGGAGTCCATCTTTTTTGGACTTTCCACCCGACAGTTTATCTGTTCCCTGCTTGCAGTAGGGGTAGCAGTCGGTCTGTATTTTGGTTTGCGCCCGCTGATTGGCAGCGAAGAAGTTGGTTGGATGTGCATTCTTGGAGCAGCTCCATTCGCTGCCTGCGGCTTCTTTAAGTACCATGGGATGACCGCCGAACAAGTGGCATGGGCTTGGTTTAAATCAGAATTTCTGTATCCGAAAAAGCTTGTGTTCAAGTCTGAGAATCTCTACTACGAAGCCTTGAAAGATGCCATTGCAGAGGGCGAAAAGCCGCCACGCAAAAGGAAAAAGCGTAAGTTTCAGCCACCAGCTGGGAAAGAACAGTAACCTTTTTCATTTTTCGCACTGAAAGGAAGGATGCCTATTATCAAAACGCTTGTCAAAGCAACGAAATTAGAGAAAGAAAAATTCACCATCCCGAAGTCCGTACAGGATGCCATCCCTATCCAGCGCATCTGGCCGGATGGGATTTTTCAGGTAGGAAGCAGGTTTTCCAAAACCTTTTCCTTTACCGATATTAACTATCAAATCGCCGGAAAAGAGGACAAGACAGCGATGTTTCTCGATTATTCAGAGCTCCTCAATGCGCTGGATTCCGGAGCCAGCGCCAAGATCACCATCAACAATCGGAAAATCAATAAAGCGGAATTTGAGAAATCCCTGCTGCTTCCTATGAAAGAGGACGGGCTGAACCATTTCCGCAAAGAGTACAACGAGATGCTGCTCTCGAAGGTAACCGGCACCAACAACAGTGTGGTGCAGGACCGTTACATCACCATCACGGTAGCGAAGCGGAATATCGATGAAGCCCGCACCTATTTCTCCCGTGTGGGTACGGATCTGATCACTCATTTGTCCCAGCTTTCCTCTATTGGACGGGAACTGGACGCCGGAACCCGCCTGCAGGTGTTCCGGGATTTCTTTAAGGGCAATGAACCTGCCGCTTTTGCCTTTGATCTCAAGGAACAGATGAAAAAGGGACACAACTTCAAAGATTGGCTTTGCCCGGACAGCATGGAATTCCAGAAAGATCACTTCCGTCTGAACGACCGCTGGGGCAGGGTTTTGTATTTACAGGGGTACGCCAGCTATATCAAGGATTCCATGATTGCTGAACTCTGTGATATGGACCGCAGCCTCATGCTCTCCATTGACATTTTACCTGTTCCCACCGATGAAGCAGTAAGGGAAATCCAGAACAAGCTCTTGGGCGTGGAAACGAATGCGGCAAACTGGCAGCGAAAGCAGAACGCAGCCAATAACTTTTCCGCTGTCCTTCCTTACGACATGGAACAGCAGCGAAAAGAAACCAAGGAAATGCTGGACGATCTGACCAACAGGGATCAAAGAATGATGTTCGGTCTCGTGACCATGGTCCATCTGGCTGATACCAAGGAACAATTGGACAGTGACACAGAAACGATTCTTACAACAGCCAGAAAACATCTGTGCCAGATGAGCGTCCTGCGCTGGCAGCAGAAGGATGGGCTGGATACTGTGCTTCCTTATGGTTTGCGCAGAATCCAAGCCATCCGTACCCTGACCACCGAAAGCACCGCTGTGCTGATTCCTTTCCGAGCACAGGAAATCATGCAGACCGGGGGCATCTACTATGGGCAGAACGCTGTTTCCAAAAACATGATTGTAGCCGACCGCCGCAAGCTCTTAAACGGGAACAGCTTCCGCCTTGGTGTTTCCGGTTCCGGCAAATCCTTCAGTGCCAAAGAAGAAATTGTGAGCATTGCGCTGTCAACCAATGATGATATCCTGATTCTGGACCCGGAGTCTGAATTTGGGTTCTTGGTAGAAGCGCTTGGCGGGGAAATTATTCGGATTTCCGCAGCCTCCAACACCCACCTGAACGCCCTTGATATGGACAAAGCCTACGGTGACGAGCGCAACCCGCTGATTGAAAAATCAGAATTCATTCTCTCGCTGTTCGAGCAGTTAGTAGGGGCAGGCGGTGTGTCTGCCAAAGAGAAATCTATTCTGGACCGCTGCACCTATGATGTGTACCGGGAGTATATGGCAAACAATTATGAGGGTGCAGCTCCCACGCTGAAAGATCTGTACCATTCCCTCTTAAAGCAGCCGGAGCCGGAAGCCAGAGGGCTGGCGCTTTCCTCCGAGCTGTTTATCACCGGCAGTCTCAACACCTTTGCCCAGCACACCAATGTAGACACCAAAGCCCGCATCATCGCCTATGATATCCGTGAATTGGGCGAACAGCTCATGCCCATCGGGATGTTAGTCACCCTCGATGCGATTTTCAACCGTGTGATCCAAAACTGGAAGAAAGGAAAAACCACATGGGTATTTGCCGATGAGTTTTATCTGCTGTTTCGCTACCAGTACAGCGCCGATTTTTTCTACAAGCTGTGGAAGCGTATCCGAAAATATAACGGCCTTGTGACAGGGCTCACGCAGAATGTCGAGGAGCTGCTCCGTTCCGATACTGCCCGCCTGATGCTGGCAAACTCGGAGTTTTTGCTCCTTCTGAACCAGTCCTCCACCGACCGGGATGAACTGGCAAATCTGCTCCATATCTCGGACACCCAGCTTGGCTACATCACCAATGTATCTGCTGGCTGCGGTCTCATCCGCTGTGCTGGCAACATTGTACCGTTTGAAAACAGCTTCCCCCGCAATACCCGTCTGTACCAGCTGATGACCACCAAGCCGGACGAAGCACTGAGGGGGGTGTAAACCTATACATGAAACAACATCGCAGCAGGGAGCCTCCTTTGGCTCCCTGTATCTTTTTTAGGAGGTATGCCATTGAAAGAAATTAAGACCAAACCGGAAAATGGAAAACCAAGGCTTTTGGATAGTGCCGCCAAAGCCCCAAAAACCGCAATGAAGGATGCATGGCTGAAATCCAAGGAGAAAGCCGTATCGGAATTGAAGGGGACGCCTTTTGCCAGCCAGCAGGGAGAAACCTCCAACGCCCCCGCTAACAGCGCCGGAGATCAAATGCTGTCCGGTATCGAAACCACCGCAAAAAAGAGTGCCAACATTACCTATCGGGGCGGGAAAAAACTGGCGCAGACCACCGCTCGGAAAGTCAAAGAAAAAAGAGAAATTTCCCGTACCCTCTCGGAAGCGAAAAACGCTGGCAGCAAAGCAACGGAGATCACGAAGGATACCGCTTCTAAAATACGGACCAAAAATACCGCTGCCAAGGCGGTCAAAGGAAAACCTCAAAAAGCAGTAAAAACCGCCAGCCGTTCTATGAAAGGTGTGAAGAATAGCGCTAAAGGTATCAAAACTGCCCAGCGCTCGGCAAAGACTGCACAGCAGGCAGCCAAGACAGCGCAGGCCACTGCAAAAGCGGCACAAAAAGCCGCACAGGCCGCCAAGGCTACTGCGAAAGCAACAATTGCAGGAGTTAAAGCGGCGGTCCGTGTAACTATAGCAGCGGTTAAAGCAACCATTGCGGCTGTAAAGGGGTTGATTGCTGCCATCGCTGCCGGAGGTTGGGTAGCTGTAGTGATAATCTTGTTAATTTGTTTGATTGCCCTGATTGTCGGTTCCTGTTTCGGCTTATTTTTCGGTTCGGATTCTACGGGAACCGGCACCAGCGTTACGCAGGCTGTGACAACTTTAAACGGGGAATTTCAGGCACACATTCAAGAAATTGAAGATAGCAATAGCCATAATCGGGTGGAGTTTACTTCAAATGACGGAGTGCTTTCTATCAATTGGGAAGATGTTCTCGCTGTTTTTTCTGCCAAGGTGACCGGTGCGGAAGATGGCACTCAGGTGGCTTCTTTGGATGACACTCAAGTTCAGCAGATGCGGGATATTATGTGGGAGATGAATGCAGTGTCTTCCAGCACCCGTACCGAGAGCCATGAAGTGGAAGTTACCGAAGTAGACGAGGATGGAAAAGAAACTACCCGCACCGAAACGGTAACGGAAACCATTCTGGAAATCTCTCTAACACATAAAACAGCGGAGGAAATGGCGCAGCAGTACAATTTCAATGCAAGGCAGAACGAATACCTTGCCTTAATGTCGGAGCCAGAAAATCAGAATTTGTGGGCAGAACTGCTGGGTGGTTTTAACAGCGGCGGTGGTCAGATCATGAATCCAAATACTGATTGGGAAGGGACCGGGATTTTCCAATGGCCTCTTCCGCAAAGTTATACCATTACCTCATGGTTTGGATACCGTGAGGACCCCTTTACTGGAGAAATTGCCTACCACAGCGGAACCGATATCGGCGCTCCGGGTGGTACACCGATTCTGACAGCGGCAGATGGCACAGTCACCATTGCCAATGCCATCGACACTTGGGGCGGCGGGTATGGATACTATATCAAGATAAACCATAACGATACTTTTGACACCCTGTATGCCCACTGTTCCTCTATCTGCGTGACCGTAGGGCAGGAAGTGAAACAGGGCGAAGTCATCGGTTATGTCGGTACCACCGGCAATTCTACCGGAAACCACCTGCACTTTGAAGTATGGCAGAACGGAGAGCGTACCGATGCGCTTGGATATTTTAAAGCGAAAGAATAAAAATGCTATTCTATTTATAACATCAATTGCGCTGTTCTTGCTTTCATACAGAAATTGTGATAGAATGTAGTTAGTCGTTGCTAACTACATTCTATCACATGACATAATTTCTATTAGAAGGGAGGAGAAACTATGTGTTAACAGAATTTTTGAAAAGTATCCGAGGTGAAAAAGCCTTATGGGAAACAATAATAACAGGTGTGGATGTTTGCAATTTTCGTCTTCAAGGCAATACAAAGGATCCATTTATCCCGATATCCTTACAGCCACTTCACTTTGAAGTTTTCTTTTGTTTTGCAGGTCATGTTGTACTCAAACAACAATGGAATCGTGTGGTTGTTGTAAGAAAGCAGGAAATTCTTTTACTATCTGAGGTATCTTCACTGTATTCCGTCGCATGTACAGCGGATTTGGCAGGAATATTGGTATCCGTAGATGCGACTACGGCAAAAGAGAGTTTATATTCCCTATGTCGTATGATGGGAGACTTAAAATTGAATACTTTTGAAGTAAAAAAATATATGGATAAGCAAGATGGATGTGCTGTTATTCATGGTTCATCTTGGGTTTTTTCTACATTTTCTGAAATAGTCAAAATGGAAGACTTTCAAAAAAGCAGATACTGCGTTTGGAAGTCAGTAGAATTGCTATTTCTGCTAAGTACAGGAACATTGTATCCAAAAGATAAAGATAATCTTAAAATAAGTAAGGTAATAAGAGAAGAGATAAATGAGATTTGCAATTATATGGAGATGCATCTGGATGAAAAAATAACGATTGATTATTTGTGTCACAAATTTTATATATCTCCTACTACATTTAAAAAATATTTTCGCAGTATTCGTGGTCAGCCGGTATATACTTGGCTATCACATAAACGTATGGAAAAAGCCGCTGAACTTCTTCGGTGCTCTTCTATGACTGTACTGGACGTTGCACAGGCAATTGGATACGCAAGTTTAAGTCAATTCAATGTAGCTTTTAAAAGGCACTTTAATTGTACACCCAGACAGTATCGAAATAGGTCTGATTCCATTGGTTTTTGTCTGTTTCCAAAAGAATGATTTAGCTAAAGTTGTTATAATAATTAGACAAAATCTATGAAGGAGGGATCTGGTTGAAACAGCACCGTTTTTGGGCATGGGGAGCCGTGATCTGCCTGCTCATGGTAATGATTACAGGATACAAAAGAAAATAACGGAAAGGAAGATTCTATATGAGTTTATACAATAAATTGGCTCTTTTTGTAGGTGGCACACTTTTCGGATCGGTTGGAATTAAACTGCTGTCCAGCAAAGACGCTAAAAAAGCATATGTTCACGCAACAGCCGCAGGACTGCGTATGAAAGATTATGTCATGGAAACGGTAACGACCGTGCAGGAAAACGCATCGGACATTTTAGCTTCTGCCAAAGATCTGAATGAAGAAAGAGCTGCAAAAGAAGCGGAAGAAGCGGCAGCCGCACAACTTGAAACTTCTGAGGAAGAGTAACAGAAAAGAGCCGTTGATACGGCTCTTTTTTTATGAAGGAGAAGCGACAAATGAAGGCAATTATTTTACACGAAAGCAAAGGGCGTATCCGTTTTCGAATCGGTCAGAAAAAAATGACTTTGCAGGAAGCAGATGTGCTGGAAAATTGGTTTCAAAAGAAATCATGGATCACACAAGTAACTGTCCATGAACGCACCGGGTGTGTGATTCTGCAATACTCCGGGTCACGTAAGGAAGTGCTGGCGGCTATCCGTGAGTTTAACTTGCAGGAAGCGCAATCACAAATCACTTTGCCACTGCACAGCAGCCGTGAATTAAACCGTAAATTTCAGGAAAAGCTGGTCGGAAAAGTGGTACTAAAAGCAGCGTCTATGCTCTTTTTGCCGAAACCATTGCAGATCGCACGAATTGTATGGCATATGCTCCCTTTTTTGAAGAGAGGTATCCACTGTCTTTGGAGAGGAAAACTGAAGGTAGATGTGCTGGATGCACTGTCCATAGGAATTTCCGCATTTCGCAAAGATTTCGGAACAGCAGGAACCGTCATGTTTCTGCTGGAACTGGGCGAACTGTTGGAAGAATGGACCAGAAAAAAATCAATGGAAGACCTTGCTCGCTGTATGGCCCTGAATGTGGATCGGGTATGGCTGAAGACACCGGAATCAGAAATTCTGACAGCAGTATCAGATATCCGCCCAGGTGACAAAATCGTGATTCGTACCGGGAGCATGATTCCTATGGACGGTATCTTAGCCGAGGGGGAAGTCACAGTCAATCAGGCTTCTTTGACTGGAGAGTCTGTACCGGTCGTAAAACACCCGGGAAACACCGTGTATGCCGGTACTGTCATAGAAGAAGGCGAGTGCATACTGGAAGTAAAACAAGCTATGGGTTCCAGCCGATATGATCAAATTGTAACCATGATTGAAAAATCCGAACAGATGAAATCGGCAGCTGAAAGCAAAGCGGCTAACCTTGCAGATAAATTGGTTCCGTATACCTTTGCCGGCAGTATCTTGAGCTTTCTGCTGACACGAAATATCCTGCGGGCCTTGTCGGTACTTATGGTGGATTTCTCCTGTGCGTTAAAATTTTCCATGCCGCTGGCGGTGCTTTCTGCCATGCGGGAAGCCGGAAAAGAACATATCACTGTAAAAGGCGGCAAGTTCTTAGAAGCGGTGGCGGCGGCTGATACCATCATATTTGACAAAACAGGTACATTGACACATGCTTGTCCGAAGGTTACGCAGATCATCACTTTCGGAGAACGAAATGAGTCGGATATGCTGCGCCTTGCGGCCTGTTTAGAGGAACATTTTCCCCATTCTATTGCAAACGCCGTAGTACAAGAAGCGCAGTGCAGAGGGTTATCCCATGAAGAATTTCATTCCAAGGTAGAATACATAGTGGCTCATGGTATTGCCAGTACGGTAAATGAGGAACGGGTATTGATCGGAAGTGCGCACTTCATTTTTGAAGATGAGGGAGTAACTGTTCCGCTAAATGAACAGGAGCGATTTGATCGTCTTCCTGAAGAATATTCTCATTTGTATTTGGCGATTGGCAGAGAGCTTGCAGCAGTGATTTGTATTTCCGATCCGCTGCGCAGGGAAGCTAAAGAAGTATTGACTGCGCTGCGTGCTTTGGGAATTCAAAAAACAGTTATGCTGACAGGCGACAGCTATCGGACGGCATCTACGGTTGCAAACCGCTTAGGGGTTGACGCATTCTGCGCTGAGGTTCTTCCTGCGGATAAAGCAAAATTTGTAGCCGATTTGCGCCAAAAAGGACATATTGTTTTAATGGTCGGAGATGGTATCAACGACTCTCCCGCTCTTTCAGAAGCGGATGCGGGAATTGCCATCAGTGACGGCGCAGCAATTGCCAGAGAAATTGCTGATATTACCATTGCGGCGGACAGCCTTTGGGAGCTTGTTAAGCTGCGTCGTATTGCAATGGCTTTGATGGAGAGAATTCACTCAAATTATCGGTTTGTCATCGGATTTAACGGGACGCTGATAGGCTTGGGATTGGCAGGAATTTTACCTCCCGCAGCATCGGCCGCACTGCACAATCTTTCTACGCTTGGCGTCAGCCTGCGTAGTATGAGTGCTCTGCCGGAACCCAAACAGGATAATGACCGCTGTATATAGCCGGACAACCAAAAGAGAGAAACCTTTGTGTAGTTTCTCTCTTTTTATTCATCCATAAAAAATGCAGAAGCACTTGACATTCAGCTTAAGAGCAACTATAATATAGCAGTGATATATAGCACCGCTATATTTTTTAAGGAGGCGTGTACCATAGATGAGAATCTGACAACTTTGGATCAAATCCATGAGGCGGCAAAAGCGGAGTTTTTGCAAAAAGGCTACAAGGACGCTTCCCTGCGGAATATCGTCAAATCTTTGGGCAAGACACTGGGAGCCTTTTACGGTTATTATAAAAGCAAAGAGGAACTTTTTGAGGCTTTGGTGGGCGAACATTATCAATACTTGATTGATCGCTTTAAGGACGCTCAGAAGCAATTTGCCGACCTGCCCCATGAACAGCAGCCGGAAGTGATGGGCGATATATCAGGGGTATGCATGTTTGATATGCTGCATTATGCCTATCAGCATTTAGAGGAATGTAAGCTCATTCTTTGTTGTTCCGAAGGGACCCGCTTTTCTGGGCTGATTGATGAGATGGTGGAAATTGAAGTGGAGGGGACACACGCTTATCAAAGAGTGCTGGCGGAATTAGGCAGACCCTCCCCGCCGCTTGACCCAACTCTGGAGCATATTTTGATCACCGGGATGTTTCATACGTTTTTTGAACTTGTTATCCATGAAATGCCGCTTCCCGATGCGGAAAACTATGTAAAGGAAATGCGGGCCTTTTACACCGCAGGATGGATGAAAATTATGGGGCAATAACGCCCTATAATTTTTGACTTGCAGTTAGCTTAAACTAACTAAATTAGATATAAGAAGGACAAATCATTGTCCTCTGTATCATAAATGAAATGTAAAGGAGGAATTCTCTTGAAAAAACAATCTAATTTATCGCGCCTGCTCACGATTGCGGGAAGTTACCGATATCTGACCTATGCGTCCTGGATCCTCTCCGCAATCAGCGCATTGATCGCACTCGTGCCTTATTATTTTATCTGGCAGGTCATGCGTGAAGTGCTGGAAGTCGCTCCGGATTTCAGCCGTGCGCAGAATCTGACCTACAACGGCTGGATGGCAGTGATGTTTGCGGTCATTGCGGTACTGGTGTACATCGCCGGGCTGATGTGCTCCCATCTGGGCGCATTTCGCATTGCCACCAATTTGCGTTTGCAGTCCATGAACCATATCGTAAAACTCCCCCTGGGATTTGCGGAACATTTTGGCAGCGGTAAGCTGCGCAAAATCGTCAATGAATCCAGCGCTGCTACGGAAACCTATCTGGCACACCAGCTCCCGGACCGTGCGAACGCCCTCGCAACTCCCTGCGGTCTTCTGGTTCTGCTGTTTGTGTTTGACTGGCGGCTGGGTCTTTTGAGTTTGGCGCCGGTACTTCTGGGCTTTCTCATTATGATGGCGATGACCGGAAAGGAAATGCAGCAGAAGATGAAGGAATATCAGAATGCGCTGGATGATATGTCCAATGAAGCGGTAGAGTATGTCCGAGGTATTCCGGTGGTAAAAACCTTTGGCCAGACCATCTTTTCCTTTAAGAAGTTTAAGGATTCAATTGACCGGTACAAGGTGTGGGTGATTGCCTACACCAAGCAGCTGCGCACGCCTATGATGTTCTATACCGCGGCCATTAACGGTGTGTTTGTCTTTTTGATCGCAGGAGCCTTGCTGTTTACGCAGGATCAGGTCACGACAGAATTTTTGCTCAATCTGGTATTCTATATCATCATTACGCCGATCATTTCCGTGACACTCACACGTATTATGTTCCAGAGCGAAAACGCTATGATCGTGGACGATGCTTTACAGCGGATTGACAGCGTTCTGAATTTGGAGCCGCTGAAAGAAACAGCTCATCCCATGCATCCGAAAGACGGCTCTGTAGAGCTTGAACAGGTACATTTCAGCTATAACGGAGAAAAGGATGTTTTGAATGGCATATCTATTTCTATTCCTGCCGGGCAGACAGTCGCTTTTGTGGGACCGTCCGGCGGCGGAAAAACCACGCTGGCAAATCTGATCTCCCGCTTCTTCGATCCTCAAAGCGGTACTGTAAGGGTGGGCGGCGTAGACGTCCGTGATATTCCGAAAGAAGAACTGATGAACACGGTTTCCTTTGTGTTCCAGAACAGCCGGCTGATCAAAGCTTCCATCTTTGAGAATGTGCGTCTGGGTAAACCGGAAGCCACCCGGGAGGAAGTCATGGCTGCCTTAAAAAATGCCCAGTGCGACGATATCCTTGAAAAACTGCCGGATGGTATGGATACGGTGATCGGCACCAAGGGGGTCTATCTTTCCGGCGGCGAGCAGCAGCGGATTGCTATTGCCCGCGTGATGCTGAAAAATACCCCCATCATTATTCTGGATGAAGCCACAGCTTTTGCGGATCCCGACAATGAAACCAGAGTACAGGCGGCTTTTTCCAAACTGTCTCAGGGCAAAACGGTCATTATGATTGCCCACAGGCTTTCCACGGTGGCCGGTGCAGATCGGATTTACGTTGTAAAAGACGGGCAGATCGCAGAGAGCGGTTCCAGCCGTGAGCTGATGGAAAGAGGCGGTCTGTTCGCCCGGATGTGGCAGAACTATCAGACTTCCATTCAGTGGAAGGTACAAAAGGAGGTACAGTAAGATGATCAGACGTCTGCAAAAACGATATGCCTTGTCCGAACAGGGCGCAAAGGATTTAATTAAGGGCTGTTTTGCCTGCGTCCTGCAAAATATCTCTTTCATGTTCCCGGTGGGATTGCTGTACTGCATGGTGAGCGATCTGATGAACGGCGGTGTTCCGGAAAGCCGGCTTCCCTTCTACATTGTCGGCTGTATTCTCTGTGTGGGATTGATCTTGCTGACAACCTACTTCCAGTATAACGCCACCTATTTTGCCACCTATACGGAAAGCGGCGTGCGCCGTATTACGTTGGCGGAGCGGCTGCGGAAAATCCCCCTGTCCTTCTTCGGAAAGAAAGACCTTGCGGATCTTACCAGCACCATTATGGCGGACTGCACCTTTTTAGAGCAGAGCTTTTCCCACTTTATCCCGGAGCTTGCCGGATCCATCATCTCTACGGTCTTGATTGCCGTCAGCCTGTTCTTCTACGATTGGCGTATGGCGCTGGCGGCTCTTTGGGTGATGCCGGTGGCGTTTGCCATTGTAGGTTTTTCTGCAAAGGTACAGGAAGGGTTTAATCAGAAATCCATGGATGCGAAAATGGCCTGCGCGGATGGAATTCAGGAGTGTATTGAAACGGTGCAGGATCTGAAAGCCAACAACGCTGAAAAAGAATACCTCAAAGGGTTGGAAAAGAAGATCCGCGCGGTGGAACACCGCTCCATTCTCAATGAGTTCGGTTTGGCGGCATTTGTAGTATCCGCATCCCTTGTGTTAAAGCTTGGGATTGCCACGGTTGCGCTTGCAGGCTCCGTTTTGCTGATGCAGGGTAGTTTGGATATTTTGACCTTCTTCCTGTTCCTGCTGGTGGTTTCCCGGCTCTATGATCCCTTGCAGGGTGCGCTGCAGAATCTGGCGGCGGTAATTTCCACCCGGACAAATATCGCCCGTATGAATGAAATCCTTGACCATCCCATTCAGCAGGGCAAAACCAGCCTTTCCAATCAGGGGTATGACATTACCTTTGACCATGTTGGGTTTGCCTACAACACCGGAGAAACAGTATTAAAGGATGTCAGCTTTACTGCCAAACAGGGGGAAGTGACCGCACTGGTGGGTCCCTCCGGCGGCGGTAAAACAACAGTGTCCCGTCTGGCAGCCCGGTTTTGGGATGTGAGCCGGGGAAAAATTACGGTAGGCGGTATGGATGTCTCAAAAGTGGATCCGGAAACGCTGCTTTCTCTTTATTCCATTGTGTTTCAGGATGTTACCCTGTTTGACAACACCATACTGGAAAATATCCGTATCGGTAACAAAGACGCCACAGATGAGGAGGTTCTGGCTGCGGCACGGCTTGCCAATGTGGATGAATTTGCCGAGAAGCTTCCTGATAAATGGAATACTAACATAGGCGAAAACGGTTGTGAGCTCTCCGGCGGAGAACGCCAGCGGATTTCCATTGCCCGTGCCTTCTTAAAGAACGCGCCGATCATCCTTCTTGACGAAGCTACAGCCTCTCTGGATGTGGAGAATGAAACGCTGATACAGACAGCTCTGTCACGGCTGATCAAAGACAAAACTGTTCTGGTGATCGCACACCGGATGCGCACGGTAGCCGGTGCGGATAAAATCGTCGTGCTTTCCGATGGTATGGTGGCGGAAGAGGGCGATCCGGATACCCTGCTCCAGCAAGACGGTATCTATACCCGCATGGTAAAATTACAGACAGAAAGCCAGAACTGGACGCTGGCATAGTGTGATTTTCTGTTGCGGGCATAAACCAGATGTTAGGCAAATGCCGCACGCAAAACATTACTATTTTTGAGTGTGGCTTTGTCTATATCTGGAAACACTTTAGTACAGTATCTTGACAAAATGATGTATGGTATGGTAAAATCAATCAGTTAGAGTTAGCTAACTATTTTTATTTTATTTTGGTTAGCCGGTGCTAACCGCATGGGGATAGAAGAATGCTAAAAGTAACAATGAAAATCGATGGAATGTCCTGTGGAATGTGTGAGGCTCATATAAACGATGCGATCAGAAAAGTATTTTCTGTTAAGAAAGTGACTTCTTCTCACAGAAAAGGGATCACGGAACTGCTTATACAAGACGCCGTTGACACACAGTTACTGAAACATGCTGTGGAAGAATTCGGGTATAAGGTGTTGGATATTCGTTGTGAACCTTATGAAAGACAAGGGTTTTCCCTGTTTAAAAGAAAATAGATGAGGGTGAAAAGACATGCCTTTTGAATTATGGCAGGGGCTGCTGATTCCTTTTGCCGGGACGACGCTCGGCGCAGCCTGCGTCTTTTTTATGCGGAACAATTTGAGTGAACTGGTTCAGCGTGCGCTTACCGGCTTTGCGGCAGGGGTTATGGTGGCGGCTTCCATATGGAGTCTGCTGCTTCCTGCCATGGAACAGGCATCAGACATGGGGCAATGGTCCTTCTTCCCTGCTGTAGCTGGATTCTGGCTTGGTATTTTATTCTTACTGGGATTGGATCGGCTGATCCCGCATCTGCATCGTGGCAGCTCAGAGGCTGAAGGCGTCAAAAGCAGTCTTGGAAAAACAACTATGCTGACTCTGGCAGTAGCACTGCACAATATTCCGGAAGGGATGGCAGTGGGCGCAGTCTATGCCGGGTGGCTCTACGGGGACAGTGGGATCACGCTGGCGGGGGCGCTGGCTCTTTCTCTGGGTATCGCCATTCAGAACTTCCCTGAAGGCGCTATTATATCCATGCCCCTGAAAGCGGAGGGTTTCTCCAAATCCCGCTCATTTCTGTATGGAACGCTGTCCGGTGCGGTAGAACCGATAGGTGCGCTCCTGACCATCCTTCTGGCAGGAATTTTAGTCCCGGTACTGCCCTATGCTCTGAGCTTTGCCGCTGGTGCAATGATTTATGTGGTGGTAGAGGAATTGATTCCGGAGATGTCGGCCGGAAAGCACTCCAATGTGGGAACCATTCTGTTTGCAGTCGGTTTCACTTTGATGATGGTATTGGATGTGGCGTTGGGCTGATACAAAGCTGTTCGAAAAAGGAGGACACAGAATGTCACATTTAGGCGTTGTGGAGGACACACTTTTTGTCCCCATGCTGGGCAGGATTTATGCCAGCGAGCATTGCCCGCAGATCATATATGATAAAAAGGCTTTGGAATTAAAAGAAAAGCTGCCGTCCGACCTGCAGGAAAACGGCAGTCAGAGCCAGTATACCCTGCTGGCTTCAGCGGTGCGGTCTGCTAATATGGACCGTTTCATCCGGTCGTTTTTAAAGCGCAGACCGGACGGTGTGATTGTCCAGCTCGGCTGCGGTCTGGAGACGACCTATTACCGCTGCGATAACGGAAGGACCCGCTGGTATGCCGTTGATTTGCCACACGTCATTGACTACCGGAAGGAACTGCTCCCGCAGTCGGAGCGTGAGACCTATCTTGCTGGAGATGCTTTTACAGAGAATTGGATCAGACAAGTTCGCACGGATTTGCCCGACGCCCCTATCCTTGTTACAGCAGGCGGACTGTTTCACTATTTTGAGGAAGATAAGGTTATTTCCCTGTTTCGTATGCTCAGACAATTCGGAGAAATAGAAGTCGTCTTTGATACTGTGAATAAAAAAGGCATGGCTATGATGCAAAAGAAATACATGAAGCAGGTCGGCCACGCCGATGTGCAGATGTTCTTTTATGTGGATTCAGCAGTGAATTTAGCTGGAAAGATTGGCGGTGGACTTATGGATATGACAGAAGAGCCTTACTACCGTTATATTCCCAAAAACGGCTTAAAACTATCCACCAAGGTCAGTATGGCTGTTTCTGACCGGTTCTGTATGGTGAAGATGATTTGTTTGAATTTATAGTGTTTTCACTTTATACGAATACAATAGCGGAGGGAATTTTAATGTTGGAAAAAGAAAACTTAACGCCGTTTCAAATTCAGCTGCTGCTTTATTACCTGACGGCGGAACCGTCAAAGCGTACGGTAACGGATTCAGCCAGAAGCCTGAATGTGAGTAAATGGGTGGTCACTCGTACGCTGGATACGCTGGAAAAGCTGAATATTGTAGAACGTCTGGAGAATCGCAAAACGGTTTTGACGGTTCCGGGAGTTAAACTGGCAGAAAAGTATCAGAAACAGAGAAAGGTATTAGAAAAATATATGCAGTATCAGGATATCCCTCCTGCACAGATTAAGGAGAATGCCCTTCGAGCATTGGCAGCAAGGTTTTCTGATGAATTTATGGATCGGCTGGCTGAACAGGAAAGCCGGATGCATATCAAAGAAATATTTGCCGGACGCCGAGACTTCCATGGCGGGGATATTTGTAATTACCTCAGTGATGGCAGTTACTATTTTCCGTTCATTATTTACCGGGAACAAATCAAAAATCACAATAACCTTTCCATGGCAAACCGTGGTTTTGAAAATCCGTGTGAAGTCATCGTAAAGGATCATGAAGGACTTGTGTATCTGGCGGCAAAAACCGTATCCGCTCAGTCTATGTCCAGTAAAAATAAAATGGAAGGACGCATCCAGAAGCTGCAATACTTATATGACGGAGAATTCCGTGACGGCGGCATTGACGGGCGTTATGTATTTTTTCCGGTAACGGCACTGCGGTTTATCTCTATGGGAAAAGGCCGGGATACCCTGCTGCATGGAAGCGTATGCCTGAAAATGCAATGCAGTGTTGGGGATATGCATATGCCGGAGAGTACAGCTGTTTTCACCATGTTCATCCATTAAAACAGGCGGATTCAGAAGAAATGAAAAATTTTTTGGAGCAGTTTTGCAACAATGCTGGTTTATCAGTCATGATCGGGGTTTAGACGCTTTTTTAACCCTTCAACAGGCTGTTTGGAGCAGTTTTGCAACAGAAAATCCATTGACAACAAAATGGTAACTGGCTATACTGAATTTGCTTTAAGGAAAATGCGGATTATAAAAGCAGTATATTTTATCATTCGCAGCCCTGTTTGGTCTTTGAGACCGGACAGAAGAGTAACAGGAGAGCAGAGTCAAAAGCAATATGACAACAACGATCCCCCTCTTAAAAACTCCGAAAGGAGCAATTTTTTAGGGGATTAGTTAGCATAACCTAACTCAGACGGATAACCTTTTGCCTCTGCCCGTTTATATCAGGGAAACAAGCGTGTTAACTTGTTCTCCTGACCAGAACATCGCAAAAGGAGGATTGGTGCGCGATATTTTTTATTATGCCGTAGAAACGGCATTATTTTTCACCAAGCGGTTAGATTATGCTAACCGAAACATTGTTTTTATAAATGAATGGAGGTAGACACAATGACAACAACAAAACAGTCATGGTTTAAGCGAAGTTTGGCTGTGCTGCTGGCAATCATGATGGTCATGAGTTTGGGCGTGACTAAACTATGGCCAGTAATATTTTTACCGTAAAAAATCTTTCCTTTTCCTACGGAAAGCAGCAGGTGCTGAACGGATTGGACTTTTCTCTTCACGAGGGGAGAATTACCACATTGATCGGTGCAAACGGATGCGGAAAATCCACATTGTTTAACCTGATGACGAAAAACTTAAAGCCCGATCAGGGGGAAGTGTTTCTGAGAGAGGAAAATATCGCAAATTTGCGTTTAAAAGATTTTGCCAGAGAAGCGGCGATTGTCCATCAATACAATACGGCGCCGCCGGATCTTACGGTCGAAAAGCTTGTGAGCTACGGGCGAACTCCCTATCATACCATGGGGCTTTCATCGGATCCGCAAAAAGATGAAGAAAAAATACAGTGGGCGCTGGAGATCACCCATACAAGCAAGCACAAGGATAAACCGGTAACAGAGCTTTCCGGCGGACAGAAACAGCGGGTGTGGATTGCCATGGCGCTGGCACAGGACACCAAGGTACTGTTTCTCGATGAACCGACCACCTATCTGGATGTCCGTTATCAACTGCAGATTTTAAAACTCATTCAGAAGCTGAACCGGGAGTACGGTATTACCATCGTTATGGTTCTCCATGATATCAACCAGTCGCTGTATTACAGTGACGAAATTGTCGCCATGAAAGATGGCAGGATGATTGCTCACGGTTTACCGGAGGAAATCATTACAAAGGAACTTGTCCAAGAGGTATACGGCGTTGATCTGACCATTCAGTCGGTAGATGGAAAACCTTTTGTTATCCCGGTATAAGGGATAACCCTGAATACATGGAAAGACCTGCTAACAAAAGTCAAGTAGAAATTTCAGGTTTTGGGAGCAGCGAAAAAGGCAACACAAAATCAAGCCGCTGAGCAACTCAAAATCGAAACGGCGGCCAGCCAGATGGTATAGCGCAGGGAAATCAGTCGTGTTCCAGGGAATCCAAATAGGCTTTCACAGAAGCGTAGTAGATACGCAAGAACTTGTTGGCGGATGCCATCATGTAGACACGGTATGGCTTGCCCTCAGAGCGTTTCTTGTTCATGAACTGGTAGACCGGCTCATCCATTGGGGCACATTGCAGGAGGACGCCCATCACCAGGAAAAGTGTCCTGCGCAGTGAGGCAGATCCCCTCTTGGAAATGCTGCGGCTGCGGACATCTATTTGGCCAGATTGGTAGGGCGGGGCGTCAATGCCTGCAAAGGCCACCAGCGCTTTCTTGGAATGAAAACGGCGCACATCGCCAATTTCAGCTATGAGTTGGGGGCCGAGTGTAGGGCCAACACCAAACATTTCCATCACTACAGGATACTCCGGCAGAGAAGCTGCCAGAGACTGCATCTCCTGCTTGAGAGCAGCTAATGCGGCGGAAGTTGTCTGGAGTTGGGAAATGGCCTGTTCTACCAAAAGTTTTGCCGTATTTGTTTTCGGCATGACACCGAAGCGTCCACAGGCAGAGGCATAAATATCCAACGCCTTATCTTGGCTGAAATTGTAGCCGTGCTTTCTGCACCACTTCTGGTACTTGGCGGTAAAGGCTTTCTTAGACAGACCACAGACACACTCGCAATGCCAAAAAGTGGCGACAAAGTCCACCCACTTCTCACTGCCATCGGCGCGGGGCGGACTGGTAAACAGGCGGTTTGCGTCTGGGAAAGCGGTGTCCAGCAGGGAGATCAGGTTGTTTTTCAGCATGGTCTGTACTTTGGAATACTGCTGGTACTGCCGGTAGCAG